>Ga0180438_10000146_pt1 | contig 149986 bp, 115 predicted proteins | sample SS_ome_12_FD_132455 | JGI IMG/M metagenome (GOLD analysis project Ga0180438, IMG submission 132455) | Hypersaline lake sediment archaeal communities from the Salton Sea, California, USA - SS_3_D_2 metaG | ecosystem: Environmental > Aquatic > Non-marine Saline and Alkaline > Hypersaline >... | reverse complement strand
CAGTTCATTCGATAGTCGAACAATGTAAATTGTTGATTGAAAAGAGGGTGAAACGGATGGGTGATAGTAAAATTTATTTTACCATCGACCTTAATAGGTGCATTTGATGACGATATAAAATAAATATAAAGAGAAATTCATGCAACTGGATACCGATACCCATTACGATGTCCAATTACTGGAATTAATGAACACCGGTATTTTCCATAAAAACCAAAATGGCAAATCCATCGAAAGCAGCGGTACCCATTACCGCCTGGCAGCAGTGCCAACCTGCAACAATAAAGTCAAAGACTGCGATACCGTCTACTTTGCCACCTATAAAAAAGAAGATATTATCTTCGCCGATTTTATCGAACCCTATTTCGAAAACCTCGATAATTTGAGGGCACTTAAATAGTAACTTACAGGCCCTTGGGCAAAAGTGGACTCTGAGAAGAGGCCCGTAGAATTAGTTGCCAGGCAAAAAGAACACAAATAGCTGTGTAGTGCTGCATTTGTGACAATGACGAATTGCCTCATTTGGCTCGGCGTTTCGGCGCAGTGTCACCACTCATCGAAAAAAAAAGGTTAGTAAATCGGATAAAAGAGTTAGCAATATATACTTTTTTTACCTGGCAATTATGAATCTTCTTCTACTTCGAAGGATAAAAGATCCTTTTTACTAATGACCTGGGAGCAAACACCATGTGCGTGGGCTTTGAGCCATCTTTGCCCCTCTACAGATATAAGGGAGCGCCAGATTATTTCTTTATATTTCTTCGGAGATCTTATCCTGTAGACACAATCAGAAATGACCTGTCGGCCAGAATCAACCATTGTAATTCGGCCAATGCACCTTTTCCCAACTCTGGCCATTAGAATATCACCAGGCTCGGCAATAATAGCATTTTTTATAACTGACTTTTGCAACTTTGCTTTAGAGGATAGTGAATCAGGGAAAGAGGATGTGTGAAAGTATTGAATACCCATATTTTGTAGTTCTTTTTTGGATCTGCTTCCCCTTATAATTTCTACATTCAACTCCTCTAACGTTAAATATGAGTTTGTTTTTTCTTGATTTCGCTTCCAGGAATAGAACGAATAGTCCATTCGATAAAGGGATTCCTCTTTTGATACAAAAATAGCCTTCCCCAATTCTCCGTAATGATTTGATTGATAAAGTGGAATCCTGGAGGAAGAAATCCCGTTCTTTATTGATAATAGGATATGAGTTCTTGCTTCTGTTTTAGCAAATACTTTATCCGGTAGTTGGATAACTCCCAGGATTTTATGATTGGTCAATAAATCTTCCCGCAATTTGAAAAATTCATGACCAGTAAAAATACTATCCGGGAGTATAATCCCTAGTTCTCCGCCTTCCCGGAGCATCTTCAAATTTTGTGCCAGGAACATCACATCAGAGGTGATTCGAGTCAATCGGGTGCTTCTTGGTAGCTCAGCTTCTTTGAGCAGCGATCGCATTAACTGGCTATTTTTCAAACGGCGATAAGGGGGGTTGCAAACGGCAATATCAATGGAACCTACCTTGAGATTTATCTCCTGCGCAAAGTTGGGAGACAATCCATCTATATGTAGGAAATTTGCAAAGGGTAACCTGGATGAAATTTTTGAAATAACTATTGAATCAACATCAACGGCATAGAATTGGGAATCTTTCCAGCGATTATAAGCTGCCTTTAACAGCGATCCGTCACCTACTCCTAGATCTAAAATACTCTTAGGAGAGTGCTGTTGAAATTTAGATACAAGCAGGTTTGATACGGCTTTAATAGTATAATATCTTCCCAATATTTCCATTTTTTTACTTTATATCAGGGTTTCGATTGAGTACTGGCCCATTATTAACCTCGACCAAATGCATCCTGGTAAGCTTTTCTAAATTCGTTGTATACGTCTTTTAGAGTTCCATCAGTTTCTGGAGGATGAATTGTTGAAAAGAAGGCATTATAGTAGTTCTTAAACTTGATTTTATCTTTTCTCAAATCCCATGACCAATAATTTGGGTCTTCCCTGGCGCTTCTACTGAGTGTTTGTTGAAATAAAAAATTATTGATTATTTTGACAGTATTGCTGCATACCTGGAAAATGTCCTGGAGTGCGCTATTATTTAAATTTAAAGGTTTCGCAAGACATTCCTTATGTTCCTTTAGTCCCAGTTTTATCGCATTATTAGAACCCAATTTGCCAAATCGATGCACAATACAATGCCTTAGTTGGCACACTTTAGAGAATGATTTAAGTACTTCTTGCACTTCATTAGGTAGATTGCCTTTAATTCCCAGGCATTTTGTTAATGAGTCCTTAATATTTTTTTCGTTCGCAAAAGAAAAATTTTCCAATAACGCTTCTGGAGGTTCTTCAGGTTTCATTAAAGTAATGGCAGCGCCATAAGTTATGGATTGTCCTTCACAGGCAATTTTTGACGCCTCATCGAAAAATATTAATTTACTAATAATTTCGCGTAGATAACTTTCAACTGCAGATACATATCCCAGTAAAATTAAATTGGCCAGTTGATCGGGTACCGGTTTATTGCCTGCAATGTAATCATTGATTAATTTATTTAATTCTACAGCCTTTTTATGGAATTTATCAATAGGCGGTTCTCCAGTTTCTTTATAGTTTTTATTGAATAAAATATTAGTTTTCATGTCCACCGGTGAGATGGAATCGTATGTCTGATAGGTAAATTCAAACGGTTTCATTACGCTAGGAATTCCTCCACGAGTTCTCTGGCTTTTTTATATATATTTTCTGACCTTTTGGTACCAATATAAGGTACTTTTTGTAACTCGGTGGCAGGGGCGGGGATTGATATGATGTCTCCCACTGTCTTCAGCTTGGTCTGTTGCATAATTCTCTTAATTTGCAGTACTGGTATTGGTAGTTTATCAATTGAAAGTTTTAAGCACTCTTCAAATGTAGAATGTTGAATCAGTTCGTGTCCGCAATTATGGCAAAATTTTTGATCTTCAGTTAATCTTTCGGCACCGCATCGTTTGCATGTAGGTAAATCTAGTTTAATATTCTGTAGTTGTTCATCACTCAATATAGATTTAAACTCACGCCTTACTGGATGCTTGGTCTGACTCCTTTTTATAAACTGAATTATTTTTCCAGCATCAAATCCTTTGCCACTAATAAAAGCCCTTTTCTGGATCAAAAACATCAGGTGAGGAATATAACGCATATATTCTCTTTCTGGACTTCCATGTTTTACCGATCCTCGCTCAAATAGCAATCCTGCTTCAATCAAAAACTGGATCATCCGTTCAATCATCAGATTCTGTTCTGGAATGATGCCTATTTGAATTTGCTTTTCGTTTCTACCCGAATATTTTTTATTTTCTTCTGTGAGCGTGTTGATTATATTTTCAAATAACTCATACCCGGTTTTGATTATAGATTTATATTGAGGCATTTTCTGGCGAAGGGATAAATATTCGTCTTTAACAAGAGCTGCTTGAGAATTGATAACTTCATTGAATCTTTTCTGAAGTTTCTGGCTATCATTTTGTAAATAGCTTCGGAGTAAAGCGATGAAAGCGCGAGGGATACCGAAGGCAGCATATTTAAATAATTCTAAAATATCTTCTGAAATTTTTTCCGGGATATAGGTGAATCTTTTCTCAATTAAATTCTTCATGAAAATGCTGTAATTTTCATTTTCTATATCGAACCATGCTTCGACTGGCTCAGCATCATGCCGCAAGTGAAACCTGGGACCATATTGGGTAGTTCCTGGATAAACCGATGCTTTAGGAGCTATTTTGCTTGTTTTTAGACTTCTTAAGACGTCGAAAAATTCTATTAGATAATCAGGAGTTAAAGTTAGGGCAGCGTCATCAAGTAAAAGAACTATTCTTTTTCTTTTTAATTTTAGAATCAAGTTTTCGAGGACATTGATGGTGTTATTGATGGTTAAAGCAGAAATTATTTCATCGTGTCCTGGTTTGCTTATGCATTTTTCTACCTGTGCGGTAAAATCCTCAAGCTCGTTTTTACTCAATAAGCTGTGTTCTTTAAACAGCAATAGTTGAGTCTTAAGATCTGATTGTAATTGGTAACACCCCAGTAAAATCTTACTTAGAATCCATGTATGAAATATTTTTATTGCATCTGGTTTTTTATATAATAAAGGCTCAAGGTGATAATATTTGCTGAAAGATACGTAAACCGCAAGAGGCAATGTGGTATCGTTCAAGCATTTATTGTAGGCGACTTTCATCTGGTGTGTTTTACCGGTTCCTCTGGGTCCTACAATTAGTTTTATACCTCTTTGTAAAATTTTTTCTTGAATTTTATTAAAAAAATCGTTTTCCACAGTCCACCTGATGAGGTCATCTTTCTCAATATAATCGGCCCTCTCTTCATATTCTTTCTGTTCGCTTAATTCATTCATAATTCTATCACTTAAAAATTTGAATATTATATTAATGAATTTATTTTTTTTTGTCAAATAAAAAATCTACAAAATTTACCCATTCTTTTCAACCATTATTAGAAAAAACATAACTCTCAATAAAATCTCGGATGAGTTTAGATTGCTATGAAATATAAAAGAATTTACAGTCAATAAATGCAGTTGGAATTTCATCCACTGGATTGTGTCCTTGCTCGCCGCTGCACTTTCCCCATTTTTTTTAATAGCATACCAATAGAGATGAGATTAAATATATTAAGAATTTCGCTTAAAAATATTAATTTTATTAAGTTTGGAGTTGAGAAAATTAATTTTTTTACGCTATGTAAATTAAAAAAATTAAGATGAAAAAAGGGGTAGACGAATTTTTGTCTCCATTCTTCATATTTTAATATGGCTTATAATCTCTGTATTTAAAAACCTCTGACCAGCAATTCCGTTTTTTTAGATAAGGATAAAAATCCGTAAGTGCTTTTTCGCAAGGATTTTTTATTACCTGAATCCAGGTTTCATGGAGGCGGGGGTCCGAACAATCCGGTTGATGGTCACAGAATGAATCGATAAGCGTGCTGTCACCAACACTATCCATTAAAAGAACCACAGCCGAGCTTACTCCATTTGAGAACGCATCATTTTCCGAAAGAGAGTCCTGGTGATATTTCAACACATGTTCCATTATCCTGGGTTCCCTTATATTAACCAGTGTAAGAGGCCATCCCAGACCGGAAAAAACATTAAGATGACCTATTTCATGGGGAGTTTCTTTAATTGCTATTTCTATAGCCCGCCAGGGAAAACTGCGGCCTGGCCATAGATTTTCTGGTAGAAAACAAAGAGCGCGCCCCACTCCATGCCAAAAATATGCAACCAATTCTTGATTAATCTCTTGCAAAAGCTTGTCAATCACGAGGAGCTCTCCAGGATACAAAAGACGGGAAATAAAGCCCAATGATTCTACTGGTACCTCCGCATAACCGGGTTTGGAATTATCCAGGCTTAAGTGGAGATACTGTTCAAGTGCCCGGGATGGATCTGAATATAAATTGCTATTTTTAAAATCCTGTAAAAAACGAATGGCAAACAACATACCCATTCCTGAATGAAGCGCGCCTAGACTCCATTGCGGCAGATTTTTATCTTGCAGTAAACCAGTAGGTGGCTCCTTTTTTTTAAACGCTTTTTCTGCATATATATATCCGACTCCCTCAATTGCCCAGAGATGGTATTCAGGTTTTATTCCCCGCACCATTTCCAGGACCTCTCCTAAGGATTGTTGGTAATCCGGATCAAGGTTGAGGATGATATTAATATGTTCAAAAAAGGTAAAGGCCTCTAGCTTAAACATAAGCTCTTTCCAGGCTAACTTTCGTTCTTTACCAGGAACAATCCTGGCAATTGCCTTTGATGATCGGAAGAAAAGTTTGAGAAAACCATACCTTAGCCAATCTGCACGGTTAGAATGATCAAGTGGTTTATGAAACAACCAGGCCATTCGTTCATGTCTCATGAAAGCCATCTTAAACGAAATCTGAGTATTAGTCAATAGGAGCTTGTTTTTAAATCCACCGCCAAAAATCAGGTAATCGGTGGATTTTGCGTTCAATGTTCAATGTTTCTTTGTTGAGCTATTAAAAATCTCTTTAAAGTGCTAAGTTTTTTGACTTTGAACCTGTGGTTTCGAACATAGAACCTTGAACACCGATTCACCATTTTTTTGATGGTGAATCGGGGCGTTTTGATCGAAAGTCGATTGATTTCATGGAGTAAAAGGAAAAAGGGGTCGGGTATTTTGTGAACCTCCATCGTGTCTTGGTGGCTAATTGGCAATATTTGACACCAGTAAATTTCTAATGTATAATTTGAATATGACTGAATTAAAACGTAACCTTGAAGAAAAATTGAATAAGCTGCTGGATTTCTTTCCCGCTGTGATTATCCTTGGGGTCAGGCAGGGAGGGAAAACGACTCTGGCAAAGAGAATTAGACCCGATTGGAAGTACTTTGATCTTGAAAAAGGGAGTGATTACGATCGGGTAACCGGTGATTTCGATTTTTTTTTCAAAGAAAATCCCGATAATCTGATCATTGATGAAGTACAGACATCCCCTGAACTTTTTGGCGAACTGCGGGGGATTATTGATAAAGATAGACAGAAAAAAAATCGTTTTATCCTCACCGGTTCAAGTTCATTTGAATTATTAAAAAATGTATCGGAAAGCTTAGCTGGACGTGTGGGAATTGTTGAATTGGGCACCTTGAAACTCAACGAACTGACCGAAAAACCACTTTCACCATTTTATAAAATTTTTAATGAACCTATTTCATTAGACATAATAGACTATCTAAAAATCCTGAAAAATGATGTCTCCCATAACCAGGTTATGGACTTCTTTTTTAAAGGTGGTTATCCTGAACCTGTTTTAGCGGATAACTTTGAATTTTATCAAAACTGGATGGAGAACTATTATCAAACGTATATTCAAAGGGATATTCGAAAACTATTTCCTAAACTGGATATCACTCGATACAGGCGATTCATCTCAATGTTGTCTTCTCTTTCAGGAACCATTGTCAACCGGTCTGAAGTTGGTAGGTCTCTGGATACTTCGGAAGTTACAGTAAGAGATTACCTGGATATTGCGCACGGTACCTATTTATGGCGAAATATTCTCAGCTTTGAAAAGAGCATAAGCAAGTCCATTGTAAAAATGCCAAAGGGTATTTTCAGGGATTCCGGTCTGGCACATTTCTTACAAAGAATACGCAGCAGGGAACAGTTAAACATTTATCCTCGGGTCGGGGCAAGCTTTGAGTCTTTTATTACTGAAGAAATAATAATGGGATTGGAAGCGAAGATGATTACCGGGTGGGATTATTATTACTACAGGACACGAAACGGTGCTGAGGTAGACTTAATTTTAGAAGGCGATTTCGGTATCTTACCTATTGAAATTAAATATGGAATGAAAACAGACCCAAAAAAATTAACTTCCCTAAAAAAATTTATCAATGATAACAATTTGCCCTTTGGTATTGTTATCAATAACAGTGAAGAAGTTACCATGCTGACCGAAAGAATCATTCAAATTCCCGCCGGCCTGGTATAATTGTAACCACGTAAACCGGACAAGCCAGAACCAAGAAAATCCGAAGCACGAAACCCGAAATTCGAAACAAATTCAAAATTCAAATTTTCAAATGTTCAAAACAGTAACTTATAGGTCTAAAAGAATATTTCAATCGATATTCTTAAAGATGTCCCGTATGGGCTTTGTTTCGGTCATTTGTATTTTGGTCATTTGAATTTGTTTCGGATTTTGATATTCGGATTTCGAATTTTAATTTTCTGCCATTTCCTGGCAAGATTTTACTGAGAAATAACGACTGCCTATCTCTTCTTTCTGCTAATTGTTAAAAATATTGAAATAGTATTAATAGCCGCTGGTGTAACACCGGGTATCTTCAAGGCCTCGGCAAGATTGGAAGGCCGATTTTTTATGAGTTTCTGCCGCACTTCATGCGAAAGCCCCCCAATCTGATTATAATCGAAATCCGCTGGTAAACGAATTTTTTCCAGGTTCTTAAATCGCTCAATATTCTGCTGCTGAATCTTAATGTATCCTTCATACTTGACACTGGCTTCAATATAAGAGACATCGGTCAGGGTTTTATTCCTCAAGAGGGGAGCACTATTGAGTTCTTCCAGTTTCGCAAAATCAATCTCTGGCATTTTCAACAGGTGAGACAGAGGATAACTTTTGCCTTTGTATTTGGCCTTCAGGGTGCCTAACATTGTTATCGCATTTTTACGCTTCTTTAATTTCCGCTCTTCCCTTAAATACAATTTTTCATCCAGGAGGCCGAATTTCAAGGCATAATGGGACAACCGCTCAAAGGCATTGTCCTCCCTTAACTGGAGCCGGTATTCCGCACGGGAAGTGAATAAGCGGTACGGTTCATCAACACCTTTGGTCACAATATCATCAATCAAAACCCCGGCATAGGCTTCTTCCCGTCCCAGTACAAATGGGTCTTTTTGCTGCAACTTCAAAACGGCATTGATGCCTGCAATCATTCCCTGAGCCGCAGCCTCTTCATACCCGGAGGTGCCATTCACCTGCCCGGCAAAGTAAAGGTTATTTATGGATTTGCTCTCCAGCGTATGCTTGAGTTGGGTGGCTTTAATGGCATCGTATTCAATGGCATAAGCGGGCCGCATCATTACAGAACGATCAAGACCAGGTATGGCTTTGAGTATCTGATGCTGCACTGCCACTGGCAGGCTGGAAGAGAGTCCATTTACGTATACTTCTTTATTGTTGACTCCTTCGGGCTCTAAATAAAAATGATGAGTTTCCCTATGGGGAAATTTGACAACTTTGTCCTCTATGGAAGGACAATAACGCGGTCCAATGCCTTCAATGACCCCGGAAAAAAGAGGCGATTGATCAAGATTATCATTAATGACAGTTCTCACCTCTGGGCTGGTATAACCCAGGTAGCAAACGATTTGATTCTTTACTTTTGCCCTGGTAAACATGGAAAATGGGATGGGGGGATCATCTCCGGGTTGGGGTTCAAAACGAGTCCAGTCAATGGAATTATGGTGGAGTCTCATGGGGGTTCCGGTTTTCAATCGCATGGTTTCAAAACCCAATGCCTTGATATGCTGGGCCAGGTGAGTGGAAGGGGGTTCGTTGGAACGACCGGCCTCGTATATAGTCTTACCAATATATATTTTCCCGTTCAGAAAAGTGCCGGAGGTGACGATCACAGCATCGCCATCGATTCGATTGCCTTCCAGCAATTGGACACCTGCAACTTTGCCATTCTTTGTGATAATCCCGGAAACCACAGACTGGTAGACGTCCAGGTTCGCAGTCTGTTCGAGGAATTCTTTCATGAAGTTGCGGTAAGCGATTTTATCGTTCTGGGTGCGGGTAGCGCGGACTGCGGGACCCTTGCTTCGGTTCAGTATTTTAAAATGGATGCCGGTAGTATCAGCTGCCCTGGGCATGATGCCGCCCATGGCATCGATCTCTTTTACCAGATGGCCTTTGGCAATGCCCCCGATAGAAGGGTTGCAGGACATCTGCGCAATGGATTCCAGGTGGATGGTAACCAGTATGGCTTCACATCCCATTTTGGAAACGGCATAAGCTGCTTCAATCCCGGCGTGGCCGGCTCCGATAATTATGACTCGTTTCATGCTGCACCAGTATACCTTAAAATGATCAAAAACTCAATGCCACCAAGGCCCCAAGATGCTACTCTGCGGAGTAGCCCCGCTACGCAGCATCTTGGTGCCTTCGTGCCTTTGTGGCTATTTTTCTTTTTTAGGGTCGCACGGCTTGTCTGGTTTATGCACATTGGGTACCAAACGTTCCCGAAATATAAATCAGAACTCCTTCAATTGATTGATAATTCAACGTTTGAAAAAAAAATGGCGTCAATCTATAAAGCAGGGCGAAAGTTTTTTACTTCGATATTATTATATACCCTTAGTTTCTGAAAGGAGAAGTATTATGAATAAACAGCAGATGTTAAGTTTGATAGAATTCGCCAGGGGCATTGCCAATTTTGTTCTCTCTATTATACTAGTGCTTTCGATAGCTGACGGAAATTTCAATTTTTTACCTCTCTTCATACTGGGTCTCATTCTAGCAAATTTCAGTTTATTAAAAGAGCGATTGACCAGGAAAAACATATTTCACAAATTCTCTTAATAGATTTAATTAAAAGGATAAAATGAAACGAGACCTTTATTTAATCGTAGTCTTGCTGTTTGCGTTAAACGTCAATACCCAGATCCGGGGGCCATCTTTTTTTACCTGAACCTTTTTACTTTTATCAATAGGGTTTATTGATCGTCATTCCAGTTTATTTGACATATTTCAGTTTTATTCTATAATACATATATGTCTAATAAGAAATTCTCTGTCAATCGATTATTATCCAGGAAAAATCGAGAGGGGAAAACATGAAGTTAAAAAGAATCTTCCAGGGACTCCTGATTTCATTATTTGCTATTGTTCTACTCATTATTTTACTTGAAATTGGGATAAGATTCTTTGTGTCTTCTGGTAATCCCTTTCCATCAACAACACCGAAAAGTACATCAGGAATACCCCTATACATTTTGAGCGATAATCAAATGTTATATTGTTTGAATCCTGAACATCCCTCCGTCAGTTCTCAGGGTACTCGTGACAAAGAGTACGCCATTCCCAAACCGAGGGATACTTTACGAATACTTATTTTAGGAGATTCTGTTGCTTATGGAGATTTTGTCAAAAGGGATTATCTTTTTTCAGAACAGCTCGAAAAAAATCTTAATCTTTGGTACGGAAAAGTAGAGGTGATAGACGCAGGGGCTCAAGGATATACTACATTTAATGAACTACACTACTATCTTAAAAAAGGGACCCTTTTCCACTCGGATATTGTTATTCTTTCTTTTTGTTTTAATGATGTGGTTAATCCCAGGCTTCATTGGAATTTCACAACTGAAGCTATAACCAATATACCTAAAGAGGCTATACCCAATCCTGAATACGACCAATCCCATGTTCTCCCAATTTTAAAAGCGAGGGAACATCCATCGATTTTAATGAAGTCAGCCTTATATCGTTTTATTTATACAAGAATCAATAGAATGAAGGATAATGAGAAAAGATACGCTTATGAAAACGGGAAAAAGTATCCTGTATATATCACAGGCGAAGATACAATCAGTATAAAGGTGTTACTCGACTACTCCTCTCCTGAATGGAATTGGCTTCGATCAATTTTAAACCAACTTAATGAGGCTGTTAAACGGGATGGTGCAACATTTGTCATATTAATCGTTCCCTTAGCCTATCAACTGGAGGAAGACTATCCCTATTTTCCACAAAAACTTATGCAGCGTTATTGTGAAGAAAACTCAATCTATTTCCTGGACTTATTGCCCTCATTTCGAAAAAACAGAGAGGAGAGAATTTTCATAGGTTCTATTGCCAGGGAAGGCTTTCCCGGTTATATTGATATTTGGCATTTAACTCCCCGAGGACACCTACTGACAGCAAAAGAGATTGAAGCCTTTTTATTAAGAACTGGCCTTCTGCAAGCAAAATAATATAACGAACTGGTTTATAAAAGCAATTGGAACATTTATTTAAAAGTCAAATGGTGGTTCCTTTTTTTCGTCTGGCCCTTTTTCTTTCTTTTTATAAACTACCCCTTTACCTCTTTACCTCTCTACCACTTAATTATTTCTCACCCATCTTAACATTCTTGACCTCTGTCCCTACATTAAAGAATCTAAATTTTTCATAATGAATATCCAAAGTAAGTAAAGTACTTTTTTTCCCTTTTTTGCTTATAAAATATTCTGCATAATAACTTTTTGTTGGATATCTTATCCCATTTCTTTCAAATAAATACTCTGTGATGAAGGTGAGGTTGGGCTTTAGATTTAAACTTTTGGCGATCTTTCGCATATTATTGGTATTACCAATAGATTTTGGCTCCCATTCAATTTTTAAGATAGTAAAGTCATCTGCTTTAACCCAGGCCTTTCCAAATAAAAGTATTGTTTTACTTTGAGGATTTATTCTTAGAGGGAATTTGGGGATGCTCTCAACAATAATTACTTTTTTTCTATTGAAAGTATCTTCTCCAAGTATTTTGTAATCGTAATGAGATTGCCAGGGAAGTCCAAGTATTCCCCGGGGGCCAAATATTATTTTCTTGAAAATAACTGAAGATGTTTCCCATTCATTCCTCTTTGCCCCTTTACTTCTTTTACCAGTATTCCATAATAATTGTCTTGTCTCGTTAATTAAGTTACCATCCTGGATTAATTGATACGCATAAATATAGGTCTTACTTTTTATACCACTATTTTTTCTGTCAGGAGCTATAGAGCCAAAGGCAAAACTAGTATTATTACCCAGGATTGAATAATCTATTGTTTCCTTCACATACTCTTTGCAATAAAAATAGATGGATTCTTTCTTCAGTCGATCACAATGTTTTCCGACTTCTTTAAGAATTTTTTTTAGCTTCATCTCCTGTGCTTTTTCCTCGGGACTTTTCTCAAAACTGTTTAATTCTGCCATACATCGAAGCCTTTGTTCATTGTACTCGTCACGCCACCAATAATCGAAAGATTTTAATATAGATTCATATTTTTCTATTGCTTTTTTAAAAAATGACTTTGCTAATTGGATTTCACCTTCTGTTTTATAATCATCCGCCATAACTCCATAGCACCAGGCAATTTTGTCTAAGCATCCGGATTTTTCATAATATTCCAATGCTTGTTTGTACTCACCATTTGACAGGCATTCATCTCCTGATCTTATATAACCAAGTTTGTCTATCATCTCCCGGTCTCCACTCATTTTATAATACTCCAGAGCTTTTTTATAATCTCTTTTTACTAGATAATCATCTCCTACTAATTCACTTACCCATTTTATAGCTATTTTTTCTTTTTTCCCTCGATAAGGCAAGTCCCTATAGCAAGCCAATGCTTTAATATATTGTTGATCTAAAAGAAAAGCTTCACCCAAATGAATATAGCACTTTTTCAAGAGTTGTTTCCCAAAATACATTCCTTGTTCCTTCAAAAATTCCCTGGCTTTCTCCAATTGACCTTTTGTTAATAGATCATTAAACTTGGCAATTCTATCATTTTCACTTTCAAGAATAGGATTTGGAATAAGAAGGAAAAGAAAGAGTGTAACTAAAACTTTTCTGACTTTTCCCATATTTTATGCTCCTTTTATTTCAATGTACTTATAAATTTTTAGCAATTTTGATGCCACTTTTTCTTAAAAAAAATGTCCCTTATAAAGGACACCGTTATCTATATATTTATCCGATTTAAATACCTTAGCCTTTCCGATATATAAGATAAACCAGAACACCTCTAATCGATTGATAATTCAGCGTTTGGGAAAATAATGGCGTCAATCTATAACGCAGGGCAAAAATTTTTTATTTTGATATTATCATATAATATTAATTTCTAAATGGAGAAGTATTATGAAAATAAGAAGCAGATTTTAAGTTTGTTGGAATTCGCCAGGGGCATCGACAATTTTGTTCTCTCTTCCTATATTCGAGAAAAATTATAAATTATTAATGTAGCGCCTATACTCATCTGGAGGTTCCTATTAACAGGCAGGTTCGATGGTTGGTTCACACGGAAGAACACTCAACCACCACTCCAGGCAGCACCAAAAAAGTGTTGTCCCACCTCCATTAATTGCCTTTTTCTCATTCTCATTCAATACTGTTGTAAAACTCTGAATTTTAATTTCTTCAAGTTTAATTTTCTTTGTCTTTTTCATTTTAAACCTCCTATTTTAAATTAAAATAATATTATAGTCCAAAAAATTTAAAAACAGTCCCGACCTATAGGGACGGATTTTTTTAAAAGAAAAGTAGGTGACTTAAAGGTCGAGGAAAGAAAATCAAGAAAAGTCAAAAAAACAGGATGGGATTTTAATACCAATAATGTTTTGATTATTATTTAATAAGAAAAGGATACGAAGAGATTATTTTTATCCGACTACAGTTTGATCTTTTCTTGTTAAGTGAGTATTAAATTCTCCATTAACATCAGGGCTTTTTTTTTCGTCTGGCCCTTTTTCTTTCTTTCATCGTCAATTTTCTTATCTCTATTACATTATTGCCTTAAACAGCTGAAGGAGATTTCAATTCTACTTCTCTGCATACTCGATCTTTTTTTTTTAAATTTCGGTTTATTAAGTGAGCGATTGGCTGTGAAAACCTATTTTATAACGCTTCTTAACCTGGACAGCAGAGCCAGAATTCATAATACCATGGCTATAGATAACCCAAAGAGCGTAGTTTTGCCTTCTCTTCTTCGGAAAGATCAGGGGGTTGATTTACAATCTTCTGCCCAATCAAATTCTCACGACGAATTCGATGTAATCTTTCCTTAAAGTCTTTTACATAGTGTCGATATTTAATATCATTAACAAGATTATACGCTTCATGTGGATCGTTTTTTAAATCGAAAAATTGGTATTGTTTATAAAAGGGAATATAGATCAACTTGTGGTCATCAACGGTCAAAGAAAATTTTACTCCGTCAATAAGGGTATCTGTTTCCATTTCAGCAAAAATCTTCGGGTTTCTTTTTAATGGAAACCGAAGGTCACGCCCCCGGTAACGGGAATCTACCTTCAGGCCGACAACATTACGTATTGTGGGAACAATATCCAGATGTTGGACATAATCGGCTCTACGGCCTTTCAAAACTTCGCCATATTTTATAATAAGAGGCACATGAGTCAGGATGTTGTATAGATTTTCCCCGTGAGCAAAGTAATAATCATGCTCACCCATGCCTTCTCCATGATCGGAAGTAAAAATGATCAGGGAATCATCATACAAACCGACCTCTTTTATCGCATCGATTAAACGCTTAAAATTTTCGTCCATGTATCTTATTTCTGCCTTATACTGAGATACATAATAATTAAAATCTCTATTGTCCCCCAACTCTTGATAATACGGAATACCGCCGTGTCCGCTTTCTGTTTTATTTAATCGAAGGTACCGGGGTCTATGCACAGAATCAACAAACTGTTGACTAAACTTTTTGGGGGGGGTATACGGTCCGTGGGGGTCCTGAAAATGAATCCACATGAATAGTCGATCCTTCTTAATTTTTTTCAATAAATTGACAGCACTGTTTGTGACATCTTCCGCAACTTTTTCAGGAATAGGTCTATTCTGTTCAAGATACGGGAAGATATCGTCATATATCATAAATCCTTTGCCCCAACCCATTTCTTTCCGTAGAATATAATTACCTACTACTGCTATGCTTTGATATCCATGCTGTTTTAACATCACAGGTAAAGTCTCAACTGCGGCTGGCAAAGGTAAATTTGAAAAGACACTGGTTTCGTGTGGTAAAAAACCACTCAGTATGCTGGCACAGCTTGACGCAGTAACAGGTGCATGGGAATAGCAATTTTCAAACAATAAAGCCTCTTTAGCAAAACGATCGATATTTGGGGAAGTGTATAGGTGAGAGTCGTAACAACCCAAATAATCCGCTCTTAAAGTATCGATCGTAATAAGGAAAACATTTGGCTTTTTCTTTACATGATTCTCCGTGCAACCCGGAAACCAGAGCAAAGATGGTAAAGATAAAGCTATAGTGCCATATAATCCATATTTTAACATTTCTCGCCGATTGGGTTGTTTGGAATAAGATTGACTCTCGCTCATATTTATTTCTCCTTTTATCCGGGAAAATATTTTAGAAGAAATATAGAAGAATGTCAAATTTCGGCCAAGTAATTATTCTGTTTTGAGAAAAGTGAAAGGTGAGAATTCTATTTTTTTTCAAGTTTTTCTAAAACTGAATGGTAACCTCCTTTGCTCTTGCAATCATCGCTTTTATTTAATAAAATAGGACATGACACCGCAGAGGTCAAAAATCTGCGAAAATCTATAGTCGAAAATGATAATAATGATAAGGAGGTTGTTATTATTATGGATGTTGAACAGATAAAAGTAGGACATATGGTGGTCTTCAGTTACCTGGTCTCATGCCCAGAGACAAAAGAAGCCCTGATTATTGATCCGGGAGGGAACGAGGAGCAGTTGGTGGAAAAAATTAAACAAAAAGGCCTGAAATTAAAGTATATTGTCAATACCCACGGCCATTCGGATCATACCTGCGGTAATGCCAAAATGAAAGCATTAACCGACGCGAAGATTGTGATGCATGAATCAGAAGCTGAACTTCTCAAAATTCCAGAACTGCAGGCAATGGGGCTGCAAATGGGTTTTGAACCGTCACCGCCTGCGGATATGACGGTGAAGGATGGCGATCAATTGGTGATTGGCAATGTATCGTTGAAAGTGATACATACGCCAGGGCACAGCCCGGGAGGGATATGCTTGCTGGCAGAAGGGCACCTCTTTACAGGAGATACGCTTTTTGTCGGTGGTATTGGCCGCACGGACCTGCCTGGGGCCTCTGGGCAGCAATTTATGATTTCCATCAGGGAGAAACTACTGACACTGCCGGACGAAACCATTGTCTGGCCTGGTCATGACTACGGTCCCAATCCTTCCTCCACCATCGGTCTTGAAAAAATTGCCAATCCCTTTGTACGTCAATTGGTTTAAAATGGTGTATCTGCTGCGTCAATGTCTCCTTCTTTTACCGGGCCTGTCCCATAGGCAATGCGTCTTCCGTCTCTGTCAAATACCAGGAAACCAATGATATCCGGTGTACCCTTTTCACGTGGACCTTTGTTGTCTGCGATCATCATCCAGAAACGGCATCCTTTGAATTCTGCCCCTTCACTCTTTACTTTACATCTCCCATTCAAATATACGGTGGGAGTGTGCTTCCCGGTTGTAGTGACCTGCTCGATAAGGGTGATATAAATATCACCTTTAACCGAAGAATCGGACATATTGATATCCTGGATGACTATTTCTCCTCCTGGGTATCCTGAGCCACCGGGATCACAACTGAGGGGTTTCTCAGGGTTAATGTAAAGGGTAAACGTACCAGAATGGATGGCGTCCTTCCTCTTAAGAATTTCAACTGTTGCCTTTCCCTTGACCACTGTCTTGTTACAAACCTGCAGCGTTGGAATCTGGGGCTGTTGGGCCATGAGGTAACCGGACATGGTAAAACCCACCGCCAGGAAAATCACGGTGATTAGGGTTAAATTTTGTTTTTTCCCATTCATTTTTCTTCTCCTTTAATTAAATATATATTTAAGATTTTTCATTCTACCATGATTGAAATCAAATGTAAATTTCTTCCAAACGGTTGAGCCAGGGATACGGATATTTAAGAAACCGAATAAATATGATAGAATAGCCCCATGGTAAAAGAATTAAAATCCTTTGCTAAAATCAACCTGGGACTGGAAATTGTAGGCAAACGACCGGACGGTTTTCATAATCTTAAAACCATTTTTCAGACAGTGGATGTTTTTGATATCATTACAATTAAAGAGAACAGTTCCGGCAGCATTAACCTTTCCGGGGATAATAAATCCGTTGAATGGAACGAAAGTAACACCATTATCAAAGCGTTTGATGCGATCTGTAAAAATTACGATGTGCACAATGGATTTGATATTTTTGTCAAAAAAAGAATTCCCGTCGGTTCTGGGTTGGGAGGTGGCAGCAGCAATGCAGCAGTGATTCTTCTGTTTCTTTATGAATATTTCAAACTGAATTTAACGTTGGAGGATTTGATCGATATTGGCGCAAAGATCGGGGCAGATGTGCCCTTCTTCTTAATAGGAGGAACCGTGCTGGCCCAGGGTATCGGTGAAAAAATGACACCTCTGGAAGATGGAGAAGAAAAACATGTGCACATTGTTGTCCCTGATGTTAACGTATCCACAAGATTAATTTTTTCCCAATTTAACTTGACATCTAAACCAATAAAAAGTAAAATAGATACCTTTATGAAATCCAAGGATTATACGATTTTGGAGAATAACCTGGAGAAAATAACGTTCGAATTGTTCCCAGAAGTGGGAGTGATTAAAGAGAAAATGAGGGCATTAAACTATGATTTGGTATTGATGAGCGGCAGCGGTTCTGCTGTGTATGGCATGGCACGGGCACAGGAATGGCCTGGTTTGAAGAATCGGTTTGCCAGTGCCAGTGTAAATGAATTTGTCACCAGGACTATCGGCAGGCAAAATTACCTCGATAGAATTGGGGCGTGGCCAAGCGGTAAGGCACCGGTTTTTGGAGCCGGTATTCGGAGGTTCGAATCCTCCCGCCCCAGAAAGCCTTAATAATTGACCATGAAAAAAAGTAGAAACAAAAGCGAAACCAAATATTTAATCTTTTCCGGCTCTTCAAATGTAGCATTGGCAGAGAAAATTGTCGGGCACCTGAACAAAAAATTGGGGGAATGTAACCTGGGCGTTTTTTCCGACGGCGAAATCCGGTTTCAAAGCCTGGAAAATGTTCGCGGCGCAGATGTTTTCGTGATCCAATCCCTGACAAAAGACACCAACTTTCATATTATGGAACTTCTTTTAATGGCAGATGCCTTCAAAAGAGCGTCTGCTAAGCGAATAACTGCGGTCATCTCCTACTATGCTTATGGCAGGCAGGATCGGAAAGATAGACCACGGGTACCTATTTCAGCAAAACTGCTGGCTGATTTACTGGAAACAGCCGGTTTTTCACGGGTGCTGACCATTGATTTACATGCCAACCAGATCCAGGGTTTTTTTAATATCCCGGTGGATAATTTGATGGCACTTCCTATCTTTACCTCACACTTTATTGAAAAAGGGAAAAAGAACAAACTGGAAGATGTGGTGGTGGTTTCCCCCGATGCCGGTGGAGTTGAGCGTGCCCGCTTGTTCTCACAGCGACTGCATGCGGGACTGGCTATCGCAGACAAACGAAGAACCGCACCCGGAGTAGCAAAAGTAATGCATATCATCGGTAAGGTCAGTGATAGGGACGCCATTATTGTGGATGATATTATCGATACAGCGGGTTCAATGATGGAGACCGTTAATGCCCTGAAGGAATATGGTGCCAAACGGATTTTTGCTGTCTGTACCCATGGAATACTTTCTGGACAAGCCATTGAACGGATCACCGCTGCTCCACTGGAAAAGCTCTTCATATCCGATACTGTACCTTTATTGGGCGATAAAAAGGAATGCTCCAAAATTGAAGTTCTATCTGTATCGAAATTGTTTGCTGAGGCCGTTGACAGTATACACGAAGAAACTTCAGTATCAAAATTATTCTTATAAAAGAAAAAGAGGTGAAAAATGGAAAACCTAATGACACTTAAGGCTGAATCAAGACAGGAAGTCGGTAAGAGAATTGCAAAAAAGCTAAGAAAAGAGGGACGAATACCGGCAATTATCTATGGTGAACACAAAGAAACCATACCTATTTCTCTCTTAAAAAGTGATGTCAAAGCAGTTTTAAAAAGTGAAACAGGTGGGAATACAGTCCTGAGGATTCAAAGAGATAATATACAGGTGGATGCCATGCTGAAAGATATTCAATACGACTACCTGTCGGATAATATCATTCATGTGGACCTGATTCGTATCGACCTTAATAAAAAGGTGAATGTTAGTGTGCCTGTGGTTACCACGGGCGAACCGGTTGGTGTAAAAGTGGGAGGCGGTGTCTTTGATTTTATCACCAGGAAAATCAAAGTCAGGTGCCTGGTGTCGAAAATCCCAAAAGAATTTAAAATCGATGTCACTGACCTGCATTCAGGACACTCGATAAAAATCGAAGATATGGAAGTGGAGGACGGAGTCAAAATCTTATCCGACCCCCATACGGTTATCTGCGCTGTAACTGCAAAGGGTGCTGTTGAAGAAGTGGTGGAAGAAGTTGAAGAAGAAGAAGGCGTGGAAGTATCGGAAGAAAAACCAGAGGAAACCGAAGATAAAGATAAAGAATAAACTTCATAAAGGTAAAAGCTCTTTGCCTTCTCTTTATTATGTAACATTTATAGAGAGGGCTGGATAAACCATAAGGAGATAAAATGAAACGAAAATATGAAATCGGACTTATTATTAATCCGGAAGCAACCGAAGAAGAAGTAAGAAAAATCATCGATTCTATTGCCGGAATCATTAAAAAGGCGAAAGGAAGTATCGAGAATATCGATGAGTGGGGAAGACGAAAACTGGCGTTTCCCATTGAAAAACACAAAGAGGGAATTTACGTCTTTATTAACGCTGACGTGGTAGGTGCTGCTTTCCTTAATATTGAAAGACGATTGAAGCTGAGTGAAAAAGTCATGCGATTCGTGATCCTACGTCTGGATGATAAACTTAAAAAAGCAAATAAGCTTACTAAAAAGTGGAAGCGAATGGAAAAAATGTCAAGAAAATCACAGGAAATCAAAGAAGAGAGTTTGGACGATGAAAACTCAGAAGATATGGAGGTAGAAGATGAAGACTAATCAAAATGGCGGATCAAACAGCGGAAGCACCAATACGCCAAAGTATCCGAAGAAATTCTATTTTTCACGAAGAAAGTATTGTGTCTTCTGCAAAGATAAAATCAAATTCATCGATTATAAGAATTATAAAATCCTTGAAAATTTTGTGCTGGAGACGGGTAAAATTCTTCCTGCCAGGGTGACTGGAACCTGTAGTTACCACCAAAAACAATTATCCAAAGCAATCAAACGGGCAAGACATATGGCTTTCTTAAAATTTGTTGAACCGAAGAGAGGTTGACATGAAAGTTATATTAAATGAAAACATAGAGGCGTTAGGAAATTTAGGTGACCTGGTGGAGGTTAGACCCGGATACGCCAGGAATTATTTGTTCCCCAAAGGATTGGCCCTGGAACCTACAAAGCATAACCTGGAAGTAATGAAACATAAAAAGATAAAGGTCGAAAAACAATTGGAACTGGCCAAATTATCCGCTATAGAGCAGAAGAAGAAACTGGAGGAGCTAACCCTTACCATTGAAAAGAAAGCCGGGGAGAACGAACAACTTTTCGGCTCTGTAACAGCCATGGAGATCGAAAGTAAATTGGCTGAGATGGGTTTCCCCATTGAACGGAAGAAATTCTATCTGGAAGAACCTATCAAGAAGCTAGGAAGTTACATTTGTAAAATAAAGTTGATTGAAGATATTGAAGCTGATCTTAAGATTGAGGTGGTCCAGGAAGAGGGAGACAAAACAGATTAACATTAACATTTTAACGGTTAACGTTTAATGTTTAATGTTTGATATTAAACTTTAACAGTGACTACGACCTCGGATTTGAATCAAGCACTGCCCCACGATGGTTTTGCGGAACGGGCACTCCTGGGGGCCATGCTTATCAATAATAACTATGTGGATGAGGTCTTTTCACAAATAAATTCCGGGGATTTTTACAGGGATTCTCATCAGAGAATTGCTGCTGCCATCGACAACCTGGTCAACAGCGGCAGCAGTGCCGATATCGTAACGGTCGCAAGTTTCCTGGAAAAAAACAAGGAACTAAAATATGTGGGAGGTTACGAGTATCTCAGCTCTCTGCTTGATGGCGTCCCTGAAAACATCAATATTGAAGAATATATAGCGGTGGTTAAAGACCGCTCCTCATTGAGGAAAATAATCCTGGCTTCAATGGGAGTGATTAAAAGCGGCACTGAGCCCAAAGCCGATACCAAGGATATATTGGCGAGACTCCAGGAAGACCTCATAAAGATTGCTGATCCGGAAATCCAGGCAGGGTTCTCACCTGCCTCTATTGTGGTGCAGGAGACAATGGAGAAGATTGAGGCCATTCAAAAACATGGAGACAGCGGTGGCTTGAAAACCGGGTTTACTGAACTGGATAATTTGACAGGGGGATTTCAGAATAATGATCTGATTGTTATCGCTGCCAGGCCCTCGATGGGAAAAACCGCGCTGGCTCTCAACATCGCTGCCCACATGGCTGTAAAAGAAGGAAAATCCGTGGGATTCTTTTCCATTGAAATGGAAAGACACCAGATTATGATGCGATTGCTTGCGCTTCGAGCAGGAATCGATTTGAGTACACTTATGACTGGGAGAGGGAAAGTAGAGTGGCATGCCCTGGAAATGGCCGCTGCTGAGCTGGGAAATGCCAAAATCTATATCGATGACTCTGCCTCACTCTCCATCATCGAAATGAAAACCCGGGCCCGGAGACTGTGGAAGGAAAAACGCCTGGATGTGGTGTTTGTGGATTACCTCCAGTTAATGAAAGTTACGGGTGAGAGTTTAAGGCGAAGCGACACCAGGGCCCAGGAGGTGGCGGTTATCTCTTCCTCTTTAAAAGAACTGGCCAAAGAGCTGAATATACCAGTGGTAGCGGTAGCCCAGTTAAGCCGGGCACCAGAACAGCGAGGCACCAGAAAAGACCACATTCCCAGATACCAGCTCTCCGACCTCAAAGAAAGCGGTGCCATCGAGCAGGACGCGGATGTCGTTATGTTTCTTCACCGCGAAGAACAAACCGATAAGGATACCGAACGCAAAGGTGAAGCAGATTTGATCCTGGCCAAACAGAGAAACGGCCCCACCGGAAGAATCGTCCTGGCTTTCCAGGACAAATATACAAAATTTATCACTAAGGAATTTATAGATAGAGAGTACTATGAAAGTTAAAGACCATAAATTGAATGCTCTATTTATGATATTAATCCTGATTATTACATACGTTGCATTTTCTCATACTCTTGGTTACGGTTTTGTTGAATGGGATGAGAATGCATTTATCACAGAAAATCCAGATATTCTAGGTTTTTCATGGGAAAAAATAGGAGAAATTTTCACATCATCAAATGCAGGTCTTTATTCACCTTTAGTAGTGCTTTCATTTTCGATTGAAAATAATATTTTTGGAATGAAAGCTGGGGTTTTCCGTACAACAAACCTGATACTTCACTTATTAAATTGTTTCCTTTTATTCTGGCTTATATTGAAAATTTCTGATAATAATACAATTATCTCTTTTATAGTGACAGTTCTTTTTGGAATACATCCTTTACACATCGAATCTGTCGTCTGGATTGTTGAAAGAAAGGATGTATTATCTACATTTTTTTATCTAGGTTCTATAATTTTATTTATTTACTTTAGAAAGATGAAATCAAAAAGAGTCTTTTATTACTTTTCAATTGTTTTCTTTTTATTGGCACTTCTTTCCAAAGTAATGGCTATTTCTCTTCCCTTTGTTTTAATACTGATGGATCATATTTTTTTTACGAAAGATCTTAAAAAGTGTTTAATAACACAAATACCATACGTATTTATTTCTGTTTTATTTTTCATTACTTCAATGATTGTAATTACCTCAGGAGATTTATCTACCGGCTCCGACAAATTAGAGATATTTCAAAGAATAGTACTCGTCCTCTATCTATTTATTTTTTACATCTATAAATTATTTATTCCTCTTAATTTATCAGCCAGGTATCCCATAGAGATAAATGAATTATTGCCAACCCCGATTTGGACTCTTCTTTTAATTCCAATCTTGTTTTTCCTCCTTTTATTATTCTTTTATAAAGATAAAAAAAATGTGACTTTTGGAATTTTGTTTTTTCTAATAACCTTACTACCAATAACTCCACTTATTTTTTTAGGCTTCCCATACGGTGACCGATACTCGTATATTCCATCTATTGGAATCTTTTATATTTTTGGAGCTGTTATTAATTATTTGTTACAAAAAAAAACACGGCTTTTTATAATCAAAAAGGTCTGCGTTGCAGTAGGAATCGCGGCAATAATTCTATTTTTAACCCTTCAAACACGAAAGCATTCTAAAATATGGGAGAACAACTTTACACTTTGGAATAATGTTATTAAAACCAACCCTACTAATGCCATTGGTTATAATAACCGGGGAGTGGAATATTTGAAAAACGGATATCAAAGGGAAGCCATGATGGATTTTAGAAAAGCATTAGAACGAAATCCAAACCATGTGAAAACTCATAATAATATAGGGATCATTTTTCTTGAAACGAAAGATTATCAAAAAGCAATATACTTTTTCACAATTGCTGTAAAATTAAATCCCAATTACCCTGATGCTTATTTTAACAGAGGATGTGCATGGGGAAATCTTAAAAATTTTGAAGAAGCAATTAATGATTTTTCAACGGCGATAAAAATTAATCCTAAATTTATAAAGGCATATTATTATCGAGCTATTACGTATGAAAGATTGAAAATGTTTGAAAAAGCAAAACATGATTTCCAAAAACTATATAAGCTAGATCCAAACTTTCCTCTCAAAAAAACCTTTGAGTATAAAAACGGAAAACTGGGGAAAACAGGATCGGTTTTTTTGAGGTGGGATGTACAAGATGAGGAATTTCCGTAAAAGTTTTGACACTTTTTGTCACTTTAGTCGACAATTTTTGTAAAATATTTGTGGGCCTTATTTGAAAAAGCAGTTATATCACTCATCTTGATTATTGGCATGATAATTGCTATATATTTTTGTGTAAAACAGTAAGACTAAAAAAAGGAGGCGTTATGAACAAAAAAGGTTTTACGTTGATTGAGTTATTGATAGTTGTAGCAATCGTAGGCATCGTTGCTGCAATTGCTGTACCTAACTTGCTGACTGCTCTTCAAAAGGGTAAACAGAAAGCGACCGTTGGTGATATGAAAACCATTGGAGGTTGTATTGAGGATTATATTTCCGACGTTTATATGGCACCCGGAGCGGGCGGTGCCGCCAATGCGATTGACCTTGAATACTACCTGGAACCCTTTTATATTAAAATTCTACCTACAAGAGATGGGTGGGGAACCACTTATGCCTATAATTCCAATTCTGCTGGACAATTAACCGGATCTGATGCTCAGGAACTATACACACTTCGCTCCTATGGAAGAGATCAGACTGCCAGTAACTTTGATGTCCAATTCAATGGCTACATCGTTAACACGATGGATGGTTTTAACAATGACATTCTATTCTCTAACGGCCAGTTCTCTTACGGACCACGGACTAAATAATAACGCAGGTAGAAAAAGAAAAACAATTGATAAAGAAGAGCGGCTGGATAGTCTTGCCAGCCGCTTTTCTTTTATTTATAAACTACTCAATAAGCTCGGTAAAGATTCTTTTTTTTAGTAAACTTATTTATTTCCTCTTTTTAATCACTCTTTTTTTCTTATTACGAAAGTTCGATATATCCAAAATTCTTAAGATTCTTGTGGGAGGTGTTTCTCTAATCATATTCTCCTATGGAATTATTCAAAAATTTGTCCTCTTTCCTATATATCTAAATAGTTTCAATGCTGAAGACAATTTTTTTTCACAGGCTATAATCGAGCGGATAAAAAGTGGGCGAATCTTTTCACTCTTTAGACTGCCAACACTATATGCCATTATTTGCGCTGTATTCATTTTATTCATTTTTCATTACCTCTTGAAATCCTCTAAAAATAAAATCTACTGGTCTCTCCTTTTGATTTTGGGACTGATAAACTTGGTTCTCACCCAATCGTTTGGCGGTCTCATCTATCTCTCTGTTGGAATTTTAATCTACCTGTTTTTATTAGGGATTTTAAAATTGAAATACCTGGCGCCTGTTTTGATGATTTTTTTCCTCTTTTTCTCTATCATCATCGCCTTAAGGTTTTCAGAAGCAAAAAAATTAGAACCCATATCCTTACGATTTTCAAACTGGGTACAGGCGGCCAGAGCCATTTCGTCCAGCCCTTTCTGGGGAGTGGGTCTGGGAAATTATGAGTCGATGGTCTCCTATTTTACCCAAAGCGATGAAGCCAAATCCATCTATGCTCACAACTTCTTCCTGCAATTTTTCGCAGAAACCGGTATCATTTTTCCATTCTTTTTAGTATTGCTCTTAATCTTTTCAAGAAAAAAATTAAAACCGGAAAATCCCAGGGAAAAGGAAACCGTCTTGTATATATCCGTATTTTTTATTTTAGTGACTTACAACCTTATCGACATTGGCTTTTATTTCTTTTCTGCGGGAATCGCTGCCGTTGTCGTGCTTTCCCAGCTCTATCCCTATTCCGCTCATCCCGATAGAGATAGAAATAAAAGGAAAATCAAATTAAACCTGGCTGCTTTGACGCTGTTATCCACTCTCCTGGTGGTGGAAGCTGTCTCGGAGAATTACCGCATTCAAGGTGATTTGCTGATGAATCAAAAGTACTATAATGAAGCTGAAACCAATTATAAAAAAAGTTTCAGGATAAACCCTTATAATTTCAAAGTAATGATGAAATACGGCTTCATGAACCTTTCTAAGAATAATGCCGAAGAGGCTGAAAAATACCTGGATAGAACCTTGAACTTTTATCCTGATTCATCCTTTGCTCATTATTGGAAGTCAAAAATTGAAGCGAAGAAAGGGCATTTAATGAATGCCTTTTTCCATGCCTCTCATGCATATCGGAAGAATCCGTTGGATTCTCGATACCAACAGTGGTACTTGGAAATAAAAAATTACCTGGAAGACCGCCTCAGACAGGTGAACCAATGAAACTGTCGCGAGTGATCCACAGACTCAGCTTGCTGAATCCTAAAGTCGAGTTTTTAATTATTCTCTCCTGGATTCTTTTTTTCCCCTGGAAAGACTCGCTCTTCCATTTTTATTATTTAATATTTGCCCTTTTGATAGTGATTTTTTCATTCAGAAATATTTGCTTTATGAAAAATATCAGTCTTTCACTATTCTCCTATTCCCTGGTTGTCTTTAACCTGGTGTTGATTTTTTCTATATTCTTCTCCCTTTACCGGTATCAATCGATCCTGTTGGTGTCAGATGTTTTCCTGATTTCACTCTACTTTATCCTGTTGTTCTTTGATAAAAGCAGTGAGGATAAGTATTTCCATCTATTGGCCTATATAATCTCATCCATATCTCTGTTTAATGTCATCAATTACAGCGTGTCTGTTATTGATAAAAAAGATTATTTCTTTGGGAATCCAATTCTCCAGGGAATCGCCTCCGGTATTGGTGTGCTGATCATATTCTATTACTTTTTATTAAAACCCGGAAAAGGCTTGCCAAAAAAACAAACGTTTTCGCCGTCTTTACTCTTTTCAGCCGGGTGGGTGGCATCTTGGGTTGCGGGTGCCACCCGCCTTTTGAAAAAATTAAACTGGAAATACCTGGGACTATTAATTTTAAATATCGCTGGTGTTTTTGTCTCTCAATCCAAGGCTGCTTTTATCGGGGTTGTGTTTTTTGCTCTGTTGATGGTGCTGTCAAAAAATAAGAAATTAATACCTTTGATTATTACTTTCACCCTTCTAACCTTCATTCTCCCCAATCCCATCAAAGAGATGTTTATCTTTTCAATAAAAAAAGATCCCTATGCTGCCAATCGCATCGATATATGGAAAATGTCCTTGACTATTTTTAAAGATCATCTTATAGGGGGAGTAGGACCCAGTAATTTTAAGGAAGTATCGATAAAATACAATTTCAAGCAGAAGAGAGGGCCTGCCAATTATTTCAAACGACCTCGCAAGCCTCACAATGATTATTTAAAATTGTTAACCGAAACCGGGATTGTGGGGCTCATCTTTTTACTTCTTTTAAGCGGTGTGCTTATTAAAAAGATCTTTTCCTCCTCCTTATTCAATTTATCAAAACTATTGATATTATATCTTTTGTTCCAGGCCTTCCTGCACGACTTCATTTTTGATATCTTTTTCTTTTTTATTTTTATATTTCTATTGAAAAATCTGTTTGAGAACCGATTGACCTATCAAAGCTTTTCAATAAGTTTAAAAACCTACTGTATAGTTTTATTGGTTGTTACCCTGTTAGTGGGTTACCTGTTTCCATATCTCTCCCAACGGTTAGTGGAGAAGGCTCAAACGCAAAAAAATATAAGTATCATGGCCCGGTTTAATTTATTAAGAAAGGCAGGTTACCTGAATCCTTTGGATGCTTCTGTATATTACAAAAAAGCCGAATTACTTTATAACTATTATAAAGAGGCAACCAATTTGGATTCCTTTTATCTCGCGTTAGACAATTTAAAAAAAGCCCAACGTTTGAACAGATATTATATAGCCGCCTATCGGCTGGAGTCCGAATTATACAGGCTACTGCTGCAAAAAAAACTAACTTATGCAGCTATTCACGAAGAAATAATCGCACCTTTAGCCAAAGCAGAACAATATGCTCCTAAGGACCATGTTATCAAATTACTAAAGGCAGAGATTTACCTTCGATTTAACCATATGCAGTTGGCCAGGCAAGAGGCACTCAAGGCACTGGAACTGGAACCCGATTATGTATCTGCTCTCTATTTTTTACAAATGAACTTCAATTATTTCCCCGATAAGAACGTCTTTAAAAGAAGGATAAAAAAAATCATGGACAAGGCTTCGCTAATAAAGCCAGAACCGGGCACCTATTTGTATAATTTATTTAAAGTCCCCGGGAAACAGGAGGCGCCCAAAGGGGGTGTCTAATAAAAGAGGCCTTATGAACATAAAAGGTTTTATTTTTACAGTGATTATTCTATTTTCTCTCAACCTGATTGTATTCCTGCCCTCTGTGAAAGGTGATTTCATCTGGGATGACAGGGACTTTATTTTAGATAACCTCTTTATTCAAAGCCCATCATTTCTTAAACATTTTCTATTTTCACCTTTTTGGATTTCAACCACAAATTTGGAGTTAGGCAAACAATTCGAGGAGCAAACCCAATTTTACAGGCCAATATCGATACTCTCATACTGGATGGATTTAAACATCTGGGGATTCAATCCCTCGGGTTTTCATCTTACAAACATTCTTCTCCACACCATTAATTCGATTCTATTTTTCTATATTGCCGTAGGTTTGGGTTTTAAAAGAATTTATGCACTCCTTTCCTCCATACTTTTTTCTCTTCATCCGTTTCACTTTGAAAATGTGGCCTGGATTTCCGGTAGAACCGATCTACTCTCTTTCTTGTTTGCTGCTGCTGCCACACTCTTTTTTTTTAGGTTTCGCAGGAACCATAGACGTTCAAGCCTACTCTTTTCCTCCTTTTTTTTCTTTTTATCTTTGCTTTCAAAAGAGAACTGTATTTTTTTGTTTGTTATTTTCTTTTTATTTCTTTTGATCGACAATAAGTCTCTTAAGTATTCGCTAATTTCAATCTCCCCATACGTATTCTTCCTCATCACCTGGTTTATTATTAGAAATGTCGTACTTACCACCATACCTATCCAGTTTTCCTGGGAAACAATACGAAATATATTCTCGGTGACTGGTTTTTATACCTTTAAGTCACTTTTCCCCTTAAATCTTAGTATCAGCATCAATACCCAGGATGTTTTTCCCAATCCTATTTTTTTGTTGTCAGGTCTAATAATATTAATAGCCGTATTCATTCTGACCGTTATGTTTACGTTTAAAAGGGCTTTTAAAAACAAGGTTTCTTTTGCAATCGTTGCTTTTTATCTACTAATATTCCCTTCAGTGGCTGTTTTGCTTGTACCAACTGCCAATTCTCTTGTTGCATGGCGTTTTCTCTATGCCCCTTCAGCCGTTTTGATCGGAATACTATTCTACTTACTTTCAAAATGGATTAAATCCAGGAGAGTCCTGTTTCCGGTACTGATTTGCATTTGTATTATTTTCATCCTTGAACTATATCCCAAAAATAGGTTTTATGGTCAAAAAGAGAGTGACTTTTGGGTTAATATGAAAAATATAAAGAGAGAGAGTTTAATTGCACAGTTCAACTCGGCATCAGCGATTCTTTTTGTAAATGAGAATAAAGCCCTCTTGATTTATGATGATATACTAAAAAAGCGCAAAAATCACCCCAGGTATGAGGATTATAAACGAATGATACAGGAGAATCTTGCTGCGTATTATGCTTCAAAGGGAGAACTCCGAAAAGCAAAACATTATTTTGAGAGTGTGATTAAGATGAACAAAATCTCAGGTATTGAGTTTCACTTTAATTACGCATCCTTTCTGTGCTTAACAGGAGAAAAATCCAGGGCAAAATCGATTGTAACGAATTTACTTCATACAAACCCCAACAACCACAACGTTCTTTTTATGTCATCCAAGTTCTATATCCGTATAAAAGAGTATAAAAAAGCCATACAATTGCTTACGAAAGACTACCAGCTCTTCAATCGCAGCGAAAGTCTCCAGTTGCTCAACGTGCTTAAGAAAAACATTCCTCCCCAAAATAATAAAAATAACCGATGAAAACTCTATTTTTTCTTGAATATGACTTTTCTCGATTGACCTGGAAACTGGCAAACTGTAAATTCTTCCAGAGGAACAGAAAAAACTTTTTTGGGAACGAAACGTTCGGAAATAAAAGACCTTAATTCGGGAAACCAACTGGGGAATATGGCCAACCAATCGATATCTTTAAAAACTATTTCTACATTTTTTTCCCCAAATGCAATCTTTGAGTTATTCAAACCGATCAAATCCACAGTAAATCGATCTCCAAAATAGCGAATCGCGCCGCTGTCATTTACTCCAACTTTACTCTCAGGAGACGTATTTTTTTTTATCCATTTGCCTGCAGAAACATTTATTAAATGAATCGCGCGAGAATCGGATGCCAGATGCATCCGTCTGTCTTCAAAAGATCTAAAAAAGGAAGAGAAAGATAAAACAAGCCCAATAAAAGCAGAGAAAATAACAATATTGGAGAAGAATCTCTTACGGGTTGGGGGTGCCACCCCCTCTTGGGCTGGGGGTGCCACCCCCTTTTTGATTTTAGAAAAATCGAATATTCCAGTCAGTAAAAATGAGTAGCCAATACAGAAAGGAATCGTCAGTAATAGGGAAGCCGGGTCGATCCAGCGTGTCCAATAATATCCCTGGAGTACAATCTGCCTTGTACCCACAACTCCCAGGAGATATAGAATAGGGGTAACAAACACAAACAGCAAAAATGGTTTCGTTTTAAAATTACACCATTTTAAAACAAATAAAATGAAGACAATAATACCCACAAGAAAAATGAACAGGGAAGCAAACCCGTGCTGTGATAGTGCTTTCCATGAAATTTCCATCGATTTGAGATCCAATGAAAAAGGCCGGGATTTTAAATAGAAGGTATTCGGCAAAAAATGACCATTGGTAAATCTGCAGAAGATGCTCCATAGTAAAAAAGGTAAAAGTAGTCCTCCCCATGCCGCAGGACGTTTTAGAAATTTCTTTTCTCCAAGGAAAAATAATGCCAGGATACAAATGGGAAGGACAATTAATGCTTCTGGTCGGGTTACCGGAGTCAGCCCGAATAAAAGGAATGAGATCCCCCATTTTTTTTTTATGAATTGGTAGGTCGCCGTTACCCAAAGTGCAATCAATAAAATATTTTCCATACCGGAGAAAACAGAAAATAATAGACGAGGTTCTAATGCAAACAGTGAAGCGGTTACAATTCCAAGCATTTGTGAATGACTGATAACTTCAGTCATTTTTCGTACTGTTGTGATAATAATGATACCTAAGGCAAATCCAATAAGCTTTACAAAAGCCACCATCGCCTTTGTTCCCCACAATCTCTCAATCCAGTGTGCTGGTGAAGAGATTATCGCCCAAAGGGGGCTTGTTTGTCCCGCTTCCTGGATTCCCTCATTGTATTGGAACCCATTACCAAAAGCAAAGGAACGGGAATATACCCTGTGAATCCATGCGTCGTCTAAAGGAAAATCAAAAATACTAAAGGAATTCAATACAAAAAAAGCGGAAGCAAGAAAAAAAAGTGATACGGGTATAAGATACGATATCAAAGAGGAAAAAGCCATGTGATTCTGCTCACCAGGGTAAACGGCATTTAATCTCATTTTTTTTCATTTAACAGGTGAATCGTTCAAGGAATTTTGTTTTAATACCATAAGAGAATTCTAAGGGATATATGGAAAAATTTCAATAGGTTTAGATTAAAAAAGCTGGTTTTGACAAAAGAAGTGTTTCTTTCTATAATTTATCTATGAAGAAAAAGTTAAAAAAGGTTTTAAAACTTATTGCCGTAAATGTAATTGTTTTTGTTTTGCTTTTGGAATTGATCTCTGTTGTGATCTATTTTTTCAGTCATAAAGCATTTTTCTATACGCATAAACATAAACGAAAGTCCCAGGAAGCCATAGAGTTTAATGTGGACCGGCAATTGACCAATAAAAGATTCCATCCCTTTTTCGGCTACACCCACAAGGCTGGTTTAATGGATACCAATAATTATGGATTTTACTGCTCTCATGACTATCCACTTAAGAAGGAAAAGGAGAACTGGTATATTATTGGGATTTTTGGAGGTTCAGTTGCCCACGACTTTTATACAAAAGGCAGGGAACAATTAACAGAAAAGCTGAAGAGTCATGCATCCTTTGCAGACAAAGAAATTGTCTATTTAAACTATGCACTGGGCGGTTATAAGCAGCCCCAACAAATGCAAATTTTAACCTATTTTCTTTCCATCGGACAGGAATTTGATATGGTGATAAATATCGACGGGTTTAACGAGGTGGTATTCTGTTTTAACAACAACCGTTTAAATGTGGATATTGCCATGCCCAGTGCCCAGCATTTTCTCCCCATGAGAGATTTAATGGACAGCCAGGCAGTGACCGATGAAAGATTGGAATCCATCTGGAAAATTCAAACGTACAAAAAAGATTTTAACAGGATAGAGGAAAAACTGCGGCACACCAAAGTAGCGGCAATATATTTGATTCTATCTGCCTACAGCAAACATCTTTATAAAAAATATCGCCGTGAAATTGTCCGCTTTGACAGCTTAATAAGACCTGCAGAACCCAAAGATTCTATCGTTAATATTAAATATACTCCTGCAGCTGCAAATGAACCGATCCTATTGGCAAAGGTTGCGACTCTCTGGTACCGTACCTCTTTTATAATGGACAGTGTGTTGTCAGCCTGGGGGAGCCGGTACTTTCATTTTTTGCAGCCGAATCAATACCACTCACAAAAAGCATTTACCAAAAAAGAACAGGAAACAGCCCTGGATAACCAATTGGCTTACAATTTCCTGGTAAAAAAGGGATACCCAATACTCCAACAGGCGGTTGAGGTTTTGAAAAAGAATCATGTGAATGCTTTCAGTGCCGTCGATATTTTTGATAAAGTAAAAGAGACCGTATTTATCGACCAATGTTGTCATTTTAATCAATTGGGAAACGAGATATTTGCCGATTTTATTGCCGACAGCATCCTTAAAAGTTTCTAAATTAAGAATGTGACAGCGCTTTTGTGCGTTAAATTGAAATAATTAGAAAATTTTGTTAAAATTCTCTCATGCACAGCCAAATCTTACGACGTAAAGATATCATATTTCTTATCGTTCTAATTCTTATCATTTTTTCTATCTATTTTAAAACACTTCATTATAACTTGATTTTTGACTCAAAAATATACTTTACAAAAAACCCATTGTATGTAGAAGATTATCCTATAATTACTGCGTTTACGAATCCTTACTGCGGTTCGATTGGACCGGCGAACAATGCCCGTTATTATCGTCCATTAACAACACTCACCTTTCTAATTGAAAAAAAAATATGGGGACTGAATAATATAAATCTGAGAGTTGTAAATATTTTAATATTCTCCTTGACTTTAATCGTTCTTTTTATTTTTTTTAAAGAGCAAGCGGAGTCGAAAGGCTTTCCTTTTCTTGCCACCGGGTTATTTGCTTTTTTCCCATTAACTCTTGATAACATCGTCTGGATAGTTGGCAGATCCGATCTCTTTTTACTGCTCTGGGGCTCTTTGTCCATCTTGAATCTTGAATTTTATCTAAAGAAGAAGAAATTATATTTTCTTTTTTTCTCTTCTCTTTTTTATATATTTGGAATTCTTTCCAAAGAATCAACACTTTTTTTTATCCCGATTCTTTTTATCTATGAATTTGTAAAAAGTAAGAAAATCACTCCTTTATATCATCTGTCCAATCTTTTGATTACAATCCTTTTCCTGTTATTAAAATCCTTCGTAGTAGACTCCGTACTGCTCAAATTTTCTTTTTTTTCAAATCTCAGTCAAAATATAAAAATGCCTCTCGCAGTACTTGGTTACTACTTTAAATCTATCTTTTATCCATTCAACTATGATTCTTATCTACCTTTAGATAGTGCTGTAATTCTAACAAATATATTGTCAGGCATTGTCTTATTATTAATAGTATTGATTTTGTTTTTAAAGGCTTTAAAGGAAAGAATTATTTTTATACCTTTATCGTTTATTGTTTTTTTTCTTTTCGGTCACCTTCTTCTGGTATATACCCCACTTGTCGATTTTAGAGCATCTTCGCGATTTATGATGATCCCGGTTGTCGGATTTATATGGATTCTTTATTTATTTCTAAAGCGATTCAAACCATTTATAGCCTACACTACTTTTTCTACTTTGATCCTATTTTTTATCCCTGCATTGATAATGAATGCATCCATTTATAAGAATGAGGTCTCATTCTGGAAGAAATTCTCTCAATCGTTCCCCCATGACAGTTATATTCTCTTCCATAGAGCAGAGTCGTTATCTGACAGTAAACCTATAGACTCCATATTTCTATTGAACAAAGCCATGCGAGGAAATCTCCGCCTTACAACCTTTGTTGATATGTCACTCCTTTATGAAGAGATTGAGTCCCGAAGAGGCAACTATAAAAAAGCTTTTGAATGGCTCAATAGAATTAAAATCGTTCCGAATTTAGTACTTAGAAAAGAAATTGAATTTAGGGAAGCTAAAATTTATCTGGCTTTAGGAGAAATTGAAAAAGTTGAAAAAATTCTCAATGAATCCTTTAAAGGATATGATGACAAAAAATACTACAGTTTTATTTATAGAATGTATCAAGGATTCGAACTCTGGGAAAAAGCAGAAAAGATTGAGAAGATAGTTTGTGAAAAATTCCCGGACCTGGTTAAGACAGGTACGAAACAAATAAGGGAAAAAATTAAGAAATCCAGTCCCAATCAAAGACTCACGTTTTTCCTGGAATATCACAATTACAATAAAGCAATAGAAATATTACTCTCATTTCCAAAAGACTTAAGACGTGATCTATTTTTGACCAAACTTTATTACCTGCATGGTAAGCAAAAACAAGCGGAACTGATTATTGAAGATTATGTAATAAAAAATCCTGACAATTTCAAAATTTTTAATTCTATTGGAAGGTTTTTTCTAAATGAAATGATAATGGTAGAAAAAGCCCATTTTTTCTTTAAAAAATCTTTAAAGATAAAGAAAGCACAGCCAGAATTAATTCGGTTGGTCAATTATCTGGAAAAATATATGTAAATTTAATAGAAACAACAAGGAACTGCAAAACAGGCAAGGTTGAAATAAGTGTTAGAATTGAGGGATATTTGAATTGGCTGTATCATACTTTTAAATTAAAAAGGTGCAAGGCAATAAAAAATACTACGATGTCCGAGTTATCATGTGTTGGAAAGAAAGGAAATGAATGGGGATGTGGTAAATTCTATCTGACTGGTGGTCTAACGATCCGCTGGAATCCTAAAATTTCTTGACTTGAGATAGTAATTTAGCTAAAATAAATTCATGTTTACCTTATCTTCCGATCGACACATTATTCTTATAAGATCCATCCGGGTCGTACTCATCTTTTTAGCTCCTAATTTACATTATACAGATAGGAAAATCCTCCTCCCCCTTGATGATTCCTATATTTATGCCCAATATACCAAATCCATTGCAGAAGGACATCCTTTTCGCTTTACCCCGGGAGTAGAACCGTCAGCAGGAACTACAGGTCTTCTATATCCTTTTATACTTGCCCCTTTCTATTTATTAAACTTTCGTGGTGACCTATTCCCTCCCTTTATTTTCTTTATAAACGGAATTCTCTTCATCATTTCATCGCTGCTGATATATGAGCTTACCGGAAGAAAAAATGACAGGGATAAAGCATGTCTTGGGACATGGTTATTCATATTATTGGGCTCAATGGCCTGGGGATTCTTATCCGGTATGGAAATAGGTCTATTCATAACAATCTGGCTTAGCCTGGCGATCGCCCTGGACCGCGGAAAAGAGACAATAGGCAAATGGTTTTTACCCATTACCAATAAAGGACGATGGCTCGAATCTATGATAATAATAAAATCCCCTATAATCACTAAAGAAACAATCCAGCTTACACTCTCCGGTATGTTCATGCCATTCCACATCTGGACCATAGAAAAAATTGAGAAATCTTGTTACCAATAAAAAGATATTTTAAGAATATGATAGCGATTTTGTGTGTAATCTTTTTTCTTTCTGGTGCGTCGGCTCTTATTTTTGAGTTATTGTGGTTCCAATTAGCAGGAATCACGTTTGGGAATAGTGTGTGGGCTTCAACTTTGGTTTTATCAAGTTTTATGGGAGGGCTGGCATTAGGAAGCACCCTTGTCGCATTTCAGGGATATAAAATCAGATTTCCCATTCGTATCTATGCTTTCCTTGAAATGATAATCGCAATTTCCGGTTTTTCCCTGGTGCTCATTTTTCCGAAACTCACTCCATTTCTCGTTCCTATATATCAGCCTCTTTTGGATTATTCTTTTATTCTGAATTCTTTAAAGGCAATGATCGCATTTTGCCTGATGGTAGCCCCTGCCGCTGCTATGGGAGCCACTCTCCCGGTATTGGTAAAAGCCTTATATTCAAGAAATCCAGGTTTTGGGCGCGTATTGGGGATCCTTTATGGATGGAATACACTGGGAGCCATGGTTGGTGTCATTACAGGGGAATTCTATTTGATTAAATTATTTGGGATAAGAGGAGCAGCTCTTTGGGCGGCCAGTTTTAATTTGTGTGCAGCAGCTACAGCTATTTGGCTTTATAAAAAGAACGCCAGAAAAAACACGGCTAAAAATAAAAAGACGGTAGAAAAGCCATTCACTCTTTCAAGATTTTCAAATAAAACAGTTCGTTTGTTGTTGGCGAGTTTTTTCTCAGGTTTAACACTACTGGCTCTGGAAGTGATTTGGTTTCGTTTTATGCTGTTGTTTTTCAGTGCTACCAGCCGGAATTTTTCCATCATGTTAGCAGCGGTCTTGCTAGGCATTAGTTTGGGGGGATTAATCGCTTCGAGATGGTTCCGGGTACATGAAAATGCGCATCACTTTCTTTTACCTGTTTTGGCCTTCAACGGGATACTTGTTGTCTTACTCTACGCCAATTTCAAGTTTATATATCATATTTTAAAAGGATATGGTATCGATGTTCAACTTGTCTCTACTTCTCTGTTTCTCATATTTCCGGTTTCTGTAGCATCAGGCATTGTTTTTACGATGCTCGGTAAGGCGCTGCATAAGGAGATAAAATCCGAGACAAAGGCATCCGGCTTGTTGACGTTGGCAAATACCACTGGAGGGATGTTGGGGTCACTTATCGCCGGGTTGGTCTTGATCCCAGGTATAGGGATTGAAAAATCCTTTTTTGTTCTTGCCGTTTCCTATGGAGTGATTGCGTTATTGGTTTACGAAAGGAAACCCTTCATCCTGGTAAAGAAAAAACGTTCCGCCCATCATGTGGCGATAGGTATATACCTGGTGTGTATGATGCTTTTTCCTTTCGGTTTTATGAATTTTCATTATCTAAAAATCCCATATGATCGTTATAAGAGTAAAGGGGAAAGACGAGTACTCATTCGGGAAGGTGTCACTGAAACAATTCAATATTTACAAAAAGATTTATTAAATAAGCCCTATTATCATCGCCTGGTGACCAATAACCATTCGATGTCAGCCACCACATTAAATGCAAAACGCTATATGAAGTTATTCGTTTACTGGGCTGTTGCTGTACATCCGGGAATAAAGGATGCTCTTTTGATTTGCTATGGATGCGGGATGACTGCAAAAGCATTAACCGATACGAAAAGTCTAAAGAATATTGAGGTCGTTGATATTTCCAGGGATATCATAATGGAGAGCAACGTTATTTTCCCCGATCTGGAAGGAAATCCCATTCATGATCCTCGTGTCAGGGTGCATATTGAAGATGGTCGTTTTTTTCTTCTTACCAGGCAGCGTACATTTGATTTAATCACTGCAGAACCACCGCCGCTTTATATGAGTGGAATAGTGAATCTCTACACCCAGGAATATTTCCAGTTGATCTATGACCGTCTATCCGAAGGGGGAATTGTTACGTATTGGCTGCCAGTCTATCAACTGAGTGTTTCTGAAACAAAATCGATAGTAAAAGGTTTTTACAATGTTTTCAAGGAGTGCTCCCTATGGGCAGGGTCTGGACTTGAGTGGATGCTGGTGGGGATAAAAAACTCGGGAAAACCTGTGAGTGAAAAAGATTTTATACGTCAATGGAATGACCCAACCGTTGGCCCGGAAATGCGTGCCCTGGGATTCGAAAGCCCGGAACAGTTTGGATCGTTTTTTATTGCAGATGGTCAGCGATTGCAAAACTGGATTCGGGATAGTTTGCCTTTAACGGATAATTATCCCAAACGGTTATCCTCTTATGTAGGTCCCCTGTCTGTAGATACTTACATCGATTTCATGGATTACACTGTTTCAAAAGAAAATTTCTTGAATAGTGAAGGTATTGCAAAAACGTGGCCTGAATCATTATATAAAAAAACGGGAAAGTACTTTCCGTCCGCTCGTACAATAAATGAGATTCTGTTTCACAAACCAAACTGGAGACGAATTCCAGATATTATTTATTTGCATCAATGTATTCAAGACCCATTATTGGAAAACTATGTTCTCTGGTTATTAAACAGCAATCAAGATGCTCAAAACATTATTTCTGCGGTTTTAAAAGAGAATCCGGGAAAATCAATTGAAAGGGCTGAAATATATATCCATCGTGCGGCGGATGCCCTTCAAAAAAGAAATTATCTCCAGGCTGAAAATTATTTACGTTTGACCGTGGATGGGTATGCCCGCTGGAGTCAAAAAAATGATTATTCATACTTTAAGTATTGTGCAATTAGAATGTATTTATTATTCATGAAAGGGGATATGGAGGGAGCGAAACGGGTAGGAAAGGAATATGTAATGTTTATAGGGACAAAGAGGGGTGAAGCAGACAAGATTGGAATAAGTGTTAAAATTGAGGGATATCTCAATTGGCTGGCTCACACTTTTAACTCCAATTAAGGGGAGGATAAGGCTTTTAAAAGCAAATTATAGAGATATTATCAAAAATTCTGCCAAAATGATTTACATATTTATCGAAATAATATCCAATAGAGACACGGGTAATCCATCTTGAATTGTTATTACACCTGACGAGTTTTCCACCGTCCGCGGCGAAATAAGAAGATGCCAACAATAGTCATCATTGTTTCTGCAATTACAATTGCAATATATACACCTTTTTCACCCATATCAGAAGGTAAAGCCAGGAACCAGGCAAGGGGAATTTCCAACATCCAGAAGCAAAAGAAATTTATTTTTGTAGGCGTTGCAGTATCTCCTGCTCCATTAAATGCCTGTACCATAACCATACCAAAACCATAAGCTAAATATCCGTAACTGATTATACGAAGGCAGACAGCACCGCTTGCAACTACATTTGGTTCGCTAATGAATAAACGGAGAAAAAATTCAGGGAGGAGGATAAAAAGAATGGCAATGACTCCGAGTAAACCCATGTTGATAAACCCAGTGATCCAGACAGATCGTTCGGCTCGCTCCGGCCTTTTTGCCCCCAGGTTTTGTCCAACCAATGTGGCGGCTGCATTGCTTAATCCCCATGACGGAAGAAGAGAAAATATAACGATTCGGATTGCAATGGTATATCCTGCCAGCACACCACTTCCAAAAACCGCGATTATACGAACCAAACCGATCCAACTGGAGGTTGCGATTATTGACTGCCCGATTCCTCCTAATGAAAGGCGCACTAACCGTTTCATAACCCTAAAATTGAGTTTAATATGATTTCTTTTAACTCTCACTCGCCCTTTTCCTCTGGATAATAAAAGGAATTGATATAGAATAGCAATGCCCCTGCCGATGTTTGTGGCAATTGCTGCCCCTGTAACGCCCAATTCCGGGAATGGGCCATATCCGAAAATCAAGCAGGGGTCAAGAATAATATTGAGAATATTGGCCAGCCATAAGATCCTCATTGAAATTGCTGCATCGCCGGCACTCCGAAATACTGCATTAATGATAAACAGGAGTATGATGACGCTGTTACCACCAAGCATAATTGCCGTATATGTGTAGCCGGTTTCAATAATAGACGGTGAAGCCCCCATTAATTTTAATAAAGTAGGAGCAAGAAGAATTCCTGAAATTGAAATAAATAGAGATATTGCAAGAGTCACGGCAATCGCCTGAATGGTTGCAATCGCAGCTCCCTCTGGATTTTTTTCACCAATCCTACGGGATATCAAAGCAGTGGTTGCCGTACTCAATCCTGCACCGATTGAATATACGATGGCCAACATGGATTCGGTGATTCCTACTGCAGCAACGGCATCTGGACCAATCTTTGAAACGAAGAATATATCGGCAACAGCAAATATCGATTCCATAACCATTTCCAGTACCATGGGTATTGACAATAGTAGAATCGCCCGGCTCAGATTGATGCGTGTAAAATCCTCTTTAGTCCCTGCAATGGCTTCCAGGATATCTTTCCAAAGTCCAGGTGCTTTTTTATGTTTCATTATTTTTCTCTTGAAATTTTAAGTTGTATTTTTCCTCCTGTAGAACGCATAAAGTGACGACAAATGGCGTCAAACTTTTTAAAATATCTTAAAATTTAAAATCTCATGGCTGTATTTTACACGAAAATAAAATGTATTTCAACCGTTCTGCGCACAGTTCCATTATTCCTTTTTTTATTATATAATTAGGAATTGTGAGGAGGCAATTTTAGAAAATGGTTAAAGGAACAGGTGTAGATATAATTGACATCCCACGGATAAAAAAAATGGTTGACAAAAACAACCGATTTGTAAAAAAAATATTTACTGAGACAGAGATCGGTTACTGCCAATCCAAATACCACAAGGAAGTCCACTATGCGGCGCGATTCGCCGCTAAAGAGGCTTTTTTTAAGGCAATGGGCACCGGATACCGAAATGGGATGAAATGGGCCGATATTTCGGTGGAAAACGATGAATTGGGAAAACCGGAAATAAAACTGGAAGGTAAAACCCTTGAAAATTTTAAGAAAAAAAATTTGAAACATATCCACCTCTCTATCTCCCACACCAAAGAATATGCAGTGGCTTTTGTGGTTATTGAATAAGAGACTCAAGTTAAGGCTGAGATTATGGTTAAGGGAAAAACGTTTTAAATTTAGCTCTTGTAAGGTCTCGCCCAACCTGAATCAGTTAAATTTCCATAAAGAAGTATGGGTTTTAACATTTTTTATTTGAAAAAAATATTAGAATGTACTACAATATGTATTCAGATGAAAAACAATGAAAAAATTTTATTCTATTTTGCTGTAATGAGACGGTTTACCAGGAGTAAAGCATGAAATCTTTTTATATAAGATCTAAATTAGTTGAGGATATGGCAGCTATTTATCCGAAAGGTCACCTGGATGCTCATAATGTGGAAAGGTTTGAGAAGGAGATGCTAAAACTGATCGAAAATAATGTTTTCAATATAATTGTCAATTGTAAAGAATTAAACTATATCAGTTCTGCGGGAATGGGCATCATTATGGGATACCTCGATGAGATAAGAGAAAAAGGAGGCGATATTAAACTATGTAACGTAGACCAGAGGGTCTATGAAATCTTCGATCTTGTAGGTTTTACCGAGATTTATGATTTTTTAGAGGATGAGGAAACCGCCATTGCGAAATTTAAAATCAAAGATGTTTCCTGAAAAACCAGAATTATCCATATCAATTCCATCAAAGACAGAATTGTTAAAGATGGTGGTGGAGTTGTCCAGACATATTGCCACCATCAATCTATTCTCTGCCTCAGAGTCGCAAAAAATAGCCCTTGCCATTGATGAAGCCATTACCAATGTGATCAAACATTCCTATAAAAATCGGATGGATAAAGATATAAAACTTGAGTTTTATCCCTCCAGAGAGGGTTTGAAAATAAGAATTGTTTTTACCGGAGTACCGCCGGTACTGAGTAAATTAGGCGTAAACCTGAATCAAATGATAAAAGAAAAGAAAAAAGGCGGACTGGGGGTTGAATTGATAAGACGCATCATGGATTCCGTGGAATATAAAACCGTGGGGAATATAAATACCTGTGAGATGGTTAAATGGAAGAAAAAAAAATCAGCAGTCTAAAAAAACAATTAAAATTGAAAGAATTTCAGTTTAATTCGATATATGAATTTTCCGAATCCATCTATTCCCACTTCGAGGTGAATAATGTATTGCGCATTTATTTTTCAACATTGATGGGGCAACTGGGAGTTTCACGTGCCTTTATCTTTGACTCCAAGAATAAATTATTTAAAAATAGGGGATTTAAACCCTCAGACGCCGAAATAAAAGTCTTTATTGAAAGCATAAAAAAGCTGGGCAGCAATTGGTTTTATTTAAAGACCGATGAATTAGAACCGGACTTAAATGAATTCAAAGAATTTTTATTATCAAAAAAAATCCAGTATGTAGTCAATATTTCAGAGGCGGAAAAGAAACCCACCATCCTGGGACTGGGAGCGAAGCTAAACAAAAAGGATCTGACCACCGAGAATATCGAATACGCATTTTTTGTTTCAAAGTTCGCCTTAAGCGCTATTGAGAATGCCATCTTAATCAACAGACTCATTGAAACCAAGCGAATTGAGCATGAAATGAAAATTGCCAAAGACATTCAACTGTCACTCCTTCCCCAGTCGCTGCCGGAGCTGGTAAATTTTGAAATATCCGTTATCTATGAACCCATTAATGAGGTGGGGGGAGACTATTACGACATATTAAAAAAGCGGGGCAGTGCGCTGCCGGTTCTTATTGCCGATGTGGAGGGCAAAGGATTGTCGGCAGCTTTACTGGCCGCTTCTTCACAGGCTGTTTTTCGCTCCCTCAATGAACTCTATTTCTTTGAACCGACGAAATTTATTGCCAAAGCCAACTCATTGATCTGTGATTTTACTAAAGGAAAGCGGTTTATTACATTATTCTGGATGCTGGTGGATGATAAAAATAAATCTATCACATATGTCAATGCGGGTCATGTAGCACCCTGTTTAATTTCAAAAGACAAAATCACCCACTTAACCAAAGGGGGATTTCTGACTGGCTTTGTAGATGAAGCTAAATATGAAAAGGAGACCATAACCCTTAAATCAGGAGATATCATTGTTGCCTTTACCGATGGTGTGACCGAAGTAGAAAACCCGACTGGCCAGGAATTCGGTGAAAATGCCATGATCGATTTCCTGAAGAAAAAAAATCACCTCCCGGCAGAGCAACTGACCCAATCACTATTTCAGACGATTATGGATTTTAGTGAAAAAACGAAATTTAGAGACGATTTCACCCTCATTATTTTGAAAGTAAAGTAAATTAAGTGGTCAATCCAGCGGAGCCGGAACCAAAAAAATAGCCACCAGGACACGAAGGTACCAAGGTGCACCAAGGGTTTTTATTATAAAAAAATTTTTCTTTATTTTTCGTGCTACGAATTTCGGGTTTTTTCATTTTACAACCTTAAGCCAGTGACATTCTTTATAGGAATCGATTTCGTTGTTAAACCGCTGTTTCTTCTTCAACCACCTCTGCATTTTTAATTCGGCCTTCCACTTGGCCGCCTTTAATGAGGTGGACTTTTACCTTTAAATCCCTATCCTTTACAATGATATCCCCTTTGACCACGGAACCTTCTGAAATTTTTATCTTTAATGTTCGGAAACGACGGGTAAAACTTCTGCTTCTCTTTATGACAATATCACCTTCCACCATACTTTTATCCAAAAGGGTAATGTTTCCGGTATAGGTTCTGATATCATCCTTTACAATGGTATGGTTCAAATATACTTTTCCGTTGATGTTGGAAAGGTCCCCATCGACTTTAACACCGGAGTCGCAGCTTATGGAACCGTTGATGGTGGAGATATCATCCATCACCTGGACACCTTCATCACAGGTAACCGAACCGTTGACCGTTCCGATTTCACCATCCACAACCGTATTCTTCCCCACTGTAATGCCGCTGTTCACGGTTTTCAGGCTTTTCACTTTGCAATTACGACCCACTTTGATGCTGCCATTGACAGTCCTGCTGCCGCCTTTGATGATACAATTATTGCCGATCCTGATACTGCCGTTAACGGTTTTCGGGCCGATGCTTACAGTTTCGCCGTCATCGATGGAGATGGATTTATTAACGCTTACATTGCAGCCGGAAAGGGTCAGGCCAGTGATTATTATTAGATAAATAATAAAACGGTATGTATTCATCTTTCTTTCTCCTTATTTAAAGTAATAGCCTCAAATATATATAACGAAAGATAATTGAATAAGTTTCATTTTTTTTTAATATTTTTTTAGCCACGGACGAACACGGATGAACACGGATAAACACAAATAAAAAAGTTGCACTGCTCATACTGATGCTAAACGCATTTTTACGATCCCTGTTCATTTTCCTCTCTACCTCTCTACCCCTTTACCTCTTTACCTCTTGCTCTTCTTTACAATATCCCTGTACAATGGCATCGCCGATAACTCCGGCAGCTCCAACATAAAAATAGGCTCCCCGACCGGTTCCTGTTCTATCTTCCCATTCATAAATGCAGAAATTTGCCAGGTTTTTTCGGGCGATTTCAAGAAGGTATGTTTCCGCTTCTTTAGAAAAACCCATTATAAAAAGTGCTTTTACCACCCGACCGCCGATCCAGTCCCACTCACCCCCATTTTGATAACTCCAGGGATGACGCAGCAGGTGGTGGGGAAAGAAGCCCTCGGGGTAGGGGGGAATAAGGGTAAAGGATACGGTTCTTAATTTGTACGTTTTCCGCCTCTGCTCCAATACCTCCAGGAACTTTTTTACCTGCTGTCGATTCATCAAACCAGCAATAATGGCTTCTGCATTCCCTCCCACCGCCAACATGTTTTTTTCCATTTCAAGATACTTATCCGTGGAAGGGACGATGTGAGTGATAAAATAACCTCTCTCTTTTAAGTATAGATGCTTTTGGGTTCGAGTTTTTAAACCCTTTAATCGAAGGGACCATTTTTGCATTTTTTTTGCATTTTTAACAGGCATTAAGGTGTTTAATATCTTAATAAAATAATCGATGGCCTGGATATATTTTGCCTGTGTATAGATAGAAAAGACTTGCGTTGAGCGGTCGGATAGTTTATTGGCTCGTTCATCCGGAAATGTATTCTCCACATCCCCCCAATCCGCTGTAAATCCGCTGGAGATTAGATTCCATTTTTTATCCCGGCGGTTTTCCCACACCCATTCCAGGGCCATTTCCAGGCGATCAAAGATAGGTTTACTCCGTATCGTTTTTTTAAGCCATTCGGGGTTGGCCTTAGCAATTTCATACGCTGCCAGTACCAACGAACTCTCCTGGTCTGTTTCTACTGTATTTTTATCCGTTTTACCTGAGACATCCACCTTGTCGACAATTTCGCCGGTTTCCCCCTGGTGCGCCAGGAAGAGCTCCACACTCCTGGCAAGGGTGGGGATGGGATAATAATTCTTGGCATAGGCGATGAATGTAGCAACGTCCCTGATCCAAACCTGTGGGTAAGTAGAACCGGCAGTAAAACCCAACATTTTATTATCCTTTATTATCTCATTGTTTTTTAACGTCATCCGCAGCAAATACTGCTCTTTTTCAAGCAGTGGAACACCCGTGTGACACAATCGGGGCAGGTACTTGTTTTTGAATTCATCGGAAAATAAAGACTTTAAATGTAATTTGATTTTAGCGGTTTTCCACTTCCTGGTAGACCCCCAGAACTCCCCCTCCTTGACAATATCAAACTCTACAATGTAATCCCCTTTCTCTTTGTATTCAAAAAAAAGGGGGAGTTGAAATTTCGTGGTTTTCTTCCGTCTCAATACCCGGGGAATTTTAAATCTTCGGTTGTCAAAGGAGATTAACTTTTCCTTTTCATCGTAAAGGTGGTAGGAGAAGAAAAAATTATCCTCAGGTCGGAGGGTTTCAAACGAATTGTTCTTGATTTCTACTGATAACAGCTTCTTTTCCCCCTGGAATGCCGATATATTACCAGGAAAGCAAGTGATCTCAATCTCTGCGGCCGAAAGTTGAAGAAGGCCCAACAAACATAATAAAATAGAGATCACGATAGAACTTAATATCAGGGTGAAACGCTTTTGATGGGTCATGGGTTATTGTTTATACTCCTTTTTTTAGAGGATCTCCTTGCCAGGGGCTTTGTTCGTTTAAAATAAGTTGTTTTAGTTCGGAATATCCCGGGAGCTCCGGGTTCATCTCTTTGGCCTTTTCCAGGTATAAAAGGGCTGTTTTATAGTTCTTCATTTTGGCATACATGATGGTTATACGAAAGAATAAATCCGAGGTTTCGCCGAAACTTTCTGCTTTTTTCAGCAGCTCAAGGCTGGTGGAGTAATCATGTTTTTTTTCATGAAATTTAGCAAGTACCAGGAATCCATAGTATTTCATCTCATTTTTTTTTGTTTCCCCCAGGATTTTTTCAGCAATGGTTTTGCCCTGGGCAGCTTTACCTGTAACGATCAGTAGATTGGCCTTTAATAGGCCTCCCAGTTCCGAAACATCGAGCCATTGGTCCCTCTCATTGACGTCCAATGCATGGTTCACCCACTTAAGGGCTTGCTGGTAGTCTCCGGTTTCCGCTGTTTGCAAAGCCAGGGGGAGTAGAAGAGAGCTGTCATCCGGGAAATCCTTTACCAGCCGTTGGTAATGCTGAGTACTATCTTTAAAAAAGACCTGGAAACTGTAACTCTCCACAGCCCAGATGACGGCAAAAAAAGCCAGAGCGCCAATATAAAGAGTCTTTAATCTCTTATTTTTAAAGAATTGGAGAGTATCTAAAAAAAATACCCCGGCAAAAAGAGCCGGGATATAGGCGAAGCGGATCACGATTTTGGGGTAAGAAGGTACGATATTCGGATCTATTACCGGCAAAAGAAATATAAAAAATAGCAGCGAGTAGAGACTGTACCGGTACTCTTTTCTTTTAAGAATCATTAATCCCAGGATTGCCAGAACAACCAGGAAGAAAATATAAAATTCCAGGTGCCTCAGGTCAAAATTCTGCATGGAAAAATAGGGGGCAGGGAAAAATGGGGTTAAAATGGTTTTGGCATAGACGCCGATGGTTTTAAAAATGACAAAGATATCTCTAAAGGAAAAATTTTGTACAACATTTTGCACGCCGGAAAACTGGCTATGTAGAATGATGTATAGGATATCTATCAAAAAAAGAGGCAGGATATAGAGGGGGCGGCGCCCCCACCCTAAGATGCCACCATGTCGGCCAACAAGATTAGAGTCAGTTGAAGCGTTTGTTTTTTTTTTGAGTTTTTCCAGTTTATGGTTATACATAAAGGTCAAGCCCACCGCTGCCAGGGGAAAGAGGACGGCATTCTCTTTTGAGAGCAGCGCCAAAATAAAACAAACGGTCGAAACGATGTAAAACAGGATAAGCTTTTTCTTTAGAAACAAGATATACAACAGTATGGCGGAAAAGATAAAGAAAGTGGCCAGCAAGTCTGTTCGGCCGGAAATCCATGAGACTGCTTCCACATGCGAGGGATGAACCGAAAAAAAGATGGAAATAAAAAAGGAATAAAGGATTTTTTCCGAAATGGAATAAAAAATCAGGAATAGGAGAATCCCGTTAAAGGCATTCACCAATATATTAAAAAGGTGATACCCGGAGGGATTTAGACCCCATAATTTATAGTCGATAAAAAAAGTAAACAAAGTCAAGGGCCGCCAGTAATGAAGGTAAGGAAAATCCGGGAATGCAAAGAATTTGCTGTTTATGGAATTTAAAAAGGATTTAAAATCTTTGATGCGGGGATTTTCAACAATCAACCGAAAATCATCCTTTAGAAAATCGTGATGGATGGAATTGAAGTATAAAAGAAAATTCACGATAAATATGATAAGAATTAGGAGCACCATTTTTTTACTATCGGCATTCACTAATTTTAACTTGAGCCCGGGTATCATGGATTTATTATAAATTATTAAAAAGAATTTGTAAATTATTCAAAATTTCTTCTTTTTTGTTTAATATGGTATGATTTACGATTATTTAGGATGTAGGAGGAATAATGGTCCTAAATCTGAAACATTATGGCCCGTTAATCATAACAATCGCTTTTTTGTGGTTGATTTTAATTTTGTTTTTAAACGCTTCCCTTTCAAAAAATCAGGGGAACCTCATTTATGCACTGGATGACGCTTACATTCATACAGCCATGGCACAGAATTTCTCACAACACGGGGTATGGGGGGTGACAAAACATCAATTTACCTCCTCTTCATCATCCTTATTATGGACACTATTACTATCAGCGCTCTATTTTATTTTCGGAGTCAGTGAATCAATGCCGTTTGTATTGAATTTTTTTACTGCAACACTGGTACTTTTCGTGATTTTTTATATACTTAAAACATTTAAATTTACTTTTTGGCGCCTGACATTCGTCCTTGCTGCCTTTATTCTCTTTATCCCTTTACCTTACCTGGTGTTTGGAGGGCTTGAGCATGTGCTGCAAATACTCATCAACCTGGCGTATATCTATACAGCCTCCCTGGTGATTCATATCAATGATAATACCCCCACCAGGGAAAAAGACAAAGATGCAAGACTGCATCGCGTTTTTCTATTCCTCTTATCACCCTTGGTTGTTTTGATTCGCTATGAAGGACTTTTTATCATTTTTGCAGTTTGTCTGTTACTGATGGCCAGGAAAAAATATTTCCTTTCTTTTATAAATGGGGTAACCGGGCTCTTTCCCCTGGTGGTTTATGGAGTCATTTCTGTAATAAACGGATGGTATTTTTTACCCAATTCCGTTCTCCTGAAAGGCCAACGCCTGGATATAAGCAATTTTAAGGGAATCCTGGAGTTTATCTATGCAGGCTTGAGGCAGATGGTCTATAACATACATCTTTTCGTCCTGCTCATCAGTGTGCTGGCACTTCTGTGGTTCCTCTATAAAAAATATAATCGCTTCTGGCTGCTGCCCAATACAATGGGAATGTTGTTTGTCACAGTGTTTACATGCCATATGTTTTTTGCCAAAAGCGGGTATTTCCTGAATCGCTATCCCCAGATTCGATATGACGCATACCTGGCAGCCATGGGATTGTTGGCAGTATTTATGGCCATTGGGTACCCTCTAAAAGAAAAAACAGGGAAAATAAAAAAGAATATGCTGGAAAAGAGTTTAGTAACACTCCTGATGTTCTTTTTAATATTGCCTCTGGCAGAACGGGGAGTACGGACAAATCTTAAAGTCATCCGGGCCACTTCCAATATTTATGGGCAGCAGTACCAGATGGGGCGATTTCTAAAAAAATATTACTCCAACCAGATAGTGGCCGTTAATGATATTGGTGCGGTTAGCTTCCTGGCTGATATACACTGCTTTGATGTATGGGGCCTTGTCACCAAAGAGATAGGGGACCTTAAACTGAATGATAACTTTACCCCGGAAAATATTGCCCGGGTCACCCAACAATCCGGTGCAGGAATCGCTGTGGTTTATGATCAATTTATCCGCTTGGCGGAATTTGAAGGGAACAGGCCCAAAAATTGGATAAAAGTGGGTCAATGGCGTATCCCTCATAATGTGGCATGTGCCAGGGATACGGTCTCTTTTTTTGCCCTAAAGGAATCAGAAGCTCCCTGGCTTATCCAAAACCTTCGGGAGTTTGTCCCTCAACTACCACCCGAAGTGATAAAAGAAGGAATTTTTATAAAGAGGCTATAAGAGGCTATTAAATCTTCATAAGCTCTGCTCCAGAAGATTTGTAAGCCTGGTTTCTTCTCTCTCACAATGGAATTATAAATAAATAAAAAAATATTAAAAAAAATGGAACAAAATACCTTGTAGTTTCGTATACCTTATATTACAATATACCTGGTATTATGAAAATGGGTTATGAAATTTTTAAAACAGGAAACAGTGTGATTATAATGATTATAACGAGGAAAAAATGGATAATAAAATCAAGCAATTAAGAAAAGGTGTTTTTGAGTTGATAATCCTGGGCGTTTTGCACAATGAGAGCCATTACGGTTACTCCCTGGTTAAAGAAATTATCGGGGACATCCCTTTTTCAATCACTGAAGGGACCATCTACCCGATTTTATCCCGCCTTTCAAGGGAGGGGCTTATAAAGTATGAGTGGGTAGAGTCAAAACAGGGACCGCCAAGGAAATATTACCACCTGACCCAGGACGGAAGAGCGACCTTTCAAGAACTGAAAAAAGAGTTTGATAACCTGGTGGGACTGGTAAACGGGGTGACAGCAAAATCAAAAAAAGAAACAAAAAAAATAGAGAAAAAAATAATCATGGCTCGTACCGATGAGGTTATGAAAAAAAAGCCATAAAGGAGGATTACAATGGAAATCAATTATCCCAAATCAGTGGAAAAGATAGTAACCAATTACCTGGATAGGTTAAGGGAATATCTCAAGGGTCTACCTGAAGGAGATAAAGATGAATTTGTCCGTGAGATTGAATCACATATTTATGAGTCCTATACGAATGATACAACCGGGGATGACATTGATCGTATATTAGGTGTTTTAAAAAAATTGGGGGAGCCGGGAGACGTGTATACAGAAAAGGCACCTGGTGCAATGGTCAAGATGGGTTCCAGGAAAAAACGTCCCCTCTATATAATAGGGGCAATCCTTATCGCTTTTTTTGCATTACCATTGGGGCTGGGAGCAGTCGGAGTTATCATCGGACTTATTGCAGCCATTTTTGGTTTGATGATCGGTTATTTTGCAACTGCGGTTAGTTTTGTATTTGCAGGCTTTTTAGGGATTGTTTTAAGTATCATTAAAATCGCATCCCCGGAATTCCTGGATGAAGTTATTGTATCACTGGGAGGTCAGCCGTCTCATTTTTTAGATCCGACAGTCGAAGGAATTCTCGGGCTTGTCATTTCTATGATTCTGGCAGGACTTGGTATTTTAATGCTCTATTTCGGGAAATATATTTTCAAGGGAATCAAATTCCTGGTTCATATTTCTGCTGCCAAAATCAAAGAGATCGGGAGAGGAAAAAAGTTCAACCTAGATCTCAATAAATAATCGACTAACTAAAGTAAGGGGTAAAATTTATTCTATGGATTTTTTTTTAATCACCTTTTCGCACGGCGGTTCGGTATACCGGGGACGGACCCTGACAAGTTGACATTATCGAATTTCCATTTTCAGCCTATCCTTTGCCCTTTTTAAAGCTTGGCCAACGAACGGTATTGAAGGTCATCGAAAATGCCGAACTCAATGACTTCCCTATATTTTAATCCTGCATGATCTTTTAAATAGACCAATAATTCTCATCGAAGCCCTTGGGTTTGATTATTATCGATTTTAAAACGGTTTAACTAACGGATAGAATATCAATCGGGACCATTCGGATTAATCGGGATTTTGAAAAACACCCTTTTCCCGGAAGAGTCGGTCCAAATAGGTGGTGTCCTCGGATTTGTGGACCAATTCAGAAGGTTTCCAGCCGCGGCTGTGGGCGATGGCGGCTACCCGTCCCTGGTTGTTGAAGAGCACATCCGGGACCATATCCGCGATGGGGTCTTGATATGCTTTGGCCGGGGAAATGATCTGCCACCCCCTGTCTCGTAAATACCGCACCAGGTCGCCGATAAAGCGGGCCGATATGTCGTTTTCGTGAAGCAGGAGCACATGCCTGGGCGAGCGGCCGAGGATTTGCCGGGCCATGGCATCATAGAACTCGATCACCTCGAACATGGTTTCCAAATAAACCGCCTTTAAGCGACTCCAATCGACCTTCCTTTTCTCCTGGATAGCCTGTTGCAGCAAGCTGTCCATGTACCACTCGTAATTATCGACGGTGACATAGCCGTTCCGGTACCCCCGCTCTTTCAGGTAGTGGCGGATGGCGTCCCGTTTCTCCCGCGTGCGCCCCTCGTTGAGAAAGGGGTAGCGGTAAAACTTGACCACATTGGGGAATCCTCTCAAAATCCGCTCGGCTGAGCCGATATCGTCCAAATAGGTCTTCAGGTCTACTTTATAGGGCCAGTAATGGCTGTGGCTGTGGTTAGCCAGATGGAATCCGGCCTCTGTATAAGCCAACAACCGCTTTTTTGTGTTTTCATCAATCCTCTTGGTGTTCACAAAAAACCACACATCCTCTACTTTGGCTTTTTTCAGGTTTTTAATCAGGACCCTCGTCCGTTCCTCGCCGGTGTACAGGCCGCCAGCCGACCGGGGCGCGTCATCAATGGTGAAGGCGATCTCACCGCCCCACAGCAGACCAAACAAATAAAAAATCATCACAAAACAAATATATCTTCTCATGGGCATCCCGCCATAAAAATTCAAACCAGATTGGTCACTGTAATCCATTATTCAGAAAATTTCAACACCAGGAAAGGCAGCCTTAAGTATATTTTTATAAAAACCTTATATTGGGCTAATAATGATGATACAGCTACAACACTTTTCTCTAATAACGGTTTCTTCATTGGCTGAATTTTTTTTCTATTTTAAACCCACTCCTTTTAAAAGCTCCGGCCTGATTTTAACCCCTTTTCGTTTTAGCTGCTCAACATAGTAACGGGCCTCAGGGTATCTTTTTTGGTTCAAATAAAAAATGGCTAACGTTTCATATCCTTTTATATACTCCGGGTTGATCTGGATTGTTTTTTTTAATAATTCTTCTGTCAATTTGAACTTTTTTTGAATATAATACAGATGAGCTAAATTAAAGACCGGCTCTACTGATTTCGGATAAAATAAAATTTCTTCCTTAAACTCTTTTTCAGCTTCTTTATGCATATTTCTATTGGCATAAATAACCCCTAAGGTATTATGCACTCCGCGTTCTTTGGGATTCAAATCCACTGCTTTTTTGTATTCTGATATTGCGTGATCGATGGCCCCGCGGTTTAAATATTGTTCCCCAAGATGAGCATGTGCCATGGATAGGTGAGGAGACGTCCTGGTAACATTCTTCCAAAAATAAAAATCATTTCTAAAACTGCGGCTGTGAATAAAAGCTGCCACTGACATTACCAGGAGGATTGGAATCCCCACTTTAAATAATAACTTTTTTGTTTTAAGCTTTTGTACAAGGCCTGTTTCCATTAAAACAATAATAATTCCAATAATCGCTAGATGTAAGCGGTGATTAAAAATTGAGGGAAAAATAGAAATAGCTGCAAAGGAGGGCAGCAAAAACAAAACAAACCAGCATATCCCAAAAAGAATAAAATGATACCGCCTTCTTTTAGTAAACCATAAAACGACAATCAATAGAATTAATGCGCATATTCCCAACATATAGTTTGTATCCTTTACCGTGGGAAAGCCGGATAAATTTATGGGGAAAATTATATTCCCAATATATTTAAGAAGCACGGGGAAATTGAAGAATATATCTTTGACGATATCAATGAGAGGGATTTTTTGACTTCCCAGGGCCAGGTTGCGAAGGAAGAACCAGGTAATTATAATAATAAACCACCCTGCAAAGAGCAAAATTTTATGATAAATATAAACTTTTTCGCCGTTCCTCCTCTTTTTAACCGGTTGGGGGGTCTCCTGGGTTGGGGGTGCCACCCGCATTTTGATAAAATAAATATAAAATAAAAGCAAAACAACAATAACAACGGCTGATTCTTTTGTATAGAGTGAAAGAGCAAAAAATAGTAGATGTAAAAAATAATATCTCCATTTCTGAGTTTTTAAATAATTAAAAAAACAGATGAATGTGGAAAGAGCAAAAATTGTCAGCAACGAATTGTTTCGTCCCAGTACCCATGCAACCGCCTGGGCCAATGCAGGGTGAACAGTAAAAAAGAGCGAAAAGAATAGGGCAAGGTCCCTTGAATACTCTAATTTTTTTATAAAAACGAAAAGGAGGCACGACGCTGTTAAATGAAAAATCAGGTTTGAAAAATGATATATAAAAGGTGAAATCCCTCCAATATTAGCATCAATCATAAGTGATAAGGTCACCGTCGGGCGATAATACAGCTTCGAACTCTCTTGACCGGCAACTTTAAAAACATCCTGCTTGAAGGCCTGGAAAAAGTTTTTAAAATCACTTAGAAAATCAAAATTATCTACGATCAAGAGTCTGTCATCGAGGGGGATATAGTTGAAAGACAATACTTGTATATAAAGCAACGTCCCTAACAACAAAATCCAGAAGTAAGGGTGCCATTTATCCAAAAAAATATTCTCAAACCTGGACGTTTTTTTGCTGTTAATCATGGGTGCACGCAGGCTTTCGCCCTTAGGAGTCTGATCTTTTTAACATCTATTGTCGGTTTCATCATTATCAACATAAACCCGCCAGTCTGGCCGACTTCTTTTATTGAATACCATAAATCGGGATAAATTTCAACTATTTGGGAGATAAAAGTCAAGATGACGCACTTCCGGCCTGTCCCCTTCCAGCTTCCTGCACCTTGATTTAAACCAAATCTATCTGGATTAAGGGGAAATCCTGATGGATGAGGACCAAATCCAACAGGATGATGGATGATGTGGATATCCATCTGGATATTGTGGGAATCCATCAGGCGCAACACCAAATCCATCAAGATTAAAGGCTCATCCATCAGGCGAAGCATCTTATCCATTAGGATGAAGACCTGAGCCATCAGTTCGTTACCTCGGAATTTGGCCCCTGGCAAGGAAGAAATGCGGTCTTGGATTTTATTTTTGCCTAGTCCCATTGCTGTGCGATGCGCCGTATGCCCGGTAAAATCGGCCGTATGGCCTGTAAAACCAGCCGCACGCCATGCGGGGCGAAAATTTCGTTTGTCCCCCTTTTCCTCACCGGTCCGGATTTCGCGCGTGGATTCCGTGCTAGTCTTTTTGCAAATTTGAAAATAACCGGGCCTTGTATTATAATATTAAGATGCTAGAATTAAGATTACTGTCAACATTTAAGGATGGGATAAAAAGTCCCAGGTACTTAGCCGTAATCCACGACACCAGTTCAACGTTTAATGATGTCTATAGGGACAACAAACTGTTCTTCTTTGAAGAATATACGGATCATGGAATTGAGCACGTTCAGGATGTCTTAGAGTCTGCAAAAGCCATAATTCACCAGGACAGTTTTTGTGAACTTTCGGAAGAGGACATCATGGTGTTGATACTCTCCATATTTTTGCACGATTTGGGGATGCATATTTCGTTTGACGGTTTCAAAGCATTATTAAATGGCGACTTCGATGATGTAAGGGTTGATTATTTTGATGAGTTTACCTGGAAACAGTTATGGGAACAGTATACCATCGAATCGAAACGATTTAGCGATAAACAGATACGAAATATTTTCGGAGTTGATGTAGAAGAGGGCTTTGCAATAAAAATCCCGGATTTAAGAAATGCTAGAAAGCTGGATGGTGATGGTAGAAAATTGATAGGGGAATTTCTAAGAAGGCACCACGCAAGGCTTGCTCATGAGATTGCGTTAAAAGGATTTCCTGGCAAGGAGATCACTCCCTTTGCAGAAAAACTGGATGAAAAATTAAAAGATTTATTGGGATTGGTCGCGCGTAGTCACGGTATGGAAGTGAGGACAACTTTCGACTACTTAAAACAACGATTCCAAAAAAGCTGGAAGAATTTCAAGGATGTTAAAGTCATCTATTTAATGACCTTATTGAGAATTTCAGATCTTATTCAGATTCATTCAGGTAGAGCCTCAAAAATGATTTTAAAGGCAAGAAGTCTCTCAAGCCCGGTAGCTCAAATGGAATGGCAAGCCCACCAGGATATTGATGATGTAAACCTGAAAATGGATGATCCCGAACTTATTAATGTTCATGCAAGCCCCGTAACAAGCAAGAGTTTCTTTAAGCTTCAATCCCTTTTCAAGTACATCCAGTATGAGTTGGACATGTCGTGGGCAATTTTGGGAGAAGTTTATTCATACCATAGTAATTACAAAAAACTAAAGATAAAATACCGCAGAATCACTTCTAATATCGATGACAATAGAGAATTTTCCCAAACAGTAAACTATGTACCTGAAATCATACACTTTGATGCTGAGCCTGACCTCCTAAAACTTCTAATAAAACCATTGTATGGAGATGACCCATCATATGGCGTCAGGGAGTTAATCCAGAATGCAGTTGATGCATGCCGGGAAAGACAATACTTTCTATCAATTGAATTTGGAGGGAACAGCAAAGAGTATAAAAATTATAATCCAGAAATTAAGGTAGAAGTTGAAACAGAAAGTGATGGCATACACACATTTATAATCACCGACAACGGAATTGGAATGCAAAAAGACACAATCAAAAATTATTTTTTGAAAGCAGGTGCTTCATACAGGAAAAGTGGTGCATGGCAGAAAAAATTCACGGATGAGCAAGGCAAATCTAAAGTATTAAGAAGCGGACGATTTGGTATCGGTGTGCTGGCCTCATTCCTTTTGGGGCGTGAAATCAGTATCGTTACCAGGTATATGGATCCCGATTTAGGTTACGAATTTAAAACATCTATCAACACCGACCAAATAGAAATGATGAAAAATACTGGTTGCCCTGTCGGAACAAAAATAAAAATAACTTTAAGTGAACACTCTTATTACTTACTAAAGAATCCACCGCGAATACCTTTTTTTTTGTGGACCAAAGAAGGGTATGCATTTCACAAATGGTATAGATTAGATTTCCCAACGATTTCGTATTATTGGGAGGGGAAAAAACTGGAATCGAACAATAACATTCCTGAAAATTTTAGAAATAATCCAAGGTATCATATCATAAAAACGAAAGATTTTGATGAAGTTGCATGGTCCTATGACCAGAGCGATCTATGTTGTAACGGTATAGTTATCCCAGAAGGCTATTCCTTAGACATCAAATATTTCCCCTACTTTAAAAATATTCCATTTCTTAACATTTCTGATCCGCAGGGTAAACTGCCTTTATCGTTGGATAGAAAAAGTTTAAATGAGAATTTTCCCTTTGATTTTGACCTTATAAGGGATATAGCTAAAGACTTATTGGCTTATTTATTAACCCTTAATAATATACCTCATTGGTCAAACAATAAAATTTTTTTAGAATTCTGCTTTATTGAACATCCAGTGATAAAAGATAGTACTGATAGGGAAAAAGTTGATCTAAGTGATGACACAGGATATATTCAGATTAAGAAAGATGGTTTTTGGCTTGAACACATATACAATAAACTTAAAATCAAAGTAAACTCGAAAATACTTGTTTATTTTAAGCAAAAAATCACTTTGCACGAGAAAATTTTTACTGGGAGTATTGATGCCATTAGTTTTAGATATTCCAACTCATATTATTCCGATTACGATGCCTTTAAGCATATAAAAGAAATAATATACAAAGATTTGCAATTTACAAAGAAAAAATTCAGACTTCCTAAAAGATACTATTTGAATAAAAGAGTATACAACCATTTTTTTGATACGCGTTCACAGTACCTAAGAAAAGAATTTAAAGAGAAAGCTCAACAAGAGTCGATCTCAGGAAATTGGGTAGTTATTTCTTACAACAATGCTCCTGAAACGAAAATTAATCTTGAATGTCTTGAAAACAACTATTGTGATAATTTATTGCTAATCGAAGAATCATTCCCACCTCAAAAAAACAAGGCAGAGATGGAAAAAACAGTAAAACAACGAATAGATGATGGAGATGTTTTCCTGGAGGTTCTACAGGAATACCTTGGAGATTTGCCGGTTATTCCCTACGATTTGAATGACAGAAAAGAAAAATTTCCCAAAGCATTTAAAGATTTAGAAAAATACATGTTGAAATATACTGAGAGTTCACAATAATAGGATAGGTAGAAAAATTCTTAAAATGCCCGCTTAACTTGCCTGTCGCCTTTTTTCCTCTTCGGTTTCCCGCGGTTTCCGGTTTCCCCTCTAGTATCCTCCCAAAGCGCTATAACATGCTTGTAAAACAGGTCAGCTTTCTTTCCAAGCTCAGATTCCATTTCATTGAGATCTTCCTCGTAAAGAGTAGTGTGGTACGTTTCTTCGCAGGCTTTGATGACTGCTTCTACTGTGGCTTTGCCTGTATCCGTACCCTAATTAGATAAGCTGTCGAAATGTTACAAATATCGATTGAAGAGAGCTGTCCATTCGAGCGGTGAAATAATGACCTCATTTCCGTATATCCGAGGTCCCTCTTTCGTCCAATCAACTGACACACCCAGTCTGCGCAATAGTTGATTGCTTCGTTTGCTAACTTTCAGTGTCCTCAGCAGCTTCACAAATTCGTCTTCAAAGCGATGCTTCTTTCTGAAGTCAGCATACAGTTTATCGCTAAGGTACGATAGAATCTCACAATCCTCAATAAGAACAGGCAGAATAACCACCTTCTTTCCTTTTATCTCCTTTGTCATTGCGAGTTCCAACTCCTTCTTTACCCAGGATGATTGAACGGAATTCCGGGAGAGTATCGCTCCAACGTAATCAGCCCTATCTATTGCCTTGCTAATTCTGTCAATGAAGGGATCTCCGATATTCAATTCTCTTTCGTCTAACCACACAAAAACTCCAGTTTTGGTTAACCGATCAGCAAATTTTTGCACAAACCGCTTGTCAGCTTTGTTATAGCTCAGAAATATTGATGACATAACTAGCCTCACTACAGAGCACTATTGCCTGCTTTCTAGGCATTCCGGCCTGTCCCCCTTTTCTGTCCGTTTACCGGGATTGAGGAGACGTATGGAGGCGAATGGTTTGAAGGTTGCATATTAGATTCAATCGGGAAGGGGGGAAGGGAACGGCTAACTGACCTATCCCTTTTCCACTTCTTTCAGGCGGATCCTTTCTAAAGAGCTTCTATTTCTTTAATGTCATCGCTATTAAGTATATAGGTTGAACCATATGAGGTTTTTGCGATAATATACTGCTCCTTGTATTGTATTTCATCTGCAACGATTTCACTTTTTCCTACTTTTTCCTCTCCTTTTTCGGTCAAGTAAATCGAGGGCATTGTATACCTCCTTTTATGGCCAGTATTTCCGGCCTGGCACCTTTTCCTGGCACCTTAACTTAAATAGTTGGTTTTTTCCCCAACTGTTGTTTAATTCCAAGGTAGTCAATAATCGATTTCAGATACTGATCGAAATCTTCCAGGTTATTTCTTGCATATTCGAGTATTTTTTTATCTTCTATCTCCCAGTACCGGTGAACCAAAATATTTCTAAATCGCGCCATTTTCCTGAGTTTTGCTGATAGCTCTTTATTGATTACTTTCGAATTATAAAGACTCTCAAAGCATTCGGGAAAACTGGAAGGAGATTTAAAAAATTTTTTTGCCAGTACATGACTGCAGATACTGCCGCATGCTTCAATGGATTGTAAAAGCAAGTGTTTTATGGATAATAAGTTTCTTTCATCCTTCCAAAATTCGCTGTCGGGAATCGATGCGTATTTTTTTATCTTTTCACTATTTTCCTTTATCTCACTTATCCGTTTCGTTAACTTTTCAAGATTAATATCCATCGTACACAATATCTCTTATATATTCCAATGATAGTTCATAAAAATCCATATATTCCATGCTTGTTTTCTCTATCAGGTCAGACCTTAACTCATCATCTTTACTGAACAGAAGCTCGCCGTGTTTAAATACACTGTGTTGGAAACCCACCGGCGCGTGGTTCATAATATGGACATCCGCCACATACTCGATTAATTCTGAAAGCTTGATGCTCAATTGCTCACAATAATCTGAATTTTTTTCGCGGGGTATTTTTTGGTCGTCCAAATAAAGTGCAATGTCAATATCATTAAAAAGAACACCATCGAGAAAGGAACCGTGCAGGTAGGCAAAGATAATTTCGTCTTTTTTAAGAAGCGTATTTATGAGCACACTGAAAACCTTTTTTTTCGAATCAGTCAAAACATGTTCTTTTTCCATAACTCTATTTTATAAAAAATGCGGCATTATTTCAAGGTTTTTTTTGCCTGACCTCTTTTTTAGGAGGCTTTTATTTTTGCCGGGCCCCATTGCTTTTTCATGATAACGTCAATTTTGACATTTCTGCAGACACCTTTCCCTGCCATCTATTTTTTCGTGGGCCCGATTTAGAGGGGGGAAAGATATGGTGTTATGTTTATATTCGTACACGGGCTTATACAGTAGGAGTTGATAGGCGAGCAATGCTTGATTACCAAACTTCGCCTCACCAAACAGAAATTAATTGCGTAAGTTTGATAGGTGAGTATGCGTGATTCGGTTGCTTTCACTCGACATAATCCCCCTGGATCAATATAGTTATACTATACTACAAACGGGCACAATCTAGGCAAGATTTTTCCACGTTCTTATCGAATCTATCCTTAATGCTTCCAGTGTGTTTCAATACTTCTTTCCCCACCTGGGGAGGATTTTACTAGATAGACAAGAAAAATATGTCAAAACACTTATAGAAAAAATTATCTCCAGTTATTTCCTGGATTTTGATCGTGATTTTTTGGTTGATCCTTTTTTATTATATGACCTGAAATTTCTTGAGCTAGATTTCTTTACACCATAACTGGATCGTGATCTTTTGTAACTGTGAGTTCTGGGTGTTGAGTTTGATCGTTTATAAGTATTTACCCTATGACTTGATCGTGAATTTTTGTAGCTGTGAGTTCTGGGTCTTTCGTTTGATCTTTTATACGTGTTTACCCTGGAATTTTTAGAAGACCTTATAGACGTATCTTTATTATAACCTTTTCTCCTTGTGAAATTATTTCCATTATAATTATTATGATTATAATTGTACCGTTCTCTGTTATACGTGCTTTTGGTACTTGGTCTTGTTTTGCTACTTTTATAACCATTATTTCTTCTGCTGGAATCATAATTATTCTTCTTATAATTATCCCTATTTTCCCCATATCTATTATTATTATATCTATATCCACTATAACCACTATTCCTATAATTTGAGCCAACAGATCCATATCCTCTTCTTTTAGATACGTTTGTTTTATATCTATATCCGTGGGTATTTTTTGAGCTGTTGGTGTGGTATCTTTGATTGTTATAATGACTCCTATTTTTCATTACCCGATTCCAGTGCCTATAATAATGGCTATTTCTACGCCTATTTTTATAATAATTTCTATAATTGTATCTAATCCAACTGTTATTGTGCCTATTGTACCGATGTCTATTGTAGTAATCATAATAGTGGTGGAATCGAATATAATTGTCATAATAAGGCATACCGAAACAGGTGTGAGTTATAAATCGATCCATCGTAAGTAGCTGCCAGGTAAAATAGCTCCAGATCCGTGAAATATGATATGAAGGTATAATAAATATCCTTCTACCGATTGCTATGAAGTAGAGATTCTCATATGGGTGGACCCAATAGTACAGGGTTCTCCGATAACCTTCCAGATAAGGCTGTGCTCTCTCATACCCATATTCATATTCCAGATAGTTATCATCGTAGTCTGTGTCATAATAATGATTATCGTATGCATTGTAATCATCATAATATTGAGCGTAGGAAATATTTCCTAAACCCAACAAAAACAAAAAGAGGCTTAAAATTAATATTTTTTTCATTTTTTACTCCTGATAAATTGTAGCAAATTCAATTCCATTTAGTTTTTCTAAAATTGTCCTATAAATAGGACATTTTTTGTTGGGGTCAAATCCAGGACAGAATTAAAGACAGATTTAAGGGATACAGATTTAAGGGATACAGATTTAAGGGCCAGGCAAGATCGCATCTTTTTAAAGTTTTAATAAATCACTGAATTGTACAACCATCAATTATTTAATTTCGTGAATGTGAAGTTCCCAACTTTCTTCTTCTTCATCTTGATTTTCCAGTACCTGGTAAAGTTTTCCATTTTTTATTACAAGAGGGAGGCATTCCAGACTGTCACCTTTTTTTCTAGCAAGTAAGGTATTAGGGGACACACTCGAATATAAGAAATTATGCCCCTCAAAAGGTCATTTTTATCCTTCATGTTTAATTTTTTTAATATTTATATTCCAAAAAATTAATTTTATTAATTACAAACTAAATAAAATCAATATTTTAGGGTAATATTTTTAATATTTTTAATTCCATTATAGAGGAAAGTGAGATTCAGGCTTAATTAAGAATCTGTTTTTGCCTGACCCCTTTTTTGTTTTTCTAAGTTATGCTAAGTAGACAATGAAGCATTACGCAACACTCTTGTTTTTTTGCCTACTGCGTACCCCGGACGAGCCGGAACCAAAACGGACTTGTCCGGAAATCACAAATTACAAATCCCAAATTACATACTACTCTGCGAAGTAGCCTCGCTACGTAGCACGAGAGCAAATTACAAATTCCAATATCCAAAATTACAAACAGCACTGACGGACCTTTAAGAATCTTTTAAGATTTAAATAAAATTTTAAAGAGGTGTTTTAAGTTCAGGTTTGTGATTTGTAATTTGTGGTTTGGAATTTGTTTGTAATTTGTATTTTGTAGTTTGGAATTTTAATTTCTGCCATTTTCTGGCATGACTTTACTCAGAAGTAACTACTGCTTCATTGCCTACTGAGCTTTATTGTTACGAGAGCACAGAGGTCACAGAGCGAAATTTTTAATAAAACCTCCATGACCTCCGTGTCTTATTTTGAGTGTCGTCAGTTATTTTGGATAAATTGGATCGCTCTCTCCAGGAGCTCGTCCCGATCCTGCTGAATCCCAGCAATAGTCGGATGTACTTCGATATCGGGAACAATCCCGATCCTTTGGGTAGGCGTACCGTCCGGGTAATACACCCCTATCCCGGTAAAATAGGTATATATATAGCCCGGTAACCAGACCCAAGAGACATTCCCATCCGCACCTGCTGTCTGGCTGCCGATAACAGTCGTATCCGGCGCGCTTTGCAGCCCCATAACGGTCCATTCCGCTTGACTCAGCGTCCGCTCGTCAATCAACACCACCACACGACCTTTATAATAATCGGGGTTATCCTCCGGTCCTATATCAAAAACTTCGGTGAAAAAAAACTCCCCCGGGTAACCCAGGTCCGGTATGGTGTATTTAACAAAACCCGTGGCTGTTGGCTTTAAATGGTCTGCGATATAATAATTGGTTACATTGGGGTAGTTGCGAAGATCGAAAATGATCGCCTGGGTGTCTATCAATTCCGCCATCATTTGGTCTACATCCTCTATTAACAATATACCCATATGAACGTAGCCGATATTGTCCGGTAGTATTTTCCATTTGTCCAGTTGGCTCTCTGCCTCCTCTATTGCATCCTGAATGATATAGGAATAATAACCCTTTACAGTAACATCCATTGTCTGACCGTCTCTTAAAAGAGTAAAGGGCAATTGGTCACTTCCTCCCCGTACAACATAGCCATCGATATTTCTTTCCAGTGTAGGTTCATTGGATGCTTCGACGTACTTCCTGGTTTGATCCCTGAAGGTATCGATATCCGTATTGTTACATTTAATCACGATATCTCCCACCTGCACAGCTCCCGCAGGGTCCATCAACTCGGGAAATACACGGGTCACGATCGTCTGGTTTTGGATATAACGCACCTGAAACGGAGCGTAGAAATACCCAAAATAATAGTATAAATATGGACTGTTAGTAAACCCATGGGTGTCGTTAATACGAGTGGTTAATTCCTTGATCGTTAGATGATATTCAAGGGCATCACCGGCTTCTATCAGAGGGGGTATAAATTCCTCCAGTACATCTTCCCAATTTTTATCCATATCCTCTTTATAGGGGAAAAAGTATTGGATAATATTCCAGTACCGGAATAATGCCAGCAGCCGATAATTCTCATCCGGATAATAGGGTTGCTGGTATGGCTTTTCGTTTTCATACATGGTGTTGCCTGCATAGGGATTCTGCTGGACATAAAAATTTTCCGCAGGTTCATGTTTTTTCTGGACCGTTTTTAATTTTTTAATCACTTCATTGTTAAAAATGGAATGATCTTTTATCCATTTAAATAACCATTCATTGGGGTGGGCCGGGGTACCGGGATTATAATCCAATTTATCTATACCTCCGGCTTCCTGGATAAGGTAGTCAATTTCCTGGTTAAAACTGTCAAAATCTTCCGCAATTTTGACATTAGGGATAGCAGAAATTAACACCTCATCCCAATCGATCGCACCTGTAGCCACATCCGGGTGGTAGTACTTTAACAATCCCCAGACTTTGGCCAACGCAGCCAACCGTGTGGTCTGGTCAATCGTATCGGTGTTTTTACCGTACGCCAACGGACCGGTTAAAAACACCAACAAACATAAACACAATGGTAACAAAAAACTTGGTTTGAATTTTGTTTGAAACATATTCTCCTCCTATTTTAATTTTTTTCTTGATTTTTTAAATTGGTTTCCATATTTCATTCACTGACTGATTCATATATTTATAAAGCAATTTATTTTCCAACTCCAAACAGCTAAAACGTACTTTAAATAGGACATTGAAAGAAAATCCAGTCTCTTATTTAGGACATCACCGGCATTGACAAAAATGGGAGTGGATTCAGTAAGAATATCTTCTCAGTTACGGCCAATAAGATATTTATATGGGATCACCAATGACGCCATTAAAAATTTCCCTGGTGTCGGCTGCTTACACAGAAAGGGATTAGGAAAGGGATTAGGGGGATTAGGGGACAGACAAGACTTTATTTTACCAATCGAATAATATATCGTTCTTATTTAACTAAATCCTGGTATTTCCTTTTTCTTGCCGTACTGATAACAATGGTATCAGCTGCCATATCCACTATCCGCTGCCATTTTTCGCTGAAAGCAATAATTAATACCATCCATGAAAAATAAAAGTAAAAGACAAAAACAATTATTTCAGAAAAAGGCGCTTCGAAAGATATAACAATAAATATCAAAGATATCTCTTCCAGTGGTTTAATTAAATTTCTAAGCATGGCTCTTCCAAAACCAAAGGATTTTAAATTTAGCCCGGTTACTCGAACAAGTGTAAAAAATTTCCCAGGAGTCAGTCCCCATCTACTTTCAGTAAAACTGTACAAGAGAAATATCAAACAGGCCCAAACAAAGAATGAAAAAATATTGTAATAATTGTTATTAAAAATTTCAGTGATAAATTGGATTGGATAAATAAAAATGAACAGATCGATAATCGTGGCGATAAGTCTTCTCCATAAAGGAGCAAATCGAACCGTTTTGTTCTGCCATGAGTGATAGGGATTTCGGTATTTGAGCATAATCATTGATATTAATAGAATGAAAAGAATAGAATGAATAAACAGTATTATTTTAATTACTTCCTCGTAGTCAATGGAAGGACTTTCTTCAGAAACGTCAAGAAGATTCTTCCAGAAATGTCCTTGCTTTTTTACCTTGTTTAGAATAGATGACATTCGAATTCTTCCGTTACTACCATAATCTAAAACATGAAGACGATTCTTATCAGGGAGAAATATTGCTTCCTTTAAATCATTGTGATACTCTATGACGCAGTATTCTTCCGTTATACTATCCTGCAAAGTGACGACTTTAAGGACATTTTTATCTGATGGTGAAAAAAACAATAACATAGGCAAGTCATTTTCCCCTTGAATGACCAAAAATTTATTCCGACTTGTATTAGAAATCAGCTGCCAATCTTCTTGCGTAAATCTTGTATTGAGCCGGGATAAAAAGCAAAACAATTTTTGATCCTTATTGTAGAAAAATGATATATCATCTCCTTTTGCAAAAACCTTAAGATTCTTTAAATCTATCTCTTTTGAGGAATCAAGAGCAATCTTACCAACCATCTGCCATTGAGAATCTTTAAACATGTACAAAAGAAGAGATCCCTCAAGTTTTCTGACAACAGCAGGCAGTCCTTTATAAGGAAATAGGGCCCCAATTTTTCCTGGAGGGAAACTGGTTTTGAAATTTGTAAATTTCCCATTGTGATAATAAAAAGAATTATCGATACCAAATATCCACAGGCCCATTTTTGTCCCGAATAATCGGGGTTTCTTCATTTTTATTGCTCCATGAACGATAGGTTTTTTGGAAACATCAACGTTGACTGATTCTAAAGTGTATAAATATTCTGGAAATATCCCCTTTTTTTTCATTTCATACAATTCTTTGCAGTTAAACTCAGACGGTTTGAATTCTCTTTTCAGATAAAAAAAACGGTTTTTCCATAATGTTATTCCAGGAAAGATGGTAATAACCTTTTTATGGCTGTAGGGATCCCCCGATTTAATAATGAGTGGGATAAAAGAGTTTGTGAACAAAAATACCATTATAATAATGGATGCAAAAAGTAGAAAACGTTTCCTGGCATCGTCTGAAAGATACTTATAATGAAGCTGAGATTCTTCGTTCATCAAGCACTCCTATTTTAAATTTCTATAAAATATTTTAGAAGGAATTATTTGGAAAGTCAAGGAATAGAATCTGTTCTTGACTGATCCGAATGCCACTAACTTAAGTAGGCAGTTGGCAAAAGGTGCTTTGGGGGTATTGAGAATCGGTTGCGGTAGCTGTTTCCATTGATTGCATGCGGTTTCCATCATGCCTGACAGCGCGAAGCGCTTTTGTTTTTTGCCTACTGCCTACTGCTTCATTGCTTACTGAGCTTTACTTTGTCGAGTACACAGAGGTCACAGAGAGAACTTTTTAATAAAACCTCCATGACCTCCGTGTCTTCTTTTGAGCGTCGTCAGTTATTTTGGATAAATTGGATCGCTCTCTCCAGGAGCTCGTCCCGATCCTGTTGAATCCCTTCAATAGTCGGATGTACTTCAATATCGGGAACAATCCCGATCCTCTGGGTAGGCGTGCCGTCCGGGTAATAGACCCCTAGCCCGGTAAAATAGGCATATATATAACCCGGTAACCAGACCCAAGAGACATCCCCATCCGCACCTGCTGTTTGGCTGCCGATAACCGTCGTATCCGGCGCACTTTGCAGCCCCATAACGGTCCATTCCGCTTGACTCTGCGTCCGCTCGTCAATCAGCACCACCACACGACCTTTATAATAATCGGGGTTATCCTCCGGACCTATTTCAAAAACTTGGGTTAAATAAAACTCCCCCGGGTAAGCCAGATTCGGTATGGTGTATTTAGCAAAACCCGTAGCTGTTGGCTTTAAGTAGTCTGCTAAATAATAATTGGTTAAATTGGGGTAGTTGCGAATATCGAAAATGATGGCCTGGGTGTCTATCAATTCTGCCATCATTTGCTCTATATCCTCTATTAACAATACACCCATATGAACATAGCCGATATTGTCCGGTAGCATTTTCCATTTGTCCAGTTGGCTCTCTGCCTGGTCTATTGCATCCCGAATGATAGAGGAATAATAACCCTTTACAGTAACATCCATTGTCTGACCGTCTCTTAAAAGGGTAAAGGGCAATTGGTCACTTCCTCCCCGTACAACATAGCCATTGATATTTCTTTCCAGTGTAGGTTCATTGGACGCTTCGACGTACTTCCTGATTTGATCTCTGAAGGTATCGATATCCGTATTGTTACACTTAATCACAATGTCTCCCACCTGCACAGCTCCCGCAGGGTCCATCAGGGTGGGAAATACACGGGTTACAATGGTCTGGTTCTGGATATAACGCACTTCAAACGGAGCGTAGAAATATCCAAAATAATAGTATAAATATGGACTGTTAGTAAACCCATGGGAGTCGTTAATACGAGTGGTTAATTCCTTGATCGTTAGATGATATTCAAAGACGTCACCAGCATCTATCAGACGGGGTATAAATTCCTCCAGTACATCTTCCCAATCTTTATCCATATCCTCTTTATAGGGGAAAAAGTATTGGATAATATTCCAGTACCGGAATAATGCCAGCAGCCGGTAATTCTCATCCGGATAGTAGGGTTGCTGATATGGCTTTTCGTTTTCATACGTGGTGTTGCCTGCATAGGGATTCTGCTGGACATAAAAATTTTCAACAGGTTCATGTTTTTTCTGGACCGTTTTTAATTTTTTAATCACTTCATTGTCAAAAATGGAATGATCTTTGATCCATTTAAATAACCATTCATTGGGGTGGGCCGGGGTACCGGGATTATAATCCAATTTATCTATACCTCCGGCTTCCTGGATAAGGTAGTCAATTTCCTGGTTAAAACTGTCAAAATCTTCTGCAATTTTGACATTAGGGATAGCAGAAATTAACACTTCATCCCAATCGATCGTACCTGTAGCCACATCCGGGTGGTAGTACTTTAACAATCCCCAGACTTTGGCCAACGCAGCCAACCGTGTGGTCTGGTCAATCGTACCGGTGTTTTTACCGTACGCCAACGGACCGGTTAAAAACAACAACAAACATAAACACAATGGTAACAAAAAACTTGGTTTGAATTTTGTTTGAAACATATTCTCCTCCTATTTTAATTTTTTTCGTGGTTTTTTAAATTGGGTTCCATTTTTCATTCACTGACTGATTCATATATTTATAAAGCAATTTATTTTCCAACTCCCAACTGCTAAAACGTACTTTAAATAGGACATTGAAAGAAAATCCAGTCACTTATTTAGGACATTACCGGAATTGGTAAAAATAGGGGTGGATTAAGTAAGAATATCTTCTCAGTCGCGGCCAATAAGATATTTATATGGGATCACCAATGACGCCATTAAAGTTTCCCTGGTGTCGGATGCTTACACAGAATGTTTTAAATTTCACTATTCACCTCCTTCTCACTGCAATTTAGTATTATGTATTATATAGAAAGTACGGATTGCATCGTTATTTTCGGAGATTTTTCTTCCACTTTTTTATGATTGAATATTTTAGAATCTTTTTTTACCCTGGGTTTTGGTGCCAGACAAGAATAGGGGGAAATTTCCACACCAAATGGTCAACTTGTCAGAGTCCGTCCCTATTCTCTTGTTTTAGAACCCCCTTGCCGAGGGGCGAAGGAGTGTGGAAAATTGCCTCCTGGCCCGGTTGCCCGTTTCATCCACCACTTCCAACCGGTGTTGACCTGCTGAAAGACGGAAGGCCATTTTATGTCTTTGAACTGTAAATCCCATGTAAACATTATCAAGATACCAGAACACTTTCCTGTCTGGCACCCTGTGGGCCACTGTAAAGGTGATTTTTTGCAGGCTGCCGCCAAAGTCACGGGGAATCCAGAGCCGCGCGTTGGGGACAGGGTAGATGATCTGAAGGGGCTTTACCTCGTCAAGACCGGGGCAATTGGGCTTATGAGGGGAAATGTTCGATACAATGACACCTGCTTCCCGTAGATACTGGGTGACATCCGGCGGATATATCAATTTTTTTATTTTTTTATATTTTCCCGGTTCCCAGCACAGCGAGCATACCTGGAATTTTTCATCCAATGTTACATAAATACTCTTATGAAACGGGCAGCGCTTGAGTGGTTTTTTTAGCCTGGGGGAATAAGCCGTATACGTCCGTTCACAATCCGGGCCTGCCAGGAATCCTGTGTCCATGCATAATTGTACAGGCACTAAATCTACCCTTGATTTATCAAACCAGTTTTTTTCATAGGATTTGGGGAGGAAGTTAAAGATATCGAACATTAAAGGAGCGGCACATCCGGCACCGGAGATATTGGAGTTTTCTTCACCATCAAAATTCCCCACCCATACCGCAATGGTCCAGGCGGGATTCACACCCACTGCCCAGGCATCCCGTAAACCATAAGAGGTGCCTGTTTTCCAGGCAATGGGGTACTGGTTTTGGTACTGCTGCCAATAATATTCTGCACCCGGTCGTTTTAACTCCCTTAAAACGTTCAAAGTTAACCAACAGGCCCCCGGGCTTAATAACTGCAACTCCACGTCCCGATCTGGGTGATCGTTTTTAGGCTCATTTTCGGAAAAAAGCAAAAGAGGTGTAAATTTTCCATGGTTGCCAAGGCCGCGGTAGAGTATGGCCAGGTCGAAAAGTGTGGTTTCAGCGCCGCCCAATACCAGGGTTAATCCGTATTCATCCGGCGGTCTGAAAAGTGTCGATAGACCCGCTGCCTTTAAAAAAATGTAAAATTTATAAAGTCCATACGCATTTAATAATCGAACAGCAGGTACATTTAGCGAACGGATTAAGGCCTCTTTGGCTGTCACCAGGCCATTGTATTTTTTATCTGCATTGGAGGGAGAAAAAGAGCCGAAATAAGAGGGCACATCCCTTATGACGGTAGAGGGTAGGACCAGCCCCTCATCCATGGCAAGGGCATACAAAAAGGGTTTTAGAATAGAACCAGAGGAGCGAGGGGAGATCACACCGTCCACCTGCCCATTGTTCTCATTATCAAAAAAATCCTGTGACCCCACATAGGCCCTCACCTTTCCGGTAGCCGTTTCCACCACAACCGCCGCGCCGTTCCATATACCCCTGGATTTCAGATACGTTAAATGAGTTTTCACCATCTCCTCGATAGGAACCTGGTATTCTTTTAAAATGGTGGTGTGGATGTATTCGGATTCTATCCTGTACCGGGACTTCAGGGTTTGGGCCAGGTGAGGCGCATTAAGAAAAAAGGATTCGGCATCTCCAGGTGTCGGTTCCCGGAGGCTGGATTTATAGGTCTCTTCATCAATTATTTTTCCTTTGAGCAAGGTGTATAACAGCGCGTTTCTCTTTTTGATGAGGTGTTCCCTGTTCATCAAAGGAGAGATTAGACCCGGTGCATTGGGAAGTACTGCCAGTGTGGCAGCCTGGCTCCAGGTTAGTTGATCTGGTGGGCGGTTAAAGTATTTCATCGATGCGGCGTAATAGCCGATAATATTGCCGCCGTAAGGTGCATGATTGACATACATTTTGAGAATTTCTTCTTTGGAATAATGGATCTCCAGCTTCAAGGCCTGGAGGATTTCCAAACATTTATTCAAGATGGTTCGTTTTCGTTTAGAGGCCAGTCGTATCACCTGCATGGACAGGGTGCTGGCACCGCTTTTAATTTTTCCCGAAGAGATATTTTGGAACAGCGCCCGCACCAGGGCCACAGGATTCACACCCGGATGCTTATAAAAATAGCGATCTTCAAACAGGAGAATCGCTTTTTTTAATTTTGTGGGAATGTTTAGGTTCTGTTGGGGTGGAAAGTGCCACTGTTGATTTTTGTTCAAAAAGGCCCGTAAAATTTTGCCTCTTTCATCCGTCACCACCGTGCTGTAATCCTTTTTAAACAAGGGGTCAGGAAGTGGAACAATCATATATAACAAGATAAGGAACAAAAAAGTAATTAAAATGATCTTAATAAATTTTTTTAATTTTGGTCTGCTGTAAAAAAAAGATTTAAAAGTGGCGATTTTAATTTCCATTGTAATAACAATAAATACATCGAAAATGAGTTTTTGTCCAGTCCTTTCTTTGAGTTTTGGGTTCTCGCTTTTATAACTCGGTCAAACGGGCAACTTCTGTCCTGTTTCTACCATTTTTTTTAGCTTCGTAAAGGGCATTATCTGCTAATCTTATAATCAAATTATAGTCCTCGATCTCTTTTAATTCTTCCGGAGCCGCAGCCACAACCCCCAGACTAACCGTTACCTTGATTTTAATTTTATCATCTATAATAAATGTTTCATTTTCAAAAAAGTTTCTGATTTTTTCTGCCACGCCGCATGCCTCATTTTCATCGGCACTGGGTAATATGATACCGATTTCTTCTCCTCCGTAACGGGCGATGATATCGGTTTTCCTGCACTTTGCTTTTATCCTGCTGGCAATGAGTTTCAAAACCATATCCCCGGTCTGGTGCCCATAACTGTCGTTTATTTTTTTGAAATGATCGATATCCATCAAAATACACCCCAGGTGAAGGTTGTAACGTCTGGCTCGCTTGAATTCCTCCTGGAGCCGGTTAAAGAAAAACCTTCGATTAAGTATTTGCATTAAGTCGTCCACCATTGCCATTTCTTCAATTTTACTATAAGCATCTGAGAGTTTGTTACTTAATCTCGTTATAAAAAAATAGATAATTCCTAATAGAACAGCCGCGGATAGAATACTTAAGATAATCAGGATATTATTTTGCCATTTTATCATACTTTTAATTCTGCTAACATCAAAAGTGACACTTATTCCCCCCCTGATATCACCGGATTTATAACCTTGTTTAGCGTGACATAACAGGCAGCTCTCCTCCACATAGAGTGGAGCCATATACCTGAACAAGAATCTTCCCTTTTCTTTAATTGTTTTAAAATCCTCTTTTTCCCCTTCCTCAAATCGCTGCAATGCCAGTTGCTCGAATGCATCGGCTCTATTATCGGGGTTTAAAGGTTTTAGACTTGTGATATGGAATTTAAACAAACCTTCTTTTTCAGCATAAGTTGAGATTTCTCGTGTCATTAAGGCAGGATTTTTTTTAGTATAAACTTTTCCATCAACGGTATTGATATCAGGATTCTCCAGGTAGGGGTTGGATAGGACGCCCTCTTTTTTTTCTACATACACGCCGCCGTAGTTTGCGTTCCATCTTCTTGTTAGAACGATATCGACAAAATATGATCGTGCCCGGGACAAAACTTCGTTATTGATCAGGCGGCTGTTTCTTATGATAAACCCAATGAATATACCAATCACAAAAATGATTATCACCAGGCTAATATTTAAAATAAAGTTTGACCAGATTTTACTGCTTTTTGGCCGTTGTTTTTTATCGTTTTTGACTTTAAAAAATCTTATCATTTTTTCACCCTGATGCTGAAAGTCATCCTGTGTATACATAATACAGTACCTTGTATCCAGTATCCTATATTCTGAACTTTCTAGCAATGGGGATTATACCAGATTCAAACGTTCATGTCACTTTCCTTACACAACAGCGGAAGGTTATGGTCAGTTCCTTCTTTTTATTCTATTTTGCTTTCGATATTTTCACCACTTATTTTTGCAATGCAGGTGACGTAATAGGTATAATTATCAATCAATTCTTTGTTTAGATACCTGTCTATAAAACCAGTGTTGGCTGCAGCAGCGGATAGAGTGGATATATACAGGTAATCGGTTTCATTTCGGTGTTTTCGATATAAGCGGTATCCCACCATTTCTATTTCTTTCTTGATGTTTTGGGGATGGTTTTCAAAAAGGATAAGGTTGCAGTACTCACAGAGAAGTAATGACCGGTTAATTTTTCTTTCTACTTTGGTAATATTAGCGGATTTTACCATAAACTGCTTCAGTTCTCTGACCGTGTCAGTGATGAATGTTTTTGTTTTTTCTGAAATCTCTGAGAGAGAGAGGCTGGTTTCGACTCCGTCTTTATAAGGATTGAACAGGTGGTTGGCATTCTCAACTTCTATATAATCTACTTGGTGGTTATTCTCTTTGAGGGCCTGGAAGATTAATTCACTTTGCTCTTTGGGTACCTTGTCGTCATGTGTCCCGTGAAATAGAAGTGTATATGTGATTGGTGGCGGATTACCAACTATATATAGCGGTGAAGCTTCTTTTGCTTTTTGAACGTATGTTGCAGAAGAATACCCGGGGCCAAACAGTCTGGGCCAATATATGGGAAGTATCGTTAAATCAGTAGGTGCAGCCTGAGTGACTGTAATATGAAGCCATCCTTTTTCTCTCAAGTAATGTATCCCATGACCACCGGCGGAATTTCCCCAACCGGAAATAATGTTGGGATTAATTCCTAAGAACTCATGGTTATCCATTATAAAAGTCATGGCCGCTTCCCAATCGTTGCCCTGGGTTGGCCAATATGCTCCCGGGATGATTGTCGGCCGAAAATCAATATAGATCACGATGAATCCTGAACTTAACAACATATCCGCTGTCATAGGGATATCATCTCCCCAGCCAGGTGGATGTGCACTCCAACCACCTCCGGATATATAAACAGCACAGGAATTCATTCCTGTTCTCATTTCTACATGTGGATAGTAGACATAAATTTGCTGTCTGGTTGTGCCTTCAATATCTCCATAAGAAAAGCTTTTGGTTTCCCAGTTTTGAGGAAACAAATGAGATCCTAAAAATATAAAAAACACCAAATTTGCTATGAATTTATTCATCTAATCATTCCCAATAACAAAGAATTTCAAGGTTAATTATAGCATAAAAGAAGCTGTTATTTTAATAATTTTCGATTTTATTTCCATTAAATAGGTTATAGTTAAATCATTCTTTTATTATTTTGTTAATCACATATTGGAAAAATGTATCCTTCATGGAGGATGCCTAAACCCCACCAGGCTTCCCGCCATTGGGGGGACGGGAGGGGGGGATAGAACCGTTATCTTTTTTCTGGTCACTTACCTATCCTTTGGGAACAGTTACTTGGCTTAACTGGAAAGTCAAAGAGCAATCATTAGCAAACCTTGCTAATTTTAGTTCGAAATTTCGAAAAAAGAAACTTCTATATGATTATCGGTGCATGAGTTTAAATGGGAAAATTGGAAATATTTTATTTGCCTGGTGCAATTTTTTAGAAGAATTGTAAAAATTAAAAAATCCGGCAGGTAAACTGGTAAACAAATGTACCTTGAGTATCTCTGTTTACCCACCGGATTTTATCTTCCATTTGCTATTGATATTGATTAGCAAAAGTCAGTGCACTGGGGATCACAAGTATAAACTTTCGGATAGTTAGTTACACAACCACATGTGTTACAGGTGATACAGGTGATACAAGTTAAGCAGGTACAGGTTACAGGTGGATCCGTTTGACATGGTTCACACGCAGTGTCTCCAGTTCCACCCGCTTTGATTTTCGTTTTGTCTCTATTCTCGATAGACGTCACAAAACTTTGAATTTTTAAATCATTGAGATTTAATTTCATTTTTTTTTGCATTTTTTCCTCCTTTTTTTATGTCATGTTAACACCAAATTATAAACAGCATTTTTTGTGCCAGTTAGGCTTATTTGCAGAGAGTCTTTATTGATAAGGTTTTTTGGGTAATCATTTTTTCCAGGATATTTAGAAAATCCCGCTATAAAGAGATTCCTTTACCTGAAATAAAGATAAACCAATTTACAATTCAGTTATATAGATTGTTTTGATAGTCTCCTTATAGAGAGACACGGTCTCCTTATAGCGGGATTTAAATATTTAAGTTGAATACAGATTGTTACGTTATAAAGAGGGGAAAATTGGCCTGTCCTGTTTTTTATCAAAATATTTCTCTAATTCGGTGATATCTTCCCTGTTTCCGACCACTAATTTTTCTTCCGCGTTGAAATTCTTAAAAAGCATCTCCTGCTTCTCATTTAACGACCTGTCATACTTTACTTCTACCAGTAAATGTTTATCGATAAAAAAATCAATCTCAATACCGTTTTCATAAACATAATTGACAAATTGAGGATTCCTGTTCTTGATGAGCAAGTAAACATAATTCTCAAAGATGCTGCCTTTATCCCTGAATCCCGTAAACAAATGACGAATTCCCAGGTCGGAAGCATACATTTTTGGGGGAGACAAAAGTTGCTCATTCGTACTACCATGACGGGTAACCGTATAGATGAGGTAGGTCTCCTCGAATAGTCCCAGGTATCTTTTGGCAGTATCAGGCGACATTTTTAAAATATTGGACATCTTATTAATACTCATCTGCTTACCGGATCTTTCCATCAACAGCAGGAAAAACTCCTTAACCAACTGCTGATTTCTTATATTGTGATAAGCAATTATATCTTTGTATATAATATCGTCAACCACCGTTTGCAGGTATTCCCTTTCCCTCGTCAATACATACCCCGGTAATCCGCCAGTCTGCAGGTAATCCTCGAAATGTTTCGGCATCAGGTGACTATCCCTTTTTTTAATCTCGATATTCCTGAAATCCAGGTACTCTGAAAATTCAAGAGGAAAGATTTTTATTACAATTTCCCTACCGGTGAGAAAAGCTCTTTTATCCCTTAATACTGAACTACTGGAAGAGGAAGCGACGATCTTAACATTTTGCCTGTCATACAGGTTTTTGAGCTGCTGGTGGAAGCGATCCTTATAAGCCACCTCATCCAAAAGCAGGTAAACCTTCCGGTCCACTGGCAATTTTTGCAGGGTCCTGTATTCCTCCACGATATCGAGGATAGACCGGGAACCCAGGGCATAATCATCAAGACTCACATAAAAAATATCCTCAGGCTTTACTCCTTCCCGGATTAATCCACTAATGAGCAACTTCATCACTGTGGTTTTACCGACCCTTCGAAGACCTGTTAGAATAATGATAGGGTCAGCTTTCATCCACTTCTCTATCTTATTCAGTACAGAGGTTCTCTCGATGATCCCTTCGGGCTCGTACTCCTTTTCTTCCCACCAGGGATTATACTGCATGTAAACCGATTCCGTCATGTAGCACCTCCAGGAATATTATACGATAGTATCGTATAATTTTCAACCATATTATACGATGGTATCGTATAATTTCGGGCAAAAGTATACGATGGTATCGTATAAATGTGTTTGGCGCCTGTCCTCTTCCTTTCCTTCCTTCCTGGTGCTGTAAAAATCTTCATGTAGGGATATGATTGCACGATTGATCGCGTCCGAATCTCTTACGATGCCTCCGATATCATTCCTTTCAGACAAATTTGATTTCGGATAAGGTCCTCTCTATGCCATTTTATACAAACAAATCGGATGCGGGAGGAATAGATCCGGACGCGATCAATCGCGTCCCTACAAGACAAGAATTAGGGAGAATTGGCCTGTCCGTTTTTTTCCCGTTTTTTTTTGGAGAAAACGCGCACCCTCTTGAAATTCTAATATATTTACGGTAAAATTAATCTTACGTTATCCATTGAAACTTCTATTTGGACGGTGGAAATGGCAAAAATTTATATCTCATCTACGTATGAAGACTTAAAGAATGAGAGAGGAGCAGCCGCCCAGGCAGTCCGGCGCTTAGACCACACAGCCATTGCAATGGAAGACGATGTGGCTTCGGGTAAGCGGCCTGTGGATAAATGCCTGGAAGATGTACGAAACTGCGATGCGTATATTGGCATTTTCGCCTGGCGTTATGGATTTATTCCCAAAGGATACAATAAAAGTATTACTCATCTCGAATATGAAGAAGCGAAAAAGGCAGGCAAAGAATGCCTGATTTTTTTATTGGATGCAAAAGCCCCATGGCCGGGTGATAAATTCGATAGAGGGGATGCAGCCGAAAAAATAGACCTGCTTCGCAAAGAACTCCAGGAAAATCATGAGATAAGTTTTTTTAACACTGCCGATGAATTGAGCAGTTTGGTCAGCCCGGCAGTGGTTGGTTTAAATCTTGAAAAAGAAAAGCCGTTAACTATTTCATCGGAAAAACCCAGGCTGGGACCACTGGTCCACAAGATGTGCGACCGGCTTACCCAGTTAAAAGATTTTTTGAAATTTTTCCAGGAGAAATCCAGGGAATGTCCGAAACGACCGCAGTTTTATTTTATCCACGGCGATGAATTGGAAGGCCATGAAAGTCTCCTCCAGGTACTGATTAACACCTCCCTTAAAGATCATGTGGAACGGCAGTGGGGCAGCGATAAACCAAAACCTTACTCGTGGAATGTCACATGGCCGAAAGAGGGCAGCTTGGGAGATCGGAAGGATCAATTGCCTGTTAACATGATGGCTGGATTTCAAACCTGGTATGAGATCGATGATTTTGATGTTAATACATTGGCTCGATTACCGTGTTTTAATAAATATCCATTGGTGCTCATCATACATACGTTATCCGATTCGATATGGGATAATACCACGGAACAGTTGATCGCCTGGTATATTCATGAATATTGGGCAGCACTGGAATGGAATGACGACATCCCGCATTTCCTGGTTTTTTTTAATGTCAAATATAGTCATCCCGACAAAAAAGGGTTGAAACAGAAGATATTTAAATGGAAATACATGCCCGGAGAACTTATCCGTCGACGATTGGAGCATATCATCAAACTGTCGGGTGAAAAATGCCCCTGTCGATTGATTAAGGAATTAACTCCCGTTGGAGTTGGAGATATACGCGAATGGTTTAACCAGAACAGGATTTATGAATCCGAATTGAAGAGACGGGAAAAAGCCCAGGCTATTTTTAGAGAATCCGGATGTATGTCGAAACTTGAGGAAAATCTGCGAAAAATTATTATAGAGTGTCAAAAATCAGGGGAGGTATTGTTAACATGAAAGAATTAAATCTTCATCTTTATGAGGGAAACGGTATCCCCATTAAAAAGAGGAACATGGAATTACCCGGTTACCAGCCCATCGAGGATTTCGATCATCCCCGGTATTATATTGCCGATAAGGGATTGCGAAATGCCGTAAATGTGGCCCTGGCATTGGGACAGCCGCTGCTGGTTACCGGCGAGCCGGGAACCGGGAAAACCCAACTGGCAGATAGTATTGCCTGGGAGTTGGGACTGCCCAAACTGGAATTTCATACCAAAACCACGTCTACTGCTGTGGACCTTTTTTACCAATATGATGCCCTGCGCCGGTTTCAGGATGCCCATTTGTCCGAAAAAAAACGCTTAAATATCGACGATTACATCACCTTTCAGGCGTTGGGAAATGCGATCCTGTTAACCATGCCGCCGGAAGAGGCAAACGAATATCTGCCCGAAGCACTTAAAGGGATCGGCCCGACCCGCTCGGTGGTTTTAATCGATGAAATCGATAAAGCACCGCGTGACCTGCCCAACGATGTGCTGGACGAAATTGAAAAAATGCGCTTTACTGTCAAAGAAACCGGTAAAACCTTTAAAACGATCAAACGATTGCGTCCTATCCTCGTACTGAGCAGTAATTCCGAGAAAAATTTGCCCGATGCCTTTTTGCGCCGGTGTGTATTTTATCATATTCCTTTTCCGGCACCGCAGCAGCTTAAAGAAATTGTGCAAAAACGGTTTGCCGGTCAGCCGGATTTTACACCGGCCTTTATCGATGCTGCTGTAAACAGTTTTTTCGAGATTCGCAGCCTGGCATTAAAGAAGAAACCGGCAACCGCTGAATTCCTGGGCTGGCTCCAGGTACTGCGCTCCATGGAGCTGGACCCCAAAGATATCGATCTTAAAACCGGGAAGGCAGAAGCACTGGTGATAAGTTTCAATATCCTGGCCAAATCCGATGAAGATTTTTCAGCGATGAGAAAAAAGGTGGGCGCTGAGATGAAGGAATGAATGTTAAAGATGTTAAATATCCTTTGAATGCAGACAGAGACAGTGAAGATGGATATGAAAAGTAAAACGATTAACCTGGCCTTTGGGGAGTTTATGGCGTATTTACGGAGCCAGGGTTTTATTATCGGCGTGGATCATCACCTGCGACTCCAGGCACTGCTAAATATATTGGGACCGGACTGCCGACCTGACGATTTGAAATACGTTCTTTGTCCCATCTTTGCTACCGGCGAAGCGCAACAACGGCAATTTTACCGCGCCTTTGATTCGTATTTCAAACCCATGGAAGCTGTAGGGTTAAAAAAAATTATCCCCGGAGATGCGCCGGAATGCAATGGCGTAGACTCGACAGACGAACCGGTAAGCATACCGAAATGGAAGTACATATTACTGGGGGTACTAATGCTAGTACTTGCCACTCTGATTATCTATAGATGGGGCAGTAGGCAGGATAAAAATATCGTAACACAGCGGACTGCACCAACGGAAGCCACCACTTCAATTCTAATAGATACAAAAGAAAAACAACCAGGGCAAGAAACCCCGACCAGCAAACAACAACCAGGTCAAGAATCTCAGAACGACGACCAGAAATCAGGTCAAAAATCAATGACTGACGACCCAAAAACAGGTAAAGAATCCATTATCAACGCCGCAAAAACAAGAGAAGAATCCCAGAACGGCGGCAAAAAACTAGGCCAGACAGGTGGGTTAGATAAATTCCAATATAAGCCCGGTTTTTTCGAGTTGTATGGATATATTATTCATGGGGTAGGCACCCTGGCTCCTTTTATTATTTTATTCTTATTTGAATTTTATAATTACAATCGCCGGCGGTTGATTCTTTTGAAACAAAGGGGAAAGAAGCCGCCCTTTGTGTGGCCCATTAAGGTAGAGACCCCGGAAACGGGGTTGATAAAGAATGAGCAGTTTTACCAGGCGGCCCGGCTGCTGCGAAAACGCTTGAAAAGCGATATTATTCGACTTGATGTGGCAAAGACCGTTTCCAGCACCATTGAGAAGGGTGGGTTCCCCGAATTTGAATATAAAGCCTTGACAAGACCGCCGGAATACCTGGTACTCATCGATTTGCCTGCTTATCGCGACCATCATGCCCATTTATTCGATACCTTTGCAAAGGCCCTGGAAAAGGAGGGGCTTTTTGTGACACGCTATTTTTATGAAAGCGATCCGCGCGTTTGTTTTAAAGAACCCGGTCGGCAGCGAGTCTATCTCTCTGATCTTGAAACGCGGTACAGTGACAGCCGGTTGATCGTTTTCGGGGATGGCCAGGAATGGTTGGACCCGGTATCCGGCGGCATGGATCGATGGACCGGTATGTTTAATGGGTGGAAAGAACGCGCTGTCCTGACGCCGGTGCCTGCACACGAATGGACCTTGAGGGAGATGGTCCTGGCAAAAGAGTTCATTGTTTTGCCGGCCTCTCTCGAAGGGCTCGAGGCCCTGGTGGAGTATTTTGGCACTCGACCCGGTTATAACCCGAAAGACTGGAAAACGGTGGATTCACAGGAACGTATCCTTTTGCCGGAGGTATTCGATGATGTCGGTGGATTACGAAACTATCTCGGTGAAGAGTTGTTTCAATGGTTGTGTGCCTGTGCGGTTTACCCGGAGATGCACTGGGATTTGACCCTTTATCTCGGCTCATTGCCCTGTATGCCGCAGGGTCTCATCGCAGAAGCCAATTTGCTGCGTTTGATCCGGCTGCCCTGGTTCCGTACCGGGAGTATGCCGGATGAATTGCGATGGGCACTGATCGGTGAGTTGGATATCGAGAAAAGCAAGGCCATTCGTACTGCGGTTATCGAGTTATTGGAAAACAATCCGGCGCCGAAAGAAAGTTTTGCCTTTGATTCGTATCGTTTAAACCTGGTGGTTCAGCGTTGGATGCTTTCGCGAAAAGAGAGGCGAAAGAGAAGAGACCTTTTGAAATCATTAAAAACTATCGATGACAGACGAATAATGCAGGATTACACGCTGCTGCGTTTCCTGGAATCCCCACCGAAATCGCCGCTCCATTTTATATTACCCGGACGTCTTCGTAAATTGTTTTGCAGGAAAGGCGTTCCTTTTTTTGGTCTTAGAACAGGTATTCGCGCGGCTTTGGCAGTCTTCATTGCAGCCCTAGTATTTTTATTTTTAAGACCAATCGATACGCCACGGGAAGACAGATTTTTCAAATACAACGTAATTCAGGTTTATAAAAACGATAAAGGATTCAGAGAATCGGATTATGGCAATAGCTTCATAATGGTCTATATCCCGGAGGGTGAATTTACTATGGGTTCAAATGATTATACAGATGAGAAACCAATACATACCATCTACCTGGAGGGTTACTGGATAGGAAAATATGAGGTCACTTTTGCTCAATATGATAAATATTGTGAGGAGACCAAAAAAGATAAACCCGATGATGAAGGTTGGGGAAGAGGGGACCGTCCGGTCATTAATGTATCCTGGAATGAAGCAGTGGAATATTGCAAATGGTTGTCGGATAAAACGGAGCTCAATTTTAAATTACCCACAGAAGCGCAGTGGGAGAAGGCTGCCCGTGGAACCGACAGCCGCATGTATCCCTGCGGGTATGGTGAACCTGATGAAACGCTGGCAAATTTTGCTGGGAAGATTGGTAGAACTTCTCCAGTTGGTTCGTATCCCCAGGGTGCGTCTCCCTATGGGCTGTTGGACATGGCGGGAAACGTCTGGGAGTGGTGCGAGGATTGGTATGACATCGATTATTATAAAGAATCACCGGACAGAAATCCGCAGGGGCCGAAAAGCGGTACCGCTCGCGTGGTGCGGGGCGGCGGCTGGAGTTATAATACTGAGAGCATTCGTTGTGCCTATCGCAACGGCAGCGATCCCTCGTATCGCTCCGTCCATGTGGGCTTCCGCCTTTGCCAGGACAAAAACTAACCCTTTTTTCTTTCACCCTTTTACCCTTTTTATGAAAAAAAATCTATAGATATTTTCATATATATACGAAAGATTTATGCTATATATAGGAAATAAAAACGATAAAAATATTTACAATACACAATACCATTTTTAAAGGAACATGAAACCTTTTTTGAAGATGAACTGAATCAATTCCTTCTGAATAAAGAAGTTGAAGCCATAAAAACAGAATTTTTCAAAGATCGGGAACATTTTTATCCGACAGTCTTTATTGATTACAATCCCTGAGATGTGTTTGGTGTGTTTGGTGCCTGTTCCCTTCCTTTGTATAGAATTGATTCCTCATATAATGATAATGGCATAACGAAATCTAAAGTTGGCATTGCAGTACCTAAAGATGGCGCTGCAGCGTATGAAGATGACATTGCAGCACATAAATTTGATGCTGCAGCGTACAAACACGGCATTGCAGTGCCTAAAGTTGACGATGCAGCGTATAAAGATGACATTACAGCCCCTAAAGTTGACGTTGCAGCACTTAAACCTGGCATTGCAGTGTATAAAGATGATATTGCAGCGGTTAAACTTGGCGCTGAAGCGTGTAAAGATGACAATGCAGCGCATAAAGTTGACGCAATAGAGTATAAAGTTGTTATGGAAGCACATCTATCCGCTTTTTTTTATCCAACATGTCAAATAAAAAATTTAAATAAAGGAATGGCAAAATTGGCCTATCCCGTTTTTTGAGAAAGAGAAAGTGAAAGTCCGATTTTTGTCAGCTTAATATTTCCGAAACAACCGCTTCCAATCTTTTTTGTCTTTTTTCCGTATTTTTGATTTCACATTGCCAGATGACAATAACATTCCATCCTAGTTTCTTTAATGCCTCGATATTTCGCTTGTCTCTTAATTTATTATCACCTATCTTTTTTTCCCAAAACGCTCTTTTTGTTTCGGGCAATTTTGAGGCTTTACATCCGTGATGCCCGTGCCAAAAGCACCCGTGAACAAAAATAGCGGTTTTGAATTTGGGAAAAACAATATCGGGCCTGCCGGGATATCTTTTGTCATTGAGGCGATATCTGAATCCTCTCGAAAAAAGGAATTTTCTGACTAAAATTTCCGGTTTCGTATCTTTCCCGGAAATCCCGGACATTATTTGGCTTCTTTTTTTCCGTGAATAGATATCCATGAAAAATTTTATTATTTCGATTTTTACTTGCGGTCGAATTTTGCTAGTTCGACTCCCACACGAGCCGCATGGGCAAAAGCTCTATTGGCAATTCTTTGGGAATAATTCTCTAGCAAAGTCCCCTCATAGAATAGAGATTCCGTATCCGAACCATTTTTTACTTTTATCGGTTTGTTCTTCTTAAAGAACCTTTTCTTTTCCGGTATGAAAATCGTAAACGGTTTTGTTTCCCAGGAAATGCACACGGGTTCGCTTTCACGATAGAAGAATGAAAAACAAAATTTTTCATCGTCTACTTTTTTCAATGCAGATTTCAACGATTCTTCTTCGCCGGAAACAAAGAAAAATTTGTTTTTGATTTTTTCCGGTCTCAAGCAATCGCAATGCGCCGTGATATTTAGCAAATATCTCCGGCCATCATTATTTTCCTTGTTTTTACCGCTACTGAAAATATCGCCGAATCGTATGTAATCCCCATCTTTTCTAGGTGGATGATGAAAAGAATACTGATAATTAAGTTTTGCCAGTTCTTTCAAAAATTCATCCTTATTGTGCCCTTCCGAAATTTTTTCGAGTTTTTCATTAATTTGGTTATTATCGATGTATTCATCCAATACCCCGAATACTTCGGAATCGGAATTCAAATGGAAAGAAGCTACCTGATGTTTCCAGATATTCCTGATGAAATCGAAAAATTCTTCCTTACCGGGTAAGTTGTTTCGGTGATAAAAAAATGCAAGCTCATCGATGGCCAATAGGTCTTTTCCTACTTTTCCCGAATTTTCTCTGAAATTGTTCTTCATTTCCAGGGCAATCAATGTCAGGATATTACCGGGTTTGCTGCAAAGTTGATCGGAAAACTTCTTGTAAACGTTTTCCGGGTCGAGGTCACCTTTATGAAAAATTGTAATATACGTATTGTTAATCCAAAGGGCATGAGGTTTGCCGTGTATCTTATGGCAGTATGGGAGAGAATGGTATTCCTTTCGAGGGATATACGTATTGCTATTTCGAAATTCCATTTGTTCGCAGCCTTCGAATAGATTATTGCATTTATACAATTCTTTAACCGAAGTCTCGAAAAGATTTAGAAATCTTCCCCCGGTTTGTTGATCGGAAAAAAAGCCTCTAAGTTCGGTTTTGAATTTTTTAATTGCTTCGTCGGAAGGTTCGCTCAATACGAAAACCCGGAATGCCTCTTTAATTATCCGATTGTCGAAGAATGTCCCCGCACCCTCGGGAACGTTATCGCTGTCTTCGATAAAAAAGAAATTTTCGTCCAGTCTATCCAGCAAAGCCTCATATAGTTTGTCTCTCTCGTCTGCATCCCTGATTTTTTGATTGAAAAAAGAGCGAATTTCCATTTCAATACCGGATAAATTCGGCTCCTGGGTGTAAATTAACACAAATGACAGGCCTGGGTTTTCTACGGCATCTTTCAGAACGGCGAGGGCATCTTCGAATTTGAGGTATTTCTGGGAAAGTTGCCAATCAAGTATCATGAGGTCTCGATTCTTGAAGACGAATTCCGATTCTTCTTTCAGTTTTCCATAACTTTCATAGGTGTAGATGTCCAGGCTGCAATTGTTTTTTTTGAATGATTTCAATAGCTCTTTCGGTTTGTTTATGTCTTTAACTCGCCCTCTCTTTTCATCGTACGGTTCCACAAACTCGTCGTCAATGCATATGGCGGACCTGATGGAATTGGCTGCGATTGTTTTGGCAACGGTATCAAAATTCATTTTCCTCCTTTGTCTTATCGTAAGGCTCTATCACGAAACATGCCCCGTTTAACCTATTATACTTTTTATCAAGCGTGCAATAGATGTCGAAACCGTGTGTCCTCAAATTGGTCCTGGCAATCCAGAGTCCGATACCTCTGCCGTTGGGTTTTCTCGTGAAAAACAACTTGAATATATCCTCTCGATATGCGGGTTCGATGGGTTCCCCGGAATTCATGACCAATATTTTCCCGTCTTCGTAAACCAGGTGTATTTTTCTTTCATTAACGGGTATCAACCAATATAAGGCGTTGTTGATAATGTTGATGAATACCGGTTTTATTACCGATTCGTAGGCATAGAAACAATAATTATCAAAGGATTTGTCCGAAGTCAGGGAGACACGGTACCTTTGTAGGTTATTCTCAAAAAATCGATTCATGTAAGCGATGATATCTTTTCCCCATATTTCACTTTTGATTCTCCGGGTTGTCCGGTACAACGGCGTTAATAACTGATGGTTTCGTTCCAGGTGTTCGAAAGATTCTTTTAACTGGTTAAAGTTCTCTTTGATTTCCGCGTTTTGCCCGGCATAACTTTTGAAAAAATCAATGGCATCTGCCATCTCTGAGTAGAGAACATTGAATTGATGATCGATAATTTCCACGGCCATTCCCAACTGGGCCAACTCCTGCATGGCTTCTGTTTTTTCTTCTATTTTTTCGTACTGTTCTTTGTACCACGCCACCAGGGTATCGTCATCGATACCGAAGGTGAGACTTTCCACTTGCTTGATGAAGCCGTCGTATTTTTCCTCAAGCTCATCTTTTATAGCCTCGTATGTTTTTTCCAGGAGGCGAAGCCTGTTCTCCAGGTCCGACTTTTCTTCTTTTCCCGAAGGAACGAGGTGAGCGGTTTTTTCGTAAAACAAATCTTCGAAGGCCTGTTGGTCGTTGTCGATTTCTACTTCAAGCTGCTTTACGGCTTCCGTGTATCGTTTTTTGTAGTTTTTAACGGATTGACCGATCTCTTTTTTTAATTGGACGGATTTGTTTTCGAATTCCAATAACAGATACTCCGCGGACAGTTTAGCGGTGCTTTCTTCGGCTGTCCGCTCGCATTTGTCTAAGAGCACCATTAAATCATCCAATCTCTGATTGTAATAATACAATTTATTTTCCTGGCGTTTTGTGATTTCAAACCGCCTGGGTTTAACGATCTTCAACTTTTTGAGTTCCGTTTTCTTTTCGCTGACTTTCCTTAGTAAGGATTCTATATTATTATAGATAATTTCCGGTTTCCTGGCCTCCTGGTTTAACTTTTGGTACAATTCTTCCAGTTCCGGATCAAATGCATCAAGCCTTTCGCTATTTTGTTTCAAATCCCTGTTGAACCGGGCTCGTGTCTGTTTTGATCGCTTTTTCTCCAGTTTAAGAAGTTTTTCGTTTCTTTTTTTGATGATATCGACCTGCTCTTCTCTTAGAGTGGGTGTTTCTCCCTTACTTACGGTTCGGAAGTACCTAACAGAAAGATCTATGAAAAAGCCGATGAGGTCTTCCTTGAATTCCCTGAAAGCCTTATTGGTAATACATCCTTCTCGACCGGCTTTGTCGATCAGGTTGGGATTCTTATTCCTGGATATTTCGATGAATCCGAATAGCCTTCGATGGCTGAATTGGTAATACGTTGCACCTTTGGATCTTCTTTCTTCAAATTTTAAGAAGTCGTAATCAGGGCGTCCGTAAGGTAAAACTCTAAATTTATCCCTATAAATATAAAGTCCGCTGTATATTTCCAATTTCTTCATAACGGACCGCCATTCTTCTACCGAAAGCTTACTGTTTTTTTGGTCTCCCTCCATAAACCCGAACTTAATTTTAAACGGTCCGTAAGGTGTATCACCGGGCGGACGCCTGGACTTGAACGTGTGTTTTATTATCGTGTTAAATACCTGTAATTCTCCGGTGAAAAATCCCGTCGGATCAAATTCGCCCTCCAGCCAATGATCGGCTTTACGAATTTCATCTTCGGCAAAGAAGTTTTCACGGGCAATCAAATCGTATTTTCCTTTATTTTCATGAAGCCAAAAATGAGTTTTGATATCGGTGCTGCTTCCGAAACCATCGTAAAGTCCGCTCAACGAGCTTCGCAGGTAATTTGTCACCGACTCATCGGTCATTTCTATCCTATCTGCGGCTGAGAGCAGCAACAGTTGTTCGTGGGGGTCGAATATGATAAAATGCGTGCCGTGGGCGTCCGGCAATAAAAGCGTTTCAACAATATCGCCCTTTATGAAATCCGGTAGGGATAGAGTATCGACTTCATTCTCTATTTTTCCGGCCAGGTTTCGATTTTCGTCCCACTTTCCTTTTGTCAGATTTTCCTTGAATTGAAATAGAAGCTCTTTGAAAACAGACTCGAAGCTGTTAATATCTTTTAGTTCTTTGATGGGAATATTCAAGTCATCCAGGAAAAGATCGAAATTATCCAGGATTTGCCAATGCATGAACAGGGCCACACAGGGTTCGTTCGGTTTTTTTGTCAACATCAGCATGTGATTCCCCAGGTAAGCAACCGAAAGTCGTCCGATGCCCTTTTCGCCCATCGGGATTCGCCGGGGTTTTCCGAATAAAGGCGGATCGTCTCCTCTCTTTTTGGAATCGGTCCCCAGAATGAGCCACTTTTCTTTAATATCTTCTTCATTCATGCCCGACCCGTCATCGGAAAGTACGAATAACGGGGCCTGAATTCCTTTGAAGCCCTTCAGATAAAGGTGGCAATCCAGGTTATCGGCATAGGCATCATAACCGTTTTTCCATAATTCACAAATGGCAGTGGGAAGGTCGGCAATTTGCCCTTTTCCCAGCAGATCGACAGCTCTTGCTCTGGTCCTAAACTTCGGCATTCCTGAAATCCTTCAACAACTTTTCTCCGATTCGCCTGGCAAGTTCGGGCGGCACTGCGTTTCCGATCTGTTTTGCAATCGCATCGATATTAGAACCTTTGAAAACGTAACCTTTCGGAAATGTCTGCAGCGTTGCTCCTTCACGCAGTGAAAGCCCCCTGTGCTCCTCCGGGTGAGAAAACCTACCGCTTGATGTACGAATGAATTTCGTAGTAATGGTGGGGGATGGTTTGTTCCAAAACATCCGACCGTAAACATCCCGAAAAATGTCATCCTTGCCTTTATATGCATCAATTTGTAAATACGGATCGTCTTTCCAGGCCCAGCGGGTTCCGCCGTCAGGAGGTGTCTTTTTCAATCGCAGAATGTTTTTTTCCGATAAGGGTGCGGTTCTATGTTGAAAATCCGATTCATCCTTATGACCCGCCTCTATTTCGGGGAATCCGTTTTTTGGACCGATAAAATTTTTCACTACAAGTGAGGCATCCTCCTCTGGTTTTGGGATTTTTACATTTTTAAGAATCCTTGATGCAATAAGAATAAAACGTTTCCTATTTTGAGGCACTCCATAATTAATAGCATTTATGATGTCGTAAACAAATGTGTAGCTGTTTTTCTCCAGGTATTTCAAAAAATCGGAGAGATTGCTTTCCTCCTTTCTTTTAGATAATCCCGGAACATTTTCAATCACAATGAAACCCGGTTTGAAATAATCGACAAATCGCTGAAATTCATTTAGCAAATTCCTGGTTTCTTCGGACCTGGTTTTTTGAGTATTGATCCGGGTCCAATATTGACAGGGGCTGCAACCTATAAAAACCATCGAGTCATCGTTCTTCTCAATACCGGTCATTTTTTTAAAGTCATCCTTACTGAATTCTTTTATATCGGCAAGAATGAATTCGGAATTAGGATTATTAAGCTCATAGCTTTCTTTGCATTCCTCATCAACATCAATCCCCACAAGTACCTTTATCCCTGCAAGTTTAAGACCGTATGTCATGCCTCCGGCACCACAAAAAAAATCAATGGCCTTTAGTTTTTTCAGGGCTTCTATATTCTTCATTTCATTATATATTTAACACTTCCAACCAATTCTTGTCAATACTAAATCAGATTTTTTTTACAATTCGAGAAAAATAAATTTCCACAAAATATATCATCCTATTTCTCCAGGGGATATTTAGTAATCTCCACCTCTTAAACTTGCCCGTAGGGCACCTTATCTCTCGCACAGGATGTACATCCTGTTATGAATGAGCTGATGCCACTCTACGCTTAAAGGTACAGGCGAGAATATTACCTAAGGTATTGGGGAGTAAGGTTTCAAAATATTTTTTGACATTATTTAAAAAAAAGATTATTATACTCCTGTGATTTAATTTATTTTGTTTGCAAAGGAGGTCATGAAATGGTAAACGGTAATGTAAAGCATGATGTCATAGAAATGATAAAGAAGTTACCCGATGAAGTGGGCTATGATGATATAATGGCTGAAATTTATTTCAGGCAGAAAGTTGATAAAAGTCTTAAACAGATAGACGAGGGAAAAGTCATCTCTCATGAAGAGGTTAAACAACGAATTTCTAAATGGATAAAATAAAAAAATAAATGGACCAAAGATGGTTATTCCTCGTTTGAAGAAGTGATTCAATATATTGCGAAAGATTCCCCCTATTATGCGGGAACGTTTGCAAAGAAAATACTTTCATCTATTGAAAAGTTAACGGATTTTCCTGAAATCGGTAGAGTTGTTCCTGAGTATAATAATCCTAAAATAAGAGAAATAATATATCAGAATTATAGAATAGTATATAAAATTGTTGAAGATATGATCTTTGTGGTATTAGTTGTTCATGGGTCAAGAAATTTGGAAGCTATATTAATTACCTGATCTCATTAATTCCTTCTTACCTGATACTTCTCCCAAACATTGTGCAAATCCTCTTTTTCTCAACTTCAGCTTTTTCCCAGGAGAGATTCCAATTCATCCAGGATAAATTCTCTGACAGTGAGGTAGGCTTTTTTATCTTTCAATATAGAGCTGCTGGATGATGAAGCATAAATCTTAACATTTTGCCTGTCATAGAGATTCTTTTACGCTTTTTCCTGTTTTTTGTCAACAAAACCTTTTGATTCTATCAAAAGGTTTGGCAATCTAAAATTCTTACTACATCTTGCGCGCTACGAGGTGTTATTGAAAAAATTTAACAATTTAATTATTCTTTAAGCCGGATGCCCAGTTCTCCCAACTGGTTGTCAGGCACATGCGAGGGAGAGTTGGTTAAAAGACATAAAGAAGAAGTGGTTTTAGGAAAGGCAATGACTTCACGGATAGAAGCTTCGCCGGTTAACAACATAATGATACGGTCGAGTCCCAGGGCAATTCCCAGATGCGGGGGTGCTCCGTACTTTAAAGCGTTGAGAAAAAATCCAAACTTCTCCTCGGCTTCCGCATCGGTGAGATTGAGTAACTTAAATATCCTTTTCTGTAAATGAATATCATTGATTCTCCGACTGCCCCCTCCGATCTCAACACCATTCAAAACCAGGTCATAAGCAATGGATTTTACCTCCAACGGGCGGGTGTCCAGTTTGTCCAGGTCTTCGATTTTTGGAGAGGTGAAAGGGTGATGATTGGAATCGAGCCTCTTTTCCTCCTCATTGTAAAAAAAGAGGGGGAAATCCACAACCCATAAGAATTCCAACTTGTCTTTATCGATAAAAGGTTCGCCTAGATGCTCCCTCAACTTTCCTGTTAAAAAGAGGGCATTTTCCGGGGAATCACCAATAAGAAATACAATATGATTGGCATCGATACCGTTCTCTTTATAGAATGTTTCAATGGCAGCAGGTTCGATTTTAAGGGAGGATTTGAATCCGTTTTCCGTATTCTTGATCCAGATGACACCTTTACCACCGATCTCCACAATGGTTTTGTTGATGGTATCCAACACCTTCCTGGAATATTTGGAAGATTCGGGCAGCACCAGGCCTTTGATTTTACCGTTGTTTTCCAGGATACTGTTGAGAATATTGGAATTGAATTTCCTGGCATCTTCTGAAAAATCCCTGATCTCAAAGGGGATTCGTAAATCGGGTTTGTCAGTGCCGTATCGATTCATGACTTCTTCATAACCCATTACGCGAAAACCGGGTTGGACATCGATACCAATGACGGAATAGATCTCCTTCATCACGCCTTCGATGATTTCAAAGAGCTCCTCAGGCTCTGCGAAACTCATTTCAATATCGATCTGGGTGAATTCGGGTTGACGATCGGCCCTGAGGTCTTCATCCCTGAAACATTTTACGATTTGATAGTACCGTTCAAAACCGGATACCATTAACAACTGCTTGAACAACTGCGGCGACTGGGGCAGGGCAAACATCCGGCCTCTGTATATCCTTGAGGGGACGAGGTAATCGCGGGCACCTTCGGGCGTGGCTTTGGTCAACATGGGAGTCTCGATATCCAGGAACCCCAGTTTATCGAGATAATTCCTGACCCTGAGAGAGGCCTGGCTCCGAATTCTAAAATTGGTCTGCATCCGCTGATTCCTCAAATCAATATACCTGTACTTAAACCGCAGCTCATCAGAGACATCGGTTATACTTTCAGGATAGAAGGGCGGCACGTCGGATGGGGTGAGTATGGTCACCTGGTCCGCGATCAATTCGACTTTACCGGTGTAGATATCGGGATTGGGATTGGATCGCCGCACGACTTTACCGGTGACAGCCAATACATACTCGCTTCCGATTTTTTTGATTAATTGGGGTTCTTTGAAATTCTCATTGATAACGATTTGGAGGATGCCCTCCCTATCCCTGAGATCGATAAAGGTAAGGCCGCCCAGTTCTCTTTTTTTGTTGACCCAACCGTAGACGGTAAGGGTTTGATCGATATAGTCTTCGTTAATTTTTCCACAGTAAAGGGTCCGTTTTATAGATTGGTTTTGAGCCATTGATCTAATTCCTCTTTATTTATATTGGATTGTTCCCTGGTATCCATGCATTTGATGGAAATGGTGTTGTTCTGGATTTCATCTTCCCCCAGGATAAAGGTATAATCAACACCGATGCGATCGCCTCGTTTAAATTGTTTTTTCATATTTTTGGAATTGTAATTAATATAAGCATTTATTCCTTTTTCCCACAGGGTTTTAGTGAGTTTTACAGCATGGGGTTCGATGGCTTGGTTTTGATAAGCCACCAGTATTATTTTATCTTTTTTCCCGGTCGCCTTTTCCATCTGAAGGACGATGCGTTCGAGGCCAGCGGCAAAGCCGGTACCGCAGATATCAGGCCCGCCCAGGTCTCTGACCAGGTTATTGTACCGTCCGCCGCCCAATACGGCGTCCTGGGCACCGAGTTGTTCGGAGGTGATTTCAAAGGCGGTTTTGGTGTAATAATCCAACCCCCTCACCATCCGGGAATCGACGGTGTACTCAATCTCAAGGGTCGATAGGGAATCCTTTAATTGATTGAAATGGGTGCCGCACTCTTCGCATAGGTGATCTGTAATTTTAGGAAAATGATTTGTAATCTCAATACAGGTTTGATTCTTACAGTCAAAGATACGCAAGGGATTGGTATGGATTTTGCGTTGACAATCAGGACACAATTGCTCCTGATGTTTTTCTGCCTCAGTCTCCAGTTTTTTTAAAAAACCAGGACGGCACACGGGGCATCCAACGGAATTTATTTGCAGCGCGATACCTTTGATGTGGATTCGTTCCAGGAATCTATAGGCAGAGTAGATGATTTCGGCATCCACTCCGGCGCTTTCATCTCCGAACACTTCCACCCCCAGTTGGTGAAATTGCCGCTGCCTGCCTTTCTGAGGTTTTTCGTACCGGAACATGGGACCGATATAGAAAAACCGCAAGGGAAAGAGTTCGGTAAATAGATTGTTTTCTATGGCAGCTCTGACAACAGATGCTGTGTTCTCCGGCCGTAAGGTTAAACTGCGATAGGCCTTGTCGGGAAACGTATACATCTCCTTCTGGACCACCTCGGTCTCGCTGCCAATGCCCCTTTGGAAAAGTTCACTATGCTCAAATATGGGCGTTCGTATCTCTTTGTAGAGGAATTGCGAAAAAAAATCCCTTATCTGATCTTCAAGATACTGCCATTTCTCTATTTCCGGGTAATAGATATCCTTGGTTCCTTTTGGTGCGGTTATTTTAGTGCTCATAGGTACCCCAGTGATTTTAGAATCTCCCCGTGTCGTTCGGAAGACTTTCCAATCTTCCCTTTTGTAGCGGTGATAATCCGGGAAATTTTTAAAATGGAATTTATTAATTTGGCTTTTATTTTTTTTACCTCTTCCGTATTTGTTTTGTCTGTAATATTCTTGATATTATTTAGATTAATGGTACCCAGGGGGTCGGTTTTTAAATTGATGAATTCCAATTTCCCCTCCCTTCTCCCTGGATAAAAAATAATCTGCCAGGGATAATCGATGAGTGAAAAGGCATCGAAATAGGCTTCGGGAGAATAGGTTTCCAGCAGGAGTTTTTTTGGGGTGAAGGATTTTAACAGCGATTCGCCCAGCATGAACTCGGGTTTTTTTATGTGGACCAGGTCCAGTATGGTGGGGGCAATGTTTAAGGTGGAGACAAGCTCTTCTCGTTTGCCCCGCTGCCTGATGCCAGCACCGGCTACGATTAAAGGCACCTGGCTGTACACTTTGTTTAAATAGTGGATATGACCGAAATGATCGCGATACTCGCCCAACCCTTCCCCATGGTCACCCATGACAATAAACGTTGATTTCTCATAGAGTTTTTGCTCTTTTAAAAAATCGATCAACTCCCCAAACCGGCGATCCATATATTTTATCTCTTCGCTGTAAAATTGTTTACGAGCGGCATCATTCACATGCAGACTGTAAAAAAAACTCAGTTTAAAAGGGGTTGTTGTTTTATTTTTGTTTTTTATGGTCAGGGTGGACCGGGTTTGACTGGAATAATAATTCACCTGCTGTGTATGATTGTCTCTTTTGCTGGTCCAATGGACCGGTGGAAGGATTTCCAGGTTCTTCCTCTCGGAATTTCCCCTGGGGGATAAAGGCTCTATGGAAAAGTCCTCGTACTTGATATATTCCACCGTGCAGTCGTTGTAGTTTTTAAAAACAGTGGGAATCCCTGTGTCCAGTGTAAGGGTATTTTTGCCCGGTTTCAAATGGATATCCACTTTTATAACTGCCTGATCAGTACTTCGGCAGGTAAACATCGTTTTACCGTTGAGAGAGAGATTAAAATTGCCATCTTCATCTTCATTTTTTTTGGGAGGATGTGGGAAATAGGGCTCATGGGGATCGGAGTAATGAATCCAGAAAAAGGATTTTTCTCCCTTCTCTTTTCTCATCTTCTTTATTAGTTCAAAGGCATCTCGATTGACTTCTCCTGCGTCCTTAATCCATAAATAGGGTTTGAAATTTTCAATGTACCGATCAAACCCTTTATTCAGGCCAAAATCGGCCTTCAATACTCCCAATGAAATAACAGCGGCGGTGTAATAGCCTTTTCCCTTTAATAGCTGGGTTAGTGAGGGTCTGGCGATCTTTTGGGTTTGCCTATTGGTGTAAATTTTCAGGCGGTGGGGGGGGAGTGAATAGAACATAGAGGCATGGGAGGGTAAGGTAATGGGAACCAGGGCATAAGCATTTTCAAAATAGATGCCTTCGGATGCCAGTTGTGCAAAATTGGGGGTTAATGAGTTATTTGAAAGGCTGTAGTCAAAATGGTCGGCTCGCGTAGTATCCAATGTAATGAGAAAAAGGATATCTGGTTCTGCTTGTTTCGAAGGGCCGCAAGCAGTAATGAATAGCATTAATATTAATATTGACAGGGGGTAAAAAAATGGGTGTTTCATTGGTTGAACTCTTTTAGTAAAACGTCAAATACGGATTTAATATCATAGGAGACCACTTCGGTTTTGCCGATAATAGGCATGAAATTGGCATCCCCATCCCAGCGAGGTACAATATGGAGATGAATATGGTCTTTAACACCAGCTCCTGCCACTTTACCAAGATTCATTCCCAGGTTAAATCCCATGGGATTAAAACTTTTTTTCAATATGGCCATGGATTTATTCATCAGCGCCCACATTTCCATGGATTCCTCTGGGGAAATCTGATCCGGGGAGTTCACGTGTTTATAGGGCACCACCATTAAATGTCCGGTATTGTAGGGGTATTTATTTAATATAATAAAATAATTTTCCCCTTTGTGGCAGATTAAGGATTCGTTATCCGGTAGTTTTAGGGCATTACAGAAAATACACCCTTTTTTTTTACTTATTCTGGATATAAAATCCCATCGCCACGGTGCAGAAAGGAATTTCATTTCTTTTTATCGATGGCATTCTCAAATAAATCCCCGATTGTGGTAACCGGTTCATTGTCAGCTTTTGAATACTTGTCGATCTCTTCTCTTTCTCTCTTTTTCCTGAGTGCTTTCATACTGAGATAAATACGTTTTTTCTCCGGGTCCGTGTTGAGGACTAACGCTTCCACTTCGGTTCCCCGTGGGAAGCGTTTTTCGATTTCTTCCAGTTCCAGTTTCCTTTCATCGACTTCGTTAATCCTGATAAATCCTTCGATATTTTTGCTGATGCCTACAGTGATGCCATTTTCAGAAGGTTTTTTTATTTTTACAGGTATGATACTTCCGGGTTTGTTCTTATTGAAGAACTCTCGCCATTCGCCGTCTGACAACTGTTTGATTCCCAATTTCACTTTATAGTTGGAATTCAGGGAGTCACTCAGGATCATGGCTTCGACCGTCTTTTTTTCTTTTAAGTATTCATGGGGTGAATCAATTCTAAAGTAGGTGATATCGGATATACGTACAACGCCTTCAACGCCTTTTTCCAGTTCAATAAAAACCCTGGATTTTAATATCTTCTTTACAACGCCTTTTACAATATCGCCCACATTGTGCTTATCGATATACTTTTCTTCGGGTCTCATTTCCAGTTGTTTTAGACCCAGTTTGATCTTTTTTTCCTCTGGTTTCAATTCAATCACTTGAACCCACAATTTATCGCCAACAGCTACATATTCTTCTACGGAATTGGTTTTTTCTTCCCAGCTGAGGTCGGAAATATGAAGCAGGCCTTCGACACCTTCTTCCAATTCGATAAAGGCTCCGAAACTCACTATTTTGGTAACCCTGGCAATGATTTTCTTTCCCACCGGGTATTTTTCCTCGATGGTAATCCAGGGGTCCTGGTATTTCTGTTTCAGTCCCAAGGAGACTCTCTGGTGGTCTTTATCGATTCCCAGTACCATCGCTTCTACCTCGTCGCCTTTTCTCAATTTTTCTTTGGGATGATTGACACGGCCATAGGAGATATTGTCTTTATGAATCAATCCGTCCAGGCCGCCGATATTCACAAATGCCCCGTAATCGGTTATGGAGGTGATCACACCTTTGACCAGGTCTCCTTCTTTCAGGGAGTCAAATAATTGTTTTATTTTTGTCTGTCTCTCTTCTTCCAATAGCACACGTCTTGAAAGGACTCCGCTCTTTTCTCTGGGATTGAGTCGGGTCACTTTGAAATCGTACTCTTTACCCAATAAATTTTTAGGGGATTTTACCTTTTTAACATCCACCTGGCTCATGGGAAGGAACATCTCCACGCCCATATCGACTTTAAATCCTTTGTTATCCTCTAGTAAGCCCACGATTTTTCCTCTGGCAGGGAGTTTTTTATCGTGAGCGTTCCTTACTCTTGCCCAGCCATCCTCGGTATCCACCTGTTTCTTGGAAACGGTGATATAGCCTTCTTTCATATTTACATTTTTACAACTAACAGTAATCGAATCTCCCACATTATATTTCAACGAGCCATCCCAGTCGTACAATTCTTCTTTATTGAGAATACCTTCTGTTTTCTGCCCGATATCGATAATGACCTTGTTATCGATGATATCGATAATCTTTCCTGTGAGACGGGCAGCCGAGTCAGCTGTTTTCAGGCTGTATTCTTCCATTAATTCTGAAAATTCATCTTGATTCTCAGCTTCAGCGTTCGGAATATCATTCTCTTTTTCCATTTTTTATCTCCTTTTCTATATTAATGTTATAATTATTTTTAATGTTTTTTAAAATGTTTTTTACTTTTTTGAGTTCTTTGGGAGGGGTAGAGGCTCCGGCAGTAATGCCTGCTGATTGAAAATCTTTTACCTGTTTGATAAAATCGGTATGCTTAAGGTCGCTGCTTTCTTCAATATAATAGGTGTTTTTATTTCTCTTTAAGGCGATATGATACAATTTCCTGGTATTGGAAGAATTTTTACCTCCTACCACCACCACAAAGTCCACCTCAGGCGCCAGCTTTTTTATGGCTTGCTGCCTGGCTATTGTGGCATCGCAAATGGTGTTGTAAACGTCAAGTTTTCCTGCTTTTTCTGCTAAATAAGACACGATTTTCTCAAAATGTTCGGTATCCAGGGTGGTTTGAGCGATGACACTAAGAGAATCTGTCCTTTTTATTTTTGCAGCCTCTGCCCGGGAATTAATAACCACAGCATTGTGGGCATAGCTTTTGGCTGCAATGATTTCCGGGTGGTTTTTGTCACCAATGATGATAATCTGTGCCTTTTCCTTATTGAGTTTTCCGATAATCCGATGGAGTTTTTTTACCAGGGGGCAGGTGGCATCAACATAATCAATGCCTGCTTTTTTTAATTTTTCTTCCTCTTGTTTTGGAATTCCATGGGTGCGGATAACCAACTTTTTTTGGGGGGATAATTGGGCTAACGTATCGATGGTATCGATACCTTTTGCTTTTAATTGATCGAGTACAGTCCTGTTGTGAATGAGCTGGCCATATATTTGTATATCTTGTCTTTTCTCATTTAACTGATTGATAATTTTCAAAGCTCTTTTCACTCCAAAACAAAACCCTGCCTCCTCAGCAATGTAAATCTTCATTGTATATAATAGATTTAACCCATATGATATACCATATATTTCATTTTGTCAAATTTTCTTAAAATTTTCCCTGAATTTTCCAATAAATTGCAGAATTTTCCCTGATTCTGATATATTTTGGGTACTTTTTTCTATATTTTTTAAAAAGATTTAGGAATCGCTTATTGAAACGCTTTTTCTCAACTGCTCCTCTGCGTCGATAACACCCCGGTCAATTAAATCGATGACTCGATAAATCTTTGCCTTGAAACTGTTCGAAGCAGGCGTTTCCAGCATTTCGCGAAGTATTTGAAGACTCATCCGGTAATAACGGATCACTTCCCCTTCATCAATTTGAAGCTCCTCCATCAGTTTATTAAATGATTTCTGTTCCATCCAGTCCATGATGGAGGCGGAAAGATCATAATAAAACCGTTTACTGACATAAGTGATACCCATCTTTTTTTCGAATCGGTGAATGCCTTTTATTACCTGGGTGGTGATTTTTTCAAGGGTTTTCACCTCATCCCCGGGTTTTGGTTTTTTTACCCCCGGTCTGGGTTCAAAAACCGCTGCCAACGCCAGTATACCCAATTGCCTCAGGGATAAATCCTCAAGTACACCGTAACCGTATAGTTCTGCCATGGGCAGTTCACTGCCATACATTTTTTTTGCAAAATGACCCTTTTCGGTTAATTGATTCTTATGAATGTAACCCAATTGCTTGAGAATCTTTAACCGTGCTTCCATCCGTTCTAACTGCCGGGAGCCGGTGAAGGTCTTTTCCTGGAAATAATGAAATGAGCGTTGGTAGATGTCCAGCAAACCATCGCCATAGGTTTCGTATAGATTCAATATGGTGGCATAGGAGGCATTAAACCGGCTCCGGATTTTTTCAGGGGAATTAAAAAATATGGATTCCAGTTCCCGGAGGGTCACCTGTCTGGGATTGAGGCGGCTGTAGACAAAACCCTCTTTATCGATGCCCCTACGGCCGGAGCGTCCGGCCATCTGAAAAAAATCACGAACTTTTAACGCCCGGAAAAATCGACCGTATTTTTTCTTCACCTCATCCATCACCACTGTACGTGCCGGCATATTGACCCCTAACGCAAAGGTTTCTGTAACAAAAATAATTTTAATGAGTTTTTCAGTAAACAGCCGTTCCAGGATCTCCTTTAACATCGGATGAATCCCTGCGTGGTGGTAAGCCACACCTTTTTCCACCAGGGGACGAACCGATTGGGTTCTTTCCTCCCCTTCAAGGTTATACTGCAAACAAAACGTATCGTAAAGCTCCAGGATTTTTAGCCGTTCTTCCTCGGTAAGGAAACCAATGGCTGTGGCTTCTTGAGCCAGGAATTCGCAGCGCTTTCGGCTAAAGGAAAAATAGATACAGGGAAGCCGGTCGTTTCTATCCAGGTGCTCGATCAGATCAATGGTACGGCCTTCTCCATAGAAATCTTCCCTAAGGATTTCGCCCTTATCGAAATACAATTTTTTTCTTTTACTGTAAACAGTCTTTTTCAAGGTCTCCAGGTCTTGGTAGATCACATTTCCACACTGGAACAAAAAATGGAGGGGGACAGGCCGGTTTGTTTCTTTGATAATAGTAATAGGGTGTTTATGGATTTCCCGTAACCAGTCGGCAAACTGGTCTACATTGGGAATCGTGGCCGAAAGCCCCAGGAACCTCATCTGCTGGGGTAAAAATATCAGAGATTCCTCCCACACCGTGCCTCTTTCTACATTGTCAAGATAATGGATTTCATCAAAAATAATCCAGTTATGCTTGTCTAAAGTGGATTCAATTTCCAGTACTTTGTTGCGGAAAATCTCGGTGGTCATAATCAGCAGTGGTGCACGGGGATTGATGCTGACATCTCCGGTAATAATGCCAACTTTGCCGGGAAAAAGGCGCTCAAATTCGCGAAACTTCTGGTTGGAAAGGGCTTTTATAGGTGCGGTGTATATGACGCCCCGATCCAGAGTCAGATTTTTCTCTATCAGGTATTCGGCGATTAACGTCTTTCCTGTTCCGGTGGGAGCGGACACCAGTACAGACTGATTGGCTTCAACCGCTGCTATGGCCGCTTGCTGGAATTCATCTAATTGAATGCTTTTCATGGCCCCTCGATTGCCAGTTGGCCACAGGCGGATTTGGTATCCCTGCCTTTGGACCATCGGACGATAACCGTATATCCCTTTGAATGCAAATAGTCACCGAAGGCTTCCACTGCCTCCGGATCTGGCGTTCTAAAATTCATGAATTCATTGGGATTATAGGGAATCAGGTTGATTTTACAGGACGTTCCCCGCAGCAGTTTCGCTATTTTTCGGGCATCTTCAAGAGAATCATTCACTCCCTTTAACAAAACGTATTCAAAGGTAATGCGATGCTTCCTGATTCTGGCGGTGGTTCTGAAATAGTCCAGTATGTCACCCAATTTTTCTTTTTTCGATATAGGCATTAAGGTTTCTCTTTGCGAAGCATCCGACGCATTGAGGGAAAAACTGACTTTGACTCCTGGAAAATCCGTTTCAAATCGCTGGAGTCTCTTTAATATGCCTGCAGTGGATAAGGTGATATTGCGGGGTGAGATACCGATCCCCCTTTCAGAGATAATGATCTCCAACGCTTGTTTTAACTGTTCATAATTAAGCAGCGGCTCCCCCATCCCCATAAAAACGATATTTATTTTCCCTTTATACTGGAGAAGCTCTTTTTTTAGCAGCAGAATCTGTGATAGTATTTCACCGGAGCTCAGGTTCCGTTTATATCCCATCCTGCCGGTGGCACAAAAAAGACACTCAAGGGCGCAGCCCACCTGTGTAGAGATACAGAAGGTATAATGATCTTTTTCTTTTATCAGCACCGATTCGATCCTTTTTTTATCCTTTAATTCAAAAAGAAATTTTTTGGTGCCCTGTTGGTCTTCTTCAACATCAATGGTTTTATTTAAGGTGGTATCATATTGTTTTGATAATATATTCCGGTTGGTTTTACTGATATTAGACCAGGCGTCGACGGTTTGAACATTTTTTTCATAAATCCATTGAAATACCTGGTCAGCCACAAATTTTTTTATATGGATACTGATGATTTCTTCTTTTAGTTGCTCATACGATAAATCATAAATCCATTTCATTATCTGTCAATATCCTTAAAAACCAGGTCTTCGCAAGGAATTTTTGCTTTTCACAGTTCTCAGTTTGCAGTTTACCGTTCGCTGTTCCTTACATTTAACAGGTTTAAAGTATATTATACCACTTTATATAAAAATAGGAAATAATCCCCTACAGGTGTAAAAACATAGTCATGTTGAGGCATTTTTTCAGTGTTAAAAGGGAAGTTGAGGTTGATGAATGCGCGGCCTGCGGCGGATATTGGATCGATTACGGGGAGCTAAAAACAATTAGAACTCAATTTGCAACCGAGGAAGAGCGAAAAAAAACGGCAGATGCTTATTTCACCGACATTTTTGATCTTGAGCTGACAAAAATAAGAGCCCAGAGCCAGGAATCCGCAGAAAAAGCAAGAAAAATTGCAAACGCTTTCCGTTTTATTTGCCCAAGCAATTATATCCGAGGCAAACAGGAGTGGGGAGCATTCTAAACGCTTAATACCCTTAATATAATATATCGGAGTTTCTATAAATATTCTTTGATATAATAAAGTCACACTATCAAGCGTTACTAATTCTTACACAAAAGGGACATCCATTTTTTGAAAAAAGGGGATTGACGCCAAATATCCCAATAGGCTTATCCATGAAATAGGGACCCTTGTTTTTTCCTATATTCAAATTAAGGAATTAATTCTAACCGGAAAGGTTCCCCAAAATAAAGTGGAGGAAAGTGGGCTGAAAATTTCTCTGCAAAAAGAATGATTTAAAGTTATTATTACCTCCCGTAATAAAGTATACCGTAGGAAAATTTCTCATTTTAAAAAATGAGAAATTTTCCTGTTGTTATTTTTCTCTCTTGCCATCATACTATTTACTATACAATGCACTATAGCAATGGCCTGTTTGGGCATGCCAAACGTTATATTAAAAAGTGAAAAGAAAGTCGGTGTTCGGTGCTCAAAGTTTGAGAGTTTGAGTGAGACGTCAGGCGAGAATTATTTGTTTTTTGACTTTTCTTGTTTTCAATACGCATTTTAAAAAAAGGAGGAAAAAATGAAAAAAAAATTCAAAAAAAAGTTGGTTTTGAACAAAACAACGTTGGCAAACCTGAACAATGAGGAAATGAATCACGTCTATGGAGCATCCGGAGACGGCTCTTGTACTGAAGAAGGATGTCCGGGTCCTACTGATACCGATTTGAGAACGGAAATTTTTTGTGGTACCCGTCAGAGGGCGTGTGATCCGGGAACAGTCGCGGTTACATGTGGCTGTAATACGTTGACAGATTGTTAAGAAGTATGGTAATTTGTGGGCAACCGAAAGGTTGCCTACTATTTTATCCACTTTATTCCTCAACACATTAATGGCCGTTTTTCTCCTTAACCTCAACCTGAATTCATGGACAGACTCCTGGTCCGTTATTTTTCCATTACTCCAGGAATTTCTCCCTTTGCAACCTTCTCCATCACGTGTGAAAACAGGTCAACTTCCGACAGCAGCGTATATATATTGGGGGTGACCCTGATGCCTTTGAATTCGTTATGGATAATGGTTATTTTGGCGTCTGTCCCTTTTTTTCACTACTAACAGAATCTGGCCAATTGGAAGCTGCCTTAAGGGACCGATAACTGGACTGTCCCCAAATAGCTCTTGTTCTTCTTTTTCCTCATAAATTTGTTGCATTTTATAATACATTGACTTATAATATTTTTGGAGGCAAAATGGGAATTATGTTTATATTGGATATAAGGAAACTCCCCAAAAGTGCCTGTCTTGCCCCAGGTGGTGATGACCAATGACAACACTAACCGTAACAATCGATGACAAGAAGGCCGCGGCCCTGAAGAACAAGGCGGATCAGTATGGACTGCCGCTGGAAGACCTATTGGCTGCATCCATAGAAAATCTGCTACTTCAGCCTGAGCCGGATTTTGAACGAGCAATGAAGCATGTACTGGTCAAAAACCGCGAACTTTACCGCAAGCTTGCGTGATGCGCTACTTGACATTACCTGAGGTACTTACACTGCATGATCGTATCATCACTACCACAGGTGGTTCACCTGGTATCCGCGATCTTTCAGCTCTCGAAAGTGCCCTTGGTCAACTCCAGGCTACTTTCGACGGTGACGAACTGTACCCGGACCTTGTCGCGAAGGCTGCAGCGTTAGGGTACTTAATTGTGGCGAACCATCCCTTCATAGACGGAAACAAACGTGTTGGCCACGCCGCAATGGAGGTTTTTCTCGTACTCAACGGTCGTGAGATAGCGGCCAACGTTGATGATCAGGAACAACTAATCCTCGCTGTTGCTTCTGGCCAACTCGATCGTTTGGGGCTCGAAAAATGGCTGCTGGAGCACACAACAATAAGAAAATAATAAACGGACCAGGCAAGACAAATATTATGACAGTTGTTTGATGAGAACAACGGTCTAAAGATTTCAGGTATAGAAGTATAGTACTGGCATCCCCTTGTTATTTCCTGTACAATTCCAATCGAAACATCCCACCATCATAAAAAAATTCCGGAGACGGCTTCCCCGATTTAATGGTTTCAGAAATTATTTTCAATGTTCCGCCTCCCCAATTTTCAAATACTCCCATCAAATAAAAAATTTTAGCAAATTAATAAAAACAACCTTGTGCCTGAGCCTTTTACTTTTTTTCGATTTTTCATATAATAGCTTTATGAAAAAAGAGATTTTTATTGGAAGTGTGGGTATTGGCGGCAATCATCCTGTCTCTATTCAATCTATGACCTCCACGGATACCAGGGATGTGACCAGCACCTTAAACCAGATTCAGGCATTAACAAATGCAGGATGTGAGATAGTCAGGGTAGCTGTACCGGACAGGGAGTCACTGCAGCCGCTGGCAACAATCATTGAATCATCCCCTATGCCTGTGGTGGCAGATATCCAATTTGATGCGTTACTGGCATTAAAATCCATTGAGGCGGGTGCCCATGCCATACGCATCAATCCTGGAAATATTGGCAGCAAAAATAAAGTAATAGAAATTTTAAATGCAGCCAATCAAAAAAAAATCCCCATCCGCATTGGTGTCAACTGGGGGTCTATTGAGAAAAAATTCTGGAGCAGCCACCGTTCCAGGGCAGAAATAATGGTAGAATCTGTTTTGGATAAAGTCAAATTCTTTGAAGACCATCATTTCTTTAATATAAAAATCTCTGTAAAATCCTCGGATGTAAAGGAAACGGTCAATGCCTACCGGCTTATTGACAAAGCCTGTGACTATCCCTTGCACCTGGGCATTACCGAGGCTGGTACCCTGTTCAGCGGCACGGTCAAGTCTGCCATTGGCATTGGCAGTTTGCTGTTGGATGGTATCGGAAACACCATCCGGGTCTCTTTAACCGATGATCCTGTGGAAGAAGTCAAAGTGGCCTGTGAAATACTAAAAGCCGTTGGCTTACGACAGCAAGGTATTGAAATCATATCCTGCCCCACCTGTTCCCGTACCACTGTGGATTTAATCTCCCTGGCCAAAGAAGCGGAAAAAAAGCTGGCTGAACTAAAACCGTTGAAAAAAGTGGTTGTGGCGATTATGGGATGTGAGGTTAACGGACCTGGGGAGGCTAAAGATGCGGATATTGGTGTTGCCTTCTCCCAAAAATACGGCTATATTTTCAAAAAAGGAAAAAAGATTGAAAAGATCAAACCGGAGCAATCTATTAAACGATTAACAGAATTAGTAAAGGAGTTATCTTAATAAACATAGAAAATGAAAAGTGACCAGTATCTATTGACTTACTAACATAAATCCTGTATAATTGCCCAAGGTATTTAGGAGGGATAAAATGAATCTATTAAGGGTTAAGGAGGCAAAGCCTTTAACAACCATTGGTATGGCACGCATGCTTATCCTTATTCTTTTAGGATTGATGATTGCATCGTGCCATTGTAAGTGTAAGACCGAGCCGGAGGAAGATCTACTAGAGCCTGTCACTTTTGGACCTGTTATCAGCGTGGGTGGATTATGTTGTCTATATGGAGATTCGAAAGTAGCAGTGGATCAATCACAGGGGGTATATGTCGCATGGAGCGAAGCGATCAGGTATACTTTCTATATCAAACTAAAAAAAAGCATAAATGATGGAGTGACCTTTGATGAAGAATTGACCTTTTGTGATAGCCCCAGCGGTGGCGAGGAAAAAGGCCAAACCATGGTTATAGACAGCAGCGGTAATCTCTTTATTGCCTGGTCCGACGGCAGGGAAGTTCCCTGTACGCCTTACTGCTACTACCATAAAATCTACTTTTCAAAAAGCACAGACGGCGGACAAACTTTCAGCACGAATGCAGCGATTGATGGGAGTCCACCGGGTAGCATCGACCAGCCCGGTGCTGACATTGCCATTGACACAGTAGGAAGGATATACGCTACGTGGAAAGAGAGTAATGGAGGTTCTCCAAATATCTACCTGGCAAAGAGCACGGATGGCGGTGCCACTTTTGAAACCAAGATCTGCGTTGCCAACAGCACCGCTTCCAAAAGCGGGCCTGCAATAGGACCCGATACCAATGGAAACATCTACATCGCCTGGGTGCAAGGGAATGGAGTGGACGAACGAATGGTTTACCTTGCCAAAAGTGTTGACCTCGGTGATTCTTTCCGTTCCCCGGTGGAGGTAGACAATTTTAATTCCAGCACCACTTTCCTGTATGCTCCTACCCTGGTTGTGGATACGAGAGGAAATATCTACATTGCCTGGCAAGAGGACAGCAGTGGTACGTTTGTCATCTACCTGTCAAAGAGTATCGACGGCGGGATAACCTTCAGCGCTCCTAGCCGGGTGGATGATTCTACATCTGCCACTGGAAACCAGGAGTCTCCGACTATGGCAGTGGATCCGGACGGATGGCTCTACATCGCATGGCAGGACGACAGGAATGGGAACGAGGATATTTACTTTTCCAGGAGCACGGACCAAGGAGCTTCTTTTGAACAATCTATCCGGGTGGATGACTCTACCGATAATTCAGGTGATCAAGTATCCCCCCACATGGTGGTGGACCATTCAAAAAATATCTATATTACCTGGACAGATTACGGTCGGGGTGTTATCTGCTTTGTAAAGGGTTCTTGACCTTAAAGCTCAAGCTGCGTTGGTTATAGAGCCAGACATCAGATTTTTTTCGTTTGTTTCGCGGGCAAATTAACGTTTAATTCAGCAATTCTAATTTTGGCTTTTTAAAGAACAGGCAAACACAAGGTTTGCCTCTACGGTGGTACGAAAACGGGCATCGGACGTAGGGGCTCGGTCTGAATTTTGTATTCGCCTGGACATTCGGTAAAATTAGAATTGCTGCGTTTAATTCCGCACTTGCTTTTCTCTAACCTTTTTTTTATACTATAAAGACAAAAAATTCTCTCATAAGAGGTGTACAAAATGAAGCAATTAAAACTTTTTGCTGTGATACTGGTTCTTACAGTTTTGAGCGTTCTGCTCCATGCGGGTGAAGCAAAAGTCGTTAAGGGTACAGTTAAATCCAATGACGGCGTACCCATCTATTACCAGGTGTCGGGAAAAGGTGAGCCCGCGCTTGTCTTTGTTCACTGCTGGTGCTGCGACCGCACCTACTGGAACAAACAGGTCCCCCACTTTTCCAAAAATTACAAAGTTGTCACCATCGATCTGGCCGGTCACGGTGAATCAGGTCTGGATCGAAAGGAATGGACCACACAAGCCTTTGGCCAGGATGTGGCTGCTGTGGTTAAACAACTGGACCTAAAAAAAGTTATCCTATTGGGTCATTCCATGGGTGGAGGTGTGATTGCTGAGGCAACCCCGCTGATTCCCGAACGGGTGATAGGACTGGTCGGGGTGGATACGTTCAACACCATTGAACAGAAATTCACCAGAGAACAGTTTGACCAATTACTGGCCCCTTTGCGAGCTGATTTTGTAAAGGGCACCCAGAATTTCATTCGCAGCATCATGTTCTACCCCGATGCGGACCCAGCCCTGGTGGACAAAATTGCCAATGATATGGCATCCGCACCCTCGGAAGTAGGACTGGGTGCTATGGAAGCCTTGTTCAATCAGGATTTACCTGCTCTCCTCGATAAGATTAAAGTTCCTGTTTACTGTGTCAACGCAGACAAATTCCCCATCGATATCGAAGCCGGTAAGCGGCACACAGTCTCTTTTAAGGTGAGGATCATGCCAAAGGTTGGTCACTTCCTTATGATGGAGGACCCCAAAACCTTTAACCGACTGCTGGACGAAACATTAAAAGAACTAACCCAGACTCAGTGATTAGGGATCAATGGGCAGGGGCCAGTGCTTGGTGGATAGGGGTAAGGTTTCCGCGCCCATCACAAATCTTACCCCTCTACCCCTCTACCCCTCTACCTCTTTATTTTCTCATAAGAAGACTAAAATATTAGAGCCCACAGAACACACAGAAAGACACAGAAAAATAAAAGAAGATTATAACAATAAACTTCTGTGTCTTTCTGTGTGTTCTGTGGGGATATGTAAAACATGTTAGTAGATATTTTCTGATAAGTGGACTAAAACTATTTCCAAAACTTAAAAAATATGGTATCCTATCTTATAGTTTTTTTTAATATTTAAGATTGATTTAAAATGGGAATCTACCTGGACAGACTAGAGTTGCACGGCTTTAAATCTTTCCCGGATAAGACTGTCATTAAATTTCATAAAGGTATAACCGCTGTTATCGGTCCCAATGGTTGTGGAAAAAGTAATATTGTGGACTCCATCTTGTGGGTGCTGGGAGAACAGAAAATAAAAAACCTGCGGGGAGAAAATAACGAAGACCTCATATTTAGCGGCAGTTCCTCTAAAAAACCACTGGGGATGACAGAAGTAGGGGCTTTCTTTTCAAACCAGGGAGAAGAAGTTTATATCGCACGACGATTCTTCAGGTCGGGTGAAAGTAAATATATCATAAACGAACGGTACTGTAGAAATAAAGATATCCAGGACTTATTATTCAAATTACGGATGGGTGGTACCAATTATTTTATTTTTGAGCAAGGCAGTATCGAAAAACTGGTCTCTTTAAAACCTACGGAAAAACGAATGCTGATCGAGGAAGCTGCAGATATCTCCAAATACCTGCTGAGGAAAAAAGAAACGGCCAATAAATTAATCATTGCAGAACAAAACCTGGATAATATTCAAATATTGATAACGGATAAAGAGAATCGCCTCAAAGAGCTGAGAAACCAGGTCCACTATGTGCAGCGCTACAGGAAAATCAAAAATGATAAAGTCGATCATCTGAAAACCTTTCTAAAAATGAAACACGACATCTTCCAGGGGGATTTTAAAGGCAATCAATCAGAGATAGAGAAATTAATCAATTATGAGACCGGTGAGATCAAAGAAATCGCTGCCATTGAAAAGACCATACTGGGATTGGAAGAAAAACGGTGGGGCATCGATAAAGATTTGAAGCAAAATCAGCAAAAAATATTTGATTATAATAATAAAATACTATCTGCTAAAAATGAAATTGCCAGGTCCAAAGAGAACAGGAATTTTAAGAGCCAGAAGATCGACGAAATCAGGCGCTCTGTCACCACCAACAAACAAGAGATCACAGATATTATAAAGCAGTTGGAAACAACGGGAAATAATATAAAAGACCTGGAACGAAAACTTAAAAACGAAACCTCCACCTATGAAGAACTGGAATCAAAACTGAAGGATCTAAACCTTCGCCTGGAAAATATCAACACGGATAACGCCGGGTTAAAAACCGATATTTTTAATACCCAGACTGAATTGACGAGAATCAATAACAAAATAAAAGAACTTGATAAACGCATGCTGCAAATTGAAAACGAAGTGACCTCAAAACAGAATTTCATAACCCAACTGAAAAACCAGGTCAGCTCTGACGAGATAAAAGAGATCGAGGCAAATCTTAATACCCTGACCCAACAACAGGCAAAAAAAGAGTCCCTTTACCATCAGGTTGAAACCCAATTTGAGGAAAATAAACGAATCATTGAAGAATTTAATACCAACGCAAAAAATTATAGGGATGAAATAAAAAATTTAGAGAACCAGAAGGCAAAATACCTGGAAATTAAGAAAAAAATTGTGGGGGAGGCCAGAGATGTTTCAGACCTTGATCATCAGCACCATCACGGATTTTTGCACGATTTAATCAAAGCCGATAAAAAATACCACCTATTACTGGAAAATTTCTATTATGAAGAGATGGATGCCCTTCTCCTGGAGAATAATGACGACTTTTTTAAACATAACCTTAATAAATGCCTCTTAAAAGGTAAGAGAAAGGATCACATTTCTGAAATGTTCAAAGAAATAGAGAAAGAAGCGGGATTCATTGCCCAGGTAAAGGATTTATATACCTTAAAAACTCAAATGCCAGAGATTAAAGACTTTTTCAAAAACGGCGTCCTGGTGGATAACCTGAAAAACGGGATGCAGTTGTTTGTAAAATACGGCATCGATATTGTTACTGAGAAAGGGGAAACCATTACTCGAGATGGTTTGCTGATCCGAAATAGGGAAAAAGGTATCCTGGATGTGATCGATGAGATCAGGGAAATCGATGAGGAAAAGGGAGGATTGATAAAAAAATCTGAGAAAATTAAAGCAGCCCTTGATAAAGAAAAAGAGAAGGAGCTTGGATTGATCGAAAAATTAGAAGCAAGCCGCTCCGAATTCCATTCAATAGAAAAACAGTTGATACAGCTTAAAACCAGCTTGGATACCCTGAAAAACAACAGGGAAACAAATTTGAAGCGGGTGAAGTTTACAGAATCTGAAATCGAACTTATCCAAACGGAAAAAGAAAAATTAAAAGATGAATTTGAAACCCTCGATGTGAAAAACAGGGAATTGGAAGAGGCTTACAACAGCCTCAACCAGAGACGAGAGCAGTACCGGCAAGAGGTGCAGCAGATCAAAGATGAAATAAATAAAATTGAAAAGAATCATTTGCAGAAAGAAAATTCCATCAACCTTGTCAAGGAGAAGATCAACGCTTCCAATTACAATCTGAAGAACTTAAAAGCCACAAAAGCCAAACTAGAAAATACCATTAAAGCCAGTGAGCAGGAAACGGTGAATTTAAATGATGAAATATTAAAATTAATAGGCCATGAAGAGATGTCAGGGAACGAATTAAAGGAGTGGAAACGATTGAAAGATGAGCTGGAAGAGGTGGTGAAGGAACAGGAGAAGGAGTTTGGCACCTTAAACACTGAGATAAAAACCAAGTCTACTGATTTAAACGCTAAAAGAAAAGCCCTTGAGCAGATAAAAGAGGAAAGAAAAGAGATTGAAATTTCCATTTCGTCCATCAAAAAGGATCTTTTTCAACTGGAAGACATTGCCTTTAAAGAGTTAGGCACTGAATTGGCTAACCTGGAGGCAGTATCGGAATTAATGGAATTGGGGTTGTCTGAATTGGAAAGACAGGTACATACCTTTGATGAGAGATTAATACGGATGCGGGACAGCAACCGGTTGAATTTTTCCGCTGAATCAGAATTTGAGTTGTTGAGCAAGGATTACAATTTTTTATTGGTGCAAAAAGATGATATTGTGAAGTCCATTGAGGACATGAATGATGCCATCAGGAAAATCGATGAAGAATCCCGGATCAGTTTTATAGAAGCCTTTAACAGTATAAAGGCAAATTTTGTGAAGAATTTCCAGATACTGTTTGAAGGAGGCGAAGCGGATTTCACTTTAACAGAGCCTGATAACGTCCTTGAGGCCGGGCTTGAAATTAGAGCCCAGCCGCCAGGTAAACGGCTGCTCAATTTAAAGCTGCTGTCTGGTGGGGAAAAGACCCTCACCTCCCTGGCCTTTTTATTTTCGTTATTTGAATACAAACCTTCTCCTTTTTGTGTGTTTGACGAAGTGGATGCCGCTTTGGATGAAGCCAATGTTCAGCGGTTTTTAAAGTTTCTTCACAAATTAAAGGAAAAAACCCAGTTTTTAATTATTACCCATAATTTCAAAACCATGGAGGAGACCGATTATCTTTACGGTATCACCATGAATGAGCCTGGTATTTCCACTATCTATTCCATGAAAATGACGGATAAAGGCAAATTTGCCCAGGCGTAGGAAATCATTTCAGCGGGATGCCACTTTTTTTGCTTATAATGTTGTTGAAAAACAAAAGCAATTGTGATATAAGATAAGAAGAGGTAAACATGGGATTACAAGCCGTTGAATCGGAAAAAATTTCTTTCTATGCCAGGAAAATCTTAAAAAAAATAGAATCCAATTTCAAGATTATTCCTTTAAACTCATTAAGGAATAAGAAATATTCGCTGAAAAATCCAATATATATCACCATCGAATATGAAAATGGGCACGTTATTGCCAGCTTTGATGACGTTGAAGCTTTTGCTTACTCCGATAATGAATTTGAAGCTGTCGATTTGCTTTGTTATGAAATTATTGCTCTTTACGGCGACCTGATAGAAAGTAAAGAAAACCTGGGGCCTCTCCCCCAAAAATGGCTTTCAATATTACAAAGTTTCATCCAATGCAATTGAAAAAGCGGGATATTCAAAAAAAATTTCAAAAATTGGAACTGATATCAAGATATGATTATATAAAAATCATTAAAGAAAAAGGATATTTATAGACCTCGCAATATGAGTGGCAAGGAGAGAAGACAGTATGACCGATAGTAAAAAATTTCTGTATTTACAAGTTATAAAGAAAGACCGCGGAGGTGACCATGGCACAAATAAAGGTATCAAGTAAAAGAACGCCGATTTACCGCGACTCGAGTTTTCGCTTTGAAAGCATTGGACAAGCAGAAAAAGCCTTTAATGACGAAAACGAATATCCCCAGAGTTCAGTAGAGTTTATCTATGCCCGGTATTCCAACCCCGGTACGCTGGAGACAGAAGGTGAGATCGCAAAACTGGAAGGGAGTGAATGGGCGTTATTAACGTCTTCGGGCATGTCTGCTATCGATATGGCGCTTTCCATCTTCCAAAAAGGTAAAGAAACAGGCACATGGCTTTTCTTTAGCGAACTGTACGGCGGCACCAATTCGTATATAGATAGTGTCTTGAAGGAACGGCGTGGCATCGAGGTGGTACGGTTTAACATCGAAGAGAAGGAAGAAAAATACGATACCAATCGCCTGGCGGAAATGCTGGATACTCTAAAACCAAAACTCATTTTTTTCGAAGCGATGTCCAATCCTCTCTTAATCGTAGTAGAGGGAGATAAAATCATCCGGATGGCAAAAGAGCGGAACATCAAGGTTATTATCGATAACACATTTGCCACCCCTTATCTCTGGCGTCCGTTGGAAAGTGGTGCTGATATTGTTATCCACAGCGCGACAAAATATCTCAGCGGGCATGGGAATATCCTGGCAGGGGTTGTGTGCGGGAATGACCCGGAGATAAAAAAACAAGCCATGGTCTATCGTAAACTGATGGGACCGATATTAAGCCCGGATGATGCCTATCGCCTGGGGACACAATTAAAAACCTTTCATATGCGTTTCACGACTCAGTGTGAAAATGCTTATAAATTGGCACAACGATTAGACAAACATAAAGCGGTTAAAAGGGTTCGTTATCCCGGTCTTGAGTCACATGTTACCCATAGAGAGGCGAAGGAATTATTTAAAGATAAAGGCTTTGGTGCCATGATAAATATTGATCTTAGAGGTGGAAGGGCAGCGTGTGATTTCTTTGTAAAAAAAGCGGCCGACGTTGTTTCATACACACCCACGCTGGGTGATCCGGAAACCATTTTACTACATGCCTCAACTGTTTGGGGAGAAGAGAGGTTCCCATACCCGGGAATGCTGCGTCTTTCAATCGGGTTCGAGCCTTATAAGACGCTCGAAAAGGGGATTTTGAACACGCTTGATGAGATAACAAATGAGAAATTTTGATGTTAGCCGCGAAGATACGTGCAGACATGAAGACACACGAAGTAAAAAAATGGCCCGAAGGGATTCTAACAAAAGTTTTGTGGGGTCCAGGGGCGGTTTTTCAAAAGAGCCCCTGGCCGCCGGAGGCATCAATAGCTCTAAAAAGATAAATAGATGGATGGGCAGGTCTAAAGCTTTTAAGTTCTCTTTTTCCTGCCCATCCACGTATATCCTTAAAAGATACCGGACGTAGGGCCGCCTTGTGCGGCGTTCGGATAATAGTCCTTTAAAGATAACTTCCATTCAACATTATTTCCTCGGGTCGCAGGGTTGAAATAAAATCATTTTTATATTATTATATGAACATCAGGAGCGAAAATGATTATAAAAGAACAGGATTTAACCGGTAAGAATTTAAGTAATTATAAAATATTGAGTAAACTGGGAAAAGGGGGCATGGCAACTGTTTATAAAGCGCATGAATTATCCCTTAACCGGGTGGTGGCCCTTAAGGTTCTCAGCCCTCGCTTGTCAGAAGATACCGAGTTTATCAAACGGTTTCAGCGAGAAGCCCAGGCAGCAGCAAAATTAAATCATCCCAATATCGTGCAGATTTATGCCATTGGAGAGGAAAAGGGTATCCACTATTTTGCCATGGAATACATTAAAGGCAAGACTCTGGCGCAAATCAAAAATGAGGAAGGCATTCTGACCGCTGCGAGAGCTATTCCCATCATCAGGCAGGTGGCAGAAGCTTTGGGCGAAGCCCATAAAGTGGGTCTGGTTCACAGGGATATCAAACCCAGCAATATCATGATAGATGCTTCAGGTAGAGCAAAGGTTACGGATTTCGGTATTGCCTTTGTTGCCGAAGCCAAAACAAAACTGACTCGGGAAGGTTCTATCATAGGAACCCCTGAATATTTATCCCCTGAGCAGTGTGAAGGCAAATCCCTGGACGGCCGCAGCGATATCTATTCGCTGGGTGTCACTTTATACGAGATGTTGAGTGGGAAAACACCCTATGAGGCTGATACTCCTGTGAGTATGCTGATGAAAATTGTACAGGGAAACTTTTTACCCCTGAACCAGGTAAATCCCAACGTACCCCTCCCGGCCCAAAAAATGATTGAGAAAATGATGCAGACCGATACCCAAAAACGGTATGCCAATGTGGATGAATTGCTGGAGTCGCTCCAGGAAGTGGAAAAAGAGATAACCCTATCTGAAGGCAAGGCTGCATTAAAAGAGACGGTAAGCCGAATCGAACCTGAACCCGTTGGCGTCCGCCAACCTGTAGAGCAACATTTTCAAGAGCAGAAAAAAAGGAGTAATTTTTGGCCTGCAGTGACAGTGGCACTCATCATTGTGCTGCTGTTGGGTGGTGCTTTCGCTGCTAAAGTGTTCTATTTTGATAAAAAAGCATCCCAGGGGAAACCAGCCGAAACGTCTCAATCACAGGTTATTACACCGGCTGCTTCTTCAGAACAGTCAGAACCATCGGAGGCTGCAGATCAAACAGAAACACAGAGCACTGAACCGGAGACAACCACTGCTTCTGTGGATCAATCGAAACCTCTGGATACCGCAGATCAAACAGGAGTACAAGGTATCGAATCCTCCAGCCAGGCTCAATCGCAGCAAAGTATATCCACTGATACCACTTCTACCACTCCTGCTGCCAGTACTACTAGCGGTAGTCAACAGACTGTCTCCGCTGTAAAACCTACAACCACTTCATCTACCAGTTCAACCACTTCAAAACAAACCATTGTAAAAAAACCGAGACCGCCAGCCAATTCCTTAATAATAACCACATTGGGCGGTGATGATAAAGAGGATATGATTACCTCTTATGTCCAGTCCGTATTTTCCCGTGCCAATTTTACCATCATGGACGGCCCTTCCATGGGCAGTAGAAACCTCAGTGACATTGCCAGGTATCATCTGGTAATCACAGTGAATCTTTTGGGGACTACCACGTTGAACTATTATGGATCAAGCTCTGAGCAATATACCGTCGGATTAACCATGAAGGCGATTGCGACTCAGAGCGGGAAAATTATTGCTGGTCCCTTTACCGCTACGGTGAAATACACCTCCCTGAATGCCGAAGAAAATCTCAAAAAGGCAGCCGTAAGCCTGGCTTCTCGGCTGCAGAAGGCGTTGGAAAATTAATTTTATTTTCGTCTACTATAAAAAGAGAGCCCACAGAATACACAGAAAACACAGAAAGAATGTTTTTATAACGCTCTGGGTGTTTTAATAAGTAAGAAGCTTAATTATTAATCGATTAGATGTGTAAACGTTTAGACTCATGGTAAAAAGAGTGAAAGATCAATATGTCTATTGACTTTCTTCACTATTTCCTCTAATATAATTTCTTATACACTTATACAATGAAACCGACTATTATTGATACGATAGGTAATACACCACTGGTGGAAATAAAAAACCTGAATCCAAACCCGGGGGTAAAAATAGTGGCAAAGCTGGAATACTTTAATCCCGGGGGGTCGATCAAGGACCGGCCTGCACTCTATATGATTAATGCTGGTGAAGCATCAGGCGAACTTACAAAAGGAAAAACCGTGATCGAGGCAACCAGTGGAAACACGGGCATTGGCCTTGCCCTTGTATGCGCTGTAAAAGGGTATAAACTGCTGCTGGCAATGTCTGAGGATGTGAGTGTAGAAAGGCAGAAAATCCTGAAAGCACGTGGTGCCGACATCCTTCTGACACCGGCCCACCTAGGCACAGACGGTGCGATAGAAGAAGTCTACAGACTTGTACGTGAAAACCCAGAAACCTATTTTATTACAGATCAGTTTAATAATGAAGCCAATTGGAAAGCTCACTACATGGGTACTGCTGTAGAAATCTGGGAACAGACAAAAGGAGAGGTTTCAGTAGTCGTTGCAACCATGGGTACAACAGGGACCCTGATGGGTATTTCACGGAAAATGAAAGAATTAAATCCAGGCATTCAAATCATCGGTGTTGAACCTTATCTCGGCCATAAAATCCAGGGATTAAAAAACATGAAGGAGGCATATCGACCTGAAATATTTGAAAAAAACCGCCTGGATAAAAAAATCAATATTGAAGACGAAGAAGCATTTGAAATGACACGACGCCTTGCAAAAGAAGAGGGCCTGTTTGTTGGCATGAGCAGCGGGGCTGCTATGGCTGTTGCTGCAAAAGAAGCAAAAACCATGACAGATGGAACAATGGTAGTGATTTTCCCGGATAACGGGGAACGGTACCTGAGCACTCCTATTTTTCATGTCAAAGAAACCACCGGGATTAAGCTGTTTAATACGTTAACCCGGTCAAAGGATATATTTGAACCGGTTATACCTGGGAAAGTATCAATGTATACATGTGGCCCTACAGCTCATGCAAGAATACACGTTGGTGAATGCAGGCGTTTTTTATTTGCCGATCTGCTCAGCCGGTACCTTGAATACAAGGGATTTGATGTTACCCATATTATATCGATTACTGATATTGATGATAAGACTATACAGGGATCTGAGGAAGCTGGAATGAAACTGGGGGAATTTACAAAGCAGCATATTAAAATATTTAAAGAGGATCTGGATACCCTTCATATCAAACCTGCTGCAAAATATCCCTTGACCAGTGGCCATATTAACGATATGGTAAGCCTTGCAGAGCAGCTGGTTGACAAAGGCTTTGCATATGAAAAGCTCCGTTCAATATATTTCAATATTTCCAGTTTTACTGAATATGGGAAACTATCAGGTATCGACATCAACAAAATCAGGCTTGGTGCCACTGTAGACCTTGATGAATATGAAAAGGATAATCCACGGGATTTTACACTCTTGAAAAGAGCCCGGCTTTCAGAGCTAAAAAGGGGAATATATACCAAAACAAAGTGGGGCAACATAAGACCTTCCTGGCATATTCAATGTGCTGCCGCGGCTATGAAGCATCTTGGGGAACGTTTTGATATCCACGCCAGCACAAGGGAACTGGTATTCCCACATCATGAGAATGAGATGGCTATAGCAAAGGCTGTAACCGGAAAGCCCCTGGCAAGGTACTGGGTCCATTGCGACAGGGTACTTGTTGGCGGTAAAAAAGTGGATGAAAAAGGTGCAGGCCCCACACTCAAAGACGTGGTAGATATGGGATTTTCAAGCAGAGAAATTAGATATTGGCTTATTTCCGGGCATTACAGGAAATCCCTTGATTTTTCCAAAAAAAAACTTGAGGACAAAAAACACTCTCTGAAACGACTTGAGACTTGCATCGATGCGTTGCTTAATATCAGGACAGGGGTTCCTTACCCAGAACTTGACCAGCTTATTTATGACCTTAAACATGGATTTACCACTGCCATGGACGATGATTTAAATATTTCTGCTGCCATGGCCTCATTATTTAAAATAGTGAGAAAGTTAAATCTCCTTATTAATAAAAACCGTATTGATCCTGATGGTGCTTCACGGGTTGTGGATGCATTTCGCGATATAAACAAAGTGCTTGGGGTGTTTGATTTTATTGAAAAACCACCAGGTGGAAATATCCAGCAGCTGATAGAACAAAGAGAAAAAGCCAGGAGAGAAAAAAACTGGAAATTGGCAGATGAAATCCGGGACCAGTTGACAGCAAAAGGGATATCCATTCGGGATAGCAAAATTTAGATAAACGATTTTCAGTGATTCAATGGATGATGGGGATTTTAGTGGGAATTCCCGCTTTTATCATCGCCTTCACCCAGGTGTTGGAGATTTTGAGATAATCGGTTCTTCAGTAGAACTAAAATGACCTTAGACCTCAGGTTTTTTTTGTTTTCGTGTGTTTTGCGTGTTTCGCGGGTGGGGTGTTAAATGGAATTTGCATCCTTTGCCCGAAGGATTTCAAGTTCTTTATTTTTCTTTATAAATACCCCTAAATTTCCCAGCCGTACATTTTTAAGACCTGTCTCTTTGACCGCATCATAAGCCTTTACCATTTGCTCAAAGGTTGGCGACGGAACATTCTTCATCCTGTACTCCGGGAAAAATGCCAGGATTGTAAAGGGGATGGCCTTATCAACTTCAGCAATGATTCCAGCGATGCTTTTTAATTGGTCCTCCTCCACCCATCCTGGGATATATAAGGACAAAACTTCCAGGACAAATCCTCTCTTTATCATTTCTTCGGGCAACTTTAAAATCCATTCATTGGAAACGCCGGTTAATTTTTTGTGGACATCGGGTTCATAGGCTTTTATATCGAGCCAGAAAGAATCAATCCCTGCTGAACGTAAAATATCCAGGTTTTGTGGAGTCAGTCCATATCCATTTGTTTCAAAAAGGATGTGAACCGGAAGGTTTTTCTCTTTTATTTTCTCAGCACATGCGGCATAAAAACCTGGCAAACATCCCAAATCCCCACCGGTAAACGCAATGATATTTCTTGCAGGACCAAAACCTTGAGGACTTAAAATGATTTGATGGGATTCTACCTTATTCGGGCATATTTCCCCTTTTCTGCCGGTTGGTTTTAGATAGAATTTCCCTTTGGTCACATCATCATTGTCAAAAACATCCATAACACTTAATTCCACGCAAGCACCGCACCCCCTGCATAGATCAAGAGCATGAAAAGAGGTCGCCCGTTCTACCGGTTCATGGTAGGTTATGGAATCGGCATACGTTTCGGTTTTTATTAGAATATCATCTGGGGAGAGCCATTGACCTTCGGCATGTTGGCTGAAATTCCAGGAATGGCATTTTAAACAGTCCAGGTTGCATCCGGACTGGTATATAGAAAGGTAATGTTCAGGCCTTGAAAGATGAACAGATGTGATCAACCGGTGAAGAATACCTTTTTGAGTTTTTAAAGTTATTTCACAGGCACTCCCTTTTTCTTTTTTAAAGCCCTGCACCATACATTTTCCCGGTTTAAATCCTTGCTTTATGAGTTCACATTTATTGTCCATGGGTGCATTATAATATAAAAAATTTTTTTTTGTAACTGGTCGAGCCTGATGGAGTATTGGAATACTGGATCATTTTTCGTCTGTGTTTGTACGTGGCAAAATTCTCCTCACGTGTTTTTCCTGGCAAAAATATTAACCAACCCGAGGAAACCGATCCGGATAAACCGGTTGGATATCCATTTTTTCCTGGAAAGCCAGTTGAAAAACGAACGACCGATTGGCACTTTGGCGGACAGCTTCTCCAGAAAATAACCCATTCTTAAGATACGATGATGTGTATAGATATGTAACAGCTCATACCCATGCTCCTCCAGTATCCGTTTGGCAGTGGCACGGGAAAAATGCACCAGGTGCATGTCCATGAAAAAGGGGTAACGGGTACCCAACAGCCGAACAGCCAAACTATCCACCATATGAGTACTAAAGGCCAATATACCGCCAGGTTTGAGTAAATTTGCTGTATCTTGTAAGAATGCGGTTGGGTAGGGGAGATGTTCCATCACATCCCAGAATGTGATCACATCAAAACTGGCGGCTGGAAGAGACAGTTGATCCAGGGGTACTTCGTAAACCGGCCCTTTTTGTGTTTTTCTCGCTATTTCTGCGGCCCAGGTACTTATTTCCACGCCGCTGACCTCCCAGCCTTCAGCCTCTGCCACTTGCATAAACGCACCTGTGTAACAGCCGACATCCAGCAACGTCCCGGGTGGTTTGATAAAGTGGTGCAGTTGATCCAGTGAACGCTTAAACGTATATTCCCGCGCTTTTGACTCTTCCAGATAGAGGGGGTCTTCCACCTCTTTATAGATGTGTAACAATTCCTCCGGGTCTGGCTGTGGGTTGTTATAGACCATGCCGCACTCACTGCACTGGACAATGTCACCGTGCTCTGAGAGTTTGTGACTGGTGCAGCGAAAATCGTCGGCATTTTTTTCGCAGGCCCTTGACGGGGGAATAGTGCCAGGGTAACGGAGGATATAATTATCAACCCCACAAAGAGGACAGTTGACATACTTTATAAGTGGATGTCGAAGTTGATCATTTCTTATCATAATCTCGACGAAGGCGTTTGGAAGTCAAACGGAGGCGAAGCAATGTAAATGCCCCACGATAGATTTCTTTCCTGGAAATTTTAGATTTGCCCATGGTCCGGTCAAAAAAAAGAATTGGAACTTCTCCTATCCTGGCATTTAATTGCTGCACCCGGAAGAGCATCTCCACCAGGTAAGAATACCCATTGGACCGAACCTGGTCCAGCCCGATTTTTTCAAGTATTTCCCGGCGGTAGGCACGGTAACCGGATGTAAGGTCACTGCCTTTCAAACGGAGAATAAAACGGGCAAACCGGTTGGCCAGCCAACTGAGCAATATCCGGCGAATGCGCCAGTTGATGGTGCCTCCATCCCGTATGTACCGGGAACCCACCACCACATCATTCTCTTCCAGGGTTGACAGGATAACTGGTAAATACTCGGGATTGTGGGAGTGGTCCGCGTCCATTGTAATCAATACGTTATACCCATGATCCAACCCGTACTGCAGACCGGTTCTATAGGCAGTTCCCAGGCCCCGCTCTCCTTTCCGTTCAATGAGCTTTATCTCCTTCTGGTGCTCCTTTGAAAATGCGTTTACCACCTGTGCCGTACCATCCGGGGAATCATCATCCACCACTATAATGTCGGTATCTGACACAGTCTCCAGAATTTTTTTCATCAGCGGGCCGATATTTTCACGCTCATTGTAGGTGGGAATAATGATAATATTTTTTTTATTTCTTTCTCTTTTTTTTTCACTCATGGTTCTCCCCTTATTTTTACTCACCAATGGTTTGGCTCTCTCCCTTAACAGGAACAAACCGAACGGCTTGTACTTTGTAGGGCAATTTCCGGTTCTGCTGGTAATACGCCTGGACGTTCGGTTTATAGAGATCGGAAATAAAAAAAGCAGCATCAGTAAAAACCAGCATGGTGTATTCCTCCTGGAAAACTGCATCCAGCTCGCTTTCCGGTATGGGGACCATCATTTCTCTAAATGGCTTACCCACGAAATTGGCCAGGGGGGACAGGTATACCATCTGCCAGATGGCCGATTCCCTCACGAATAATAACTTCGCATACCCTTTGACAGATATGGCTTGTTCATGGATGGCTTTCCGGGTAGAGATATCCACAAAAACAATAGGTCGGCTGCGGGGTAATTGATCATTTACCACACGATACATATCCACCACTTCTTTGTGCGGAATTCCCTGGTCCCGGTAATCCCTGATCTCCCACTGCAGCATAATCGTCTGAAAACTTATATGTAACAATAACACCAACCCAATGACCAGGAAGACCATCCCGGGTTTTATTTTGAATCGTTTAATCACTCCTTCGATCCCCCTGGACAGGAACGAGATAATCATTACCCAGAATCCCAGTAAGGGAAAATAATTGTAACGGGAAGGAGCATAATAAATGGAAAGCGAGATACCCATGCTCATCAACATCCAGATCATCCCCCACAATGCCAGTCGGTTTTTGTCCCGGATAAGCCAATAAGTTATTCCTGTCAGGCTTACAATAATTAATCCATATTGCCAGGCGTCTGCTGTAAACATGTCCCCCAATCCCACATATTTAAAGATAAGAAACCCAAACTTTCTAACCACTTCACCCATGTTTGGGTCGGCATATGAAGTAGGAGGGGGGGTTCCCGATAAAAGCGGCACTCCAATAAAATACCCCATATAAAAAACCAATAAAAGAAAAAGAGTGTAGGTTGATTTTAATGCAGTCTTCAACGGTACCTGTTTTACCACCCACAGGAAGCTGAGAACAAAAAAGGGCAGCAGCACCCAGGTCTCCTTTGAACCTATTGCACATAGGGTCAACAGCACGATGACGATTTGGTGAGTCCCGCGGTTCTTGACTTCATCACTATTTTTATTAAAGCAAAGCAGCACCCCCATCATAAATATTAATAGTATAGAATCCGGGCGTCCAGAAGCCCATAAGGTGACTTCAGTATACATGGGAGAGATGCCAAAAGTCAATGCGGTTAAAGCTGCGATATGCTTTTTTTTCGTAATTCTATAAATAAAAATATAGAGTAGAAAAACATTGACCAGGTGAAATAAAATAGTGGTTAAATTGTAAAAGGGCACCTGGGTTTTAAAAATAGTGTAATTCAAAAGATAAGACAACTTGACCATTGGCCTGAAAAAATTGTTAATCATTTGAAACAAGACAGAAGGACTTTGCCAGCCCTCATAAGACTGGTTAAGCCACTCGAAATCATCGCGTATCAGGTAGATGTCCAGGGCAGGGATATAGATAATAAGAACAAAAAGGGCAACAAGAAAACCCAGTATATAAGGCCGTTTTTCAACAATGGTATTCCATTTATTCGTAATCATTTTTATAAACAGATTTTATCAGTTCAAAAAAAAAATTACAAGGAATTCAGATTAGCGTTTCAGGAGAAAAAATGCGCTTCCTCAACCTGATTTCGCTATGTTTCTCGTTTTTTTAATACCCTGCTGAAACGTGGAAAAAAAATAACCTTTTTCGCTGTTCCCACTTTATTCAGCCGGCTGGGTGGCATCTCGGGTTGGGGGTGCGCGGTACGTACCCCCCTTTTATTAATTATTAGTTTTAATTCTACAGAATGGGAATTCTTAAGAACATCGCTGGTCTTCTGCCACTGCCAATGGAACTCCTTTAACGTTTTGGTTTGGGTCAAGATACGTTTTCTTGGCAAATGAATACTGTTTGATCCTTTTTTTATATATTTATTGTAGTTGTCATGGCGATTAATGGTTTTATTAAGTGCACTGCGGGGAAGGAGGAATTTTTCAAAGGGATCTGCGATTTCCAAAAAAGGCGTTTTCAAAAACGTTTCAAAGTCAAAATAGAGGTTTCCGTTTTCCCTTAGTACATAATTCAACCGGATATCCGGTTCTATTTTATTCGACAGGTCCTTCCTTTTATACCCTTCGTTTTCATTGTATACTATTTCTTTCCAATTCAAAGCGGTGATTTTTTTTTCTCCCGGGTAAAGGATATAATCTTGACTGTAGTCGTGTTCCATAGAGGCGTTAAGCATGATCTGGAATGAATACTCTCCGTTATAGGTGTTATTATTGTGGCTGTATTCATAGTTTCCGTTGACAGACAACAGGAATTCAATCATCCACCAGGACACGGTATCTGAATCAGAATCCAAAACTGAGGCATTTTCTGCAAAAAAAATAATCAAAACAATCAAAAAAAAACATTTCAATCTCATATTATTATTATGACATATTCCTTCTTATTAATCAACAATCGACTCTTTATACCTCGAGATTCCTGTATTATCTGTAGGGAATAAAGTGTTTCTTTAATTGCAAAATTTACAAGTAAAAGGAATTGATATATAATATCTTCTTCGGTGTGGACATGTTATTTAATTCAGTAGACTTTTTACTTTTTTTCCCCATTGTTTTGGTTCTCTATTTTTTAACACCTGGCAGCTACCGGTGGGCACTGCTACTGGGCGCCAGCTATTATTTTTATATGTGCTGGGAACCGATATACGCACTTTTTCTAATCACTTCAACCCTGATCGATTACTATTGCGGTCTTCAAATGGGCAAATCCAAAATCCTGAAAGAGAGGCGCTATTATCTTTTATTAAGCCTCTTCTCCAACCTGGGTTTGTTATTCGGTTTTAAATACCTTGATTTCTTTAATGCCTCCATAAAATCCCTTTTGCATCCATTTAATATTTTTTATGATGTACCGGCACTCAATATTGTTGCTCCTTTAGGGATTTCCTACTATACCTTTAAGAAACTAAGCTATATTATCGATATCTACCGGGAGAACCAGGAACCGGAAAGGCATGTGGGGAAATTTGCGCTTTATGTTTCTTTCTTCCCGGAGGTTACAGCCGGGCCCATTGACCGGTCAAAGGTTCTGCTGCCCCAATTTAATTCTGTCTACACATTTGACTATACACGGGTGACAGGCGGTTTAAAACTGATGGTATGGGGGATGTTTAAAAAAGTGGTGATTGCCGACCGCCTGGGTGTTTTTGTCAACCTGGTCTATGACCATCCCCACGATTATCAGGGTTTAACGTTGGTGGTAGCTACATTCTTTTTTTCAATTCAAATCTACGCTGATTTCTCCGGCTACACGGATATGGCCATTGGTATGGCCCAGGTAATGGGTTATAACCTGATGGACAATTTTAACCGGCCCTACTTCGCTATCTCGATCACTGAGTTCTGGAGGCGATGGCATATATCATTGACCACATGGTTAAGGGATTACCTTTTTCTTCCCATTGCCTATGCGGTTTCCCGAAGAATAAAGAGGGAGCGGTTGATGAAGATTAAGGCGGAATCATGGGCCTATGCCGTTAGCATATTGATCACCATGCTGCTTTGCGGCCTGTGGCACGGCTCCAATTGGACATATATCATATGGGGCGGCTTGCACGGCCTTTACCTTCTCCTCTCCTTTGCCACCAGGAAAACCAGGAAAAAATGGAGAAAAAAAATCATCGGACCCAGACCCAACATGAAACCATTTTATAAGGGAGTAAGAATTCTTTTTACTTTTTGCTGTGTCTCGCTTATCTGGATATTTTTCAGGGCCAATTCCTTATCTGATGCTTTTTATATTATTTCTCACCTTTTGAGCGGTTTTGAAACACCACCAGCCATATTTCAAGACATGAAATTGGAATTCTTTATTGCGTTGATATCTGTGGGTTTTATGTTTTTGGTTCACTTGTTTCAACCCCATAAGGGGATACGAAAACTGTTTTCTGAGAAACCGCTGTTATTCCGATGGATTTTATATTTGTTACTGGTCTTATCGATCATGAATTTAGGAGAATTTAATGAGATACCGTTCATTTATGTTCAATTTTAATGGAGTTAGAAAAATTCGCGATCAAATGTCCATAAAAAAATTTATTGTTAAACTGACTCTTTTTTTAGTTATTACATTTTTCCTACAATCCCTCCTGAGCTTTTATTTACTTAGATTTGAGACCTCTGCCTCCAGGCTCAATAAATATGTTTTCAAATTTGATGAGTTTGTCCGTCTAAATAACTATTTAAAGGCAAAAACAGATATCATCTATTTTGGAGATAGTACCATTTACACGCTTGGTGAAGGTGATAAAGATGAACGAACAACTGCAGGGATGGTGAAGGATATGACACCGTGCTATTCCTTAGGGAGTATCACTCATGCGGCTTACCACATGGATCTCTATCTGGAATTTTGTAGATATATAACCAGGCAGAAAAATCGCCCCTATTTCATCATTATTCCCATTAATATGCGTTCCTTTTCACCCGAATGGGATCGGCGACCCCAATACCAATTTGAAATAGAGAAAATTATTTTGAGGGGAGGACTTTTAAAGCAATTGGTGCTGGCATTTTATAAACCACTATGTGTATTTAAATACAATTTTTCTACCATTAGTCGGAAGGAATTTTTAAACACACCAGTATTTAACGGCAGTCAACAGATGGGAATGGTAAGGGATTTCAACAATAAAAGCTACTTAACGTATTCTGAGAATAACTTAAAAAATTCAATCATATATTTTTATATGTATACTCTCAATCGAGAACACAGGAAGGTAAAATCTATGGTGGAAGCAGCAACGATTTTAACACAAAATAATATCACAGCGATTTTTTATATTACCCCCATTGACCATGAAACAGGCGAGAAATATTTCCCTGGCCAATTTCTCAAACGGCTGCGTCATAATACTCAATTAATCTGTTCATTATTGGAAGCCGAAGGTGTTGAAGTATTGGACCTTTCCATCGATTTAACATCAAAGTATTTTAGATGGGTGCGCTATCCCAATGAGTATCTCAGACAAACAGGACGAAAGTATGTGGCGGAAAAAATTAGCCATATTCTATTAAATAAAGAAATTGATAAAAGAATTTGAAAAAGAGAATCTCATAAAAGACTTATGATTTTGAATTTGAATTTCAGCTAACAACTTCAAAACCGGGCTAAATAATAACCATTGATTAAGGGAATTTTTTCTTTAAAATCCATTTTTTTTAAAAACTGGAAGTAATCCACTGCTTCCAATTGGTGATTCTTCAAAAGCTGGCGCACTGTTTTACCTTCGTGCACAATTTCCGAAAAAAAGTATACAGGATTACCTTCTAACTGTTCTTGTTTGAGCCGGGCATGAACCTCTTCCAATGAGAGGTCTTTTCCCAGCATCCAATCCAAAATAAAAGTCCTTCGATGGGCGAAATAAGAGATATATATTTTATTGAAAATGGAAAGCTCGGTACCGCATCCCCCAATAACAATAATAGACCGGGGAGGGGTTTTCTTTCCCACAGCTTTTGCCACCTGGTAATGGAGGTTCTTTTGAATGTCGTTGGCTGGTAATACAAAAAAATATACATTTATAAAAAATACGATAGCGATAATCGCAGTAAATAGAAAATATTTCATTCTGTTTTGTATTTGAATAAATGCAGCCGATAAGATAAGGAGAATCAAAAAGGGAAGGATAACATTAAGTTTAAACTCTATATTGCGGTGGTCCCAGAAGGTAAAAAAGATAAAATAGGGCAGGAGCCAGAGCCCCAGCTTGTAATATGTTTTTTTATCCTTACTTTTCGCACCTGCATAGATAATCAGGGCTGCGGCTGCAAAAAAGAGCAAGATTGAAAGAATGGCGAATAACGGGGAGGCTGGGATTAGTATCCCATGGACTGCGGATTTTATGGACTCCCACAAGGTTTCCAGGGAGAAACCAGTCCAGTAGATGATTTTATAACCGGCCAGGAGATCTTTCCCCCAAAATACATTTTTGAAGTGAGCCCACAAGTTTACCTTTGTAATGAGAACGAAAACCACCATCTCCACCAGCAAAAATAAAAAATAGGAGGAAAAAAATTGAAATATTTTTGCAAAGGATTTTCTCTCTATAATAAAAATGAGTAATACGGAAACCACGATCAATCCGTTGGCTAAATGAAACCCAGCTGCCACAGCAAAACAAAAAGAAGCTGCCAGTATGCGGTAGAATGTATCCGAAGGACCGGGTTTAAAAAATAAAAGGTAGACGCCGAGAGTGATAAAAAAGAGACCTGCCATATGAACCTCAGCCTCCACTGAATAATACCAGATACCATAACAACAAGCGATTAAAACCATACCGGCGAAATGGAAAAATTGCCGGTCCGTTACTTTTGTGATTATTTTATAGGATACCCAAAGGGTAAGAAGTCCAAAACAGAGGGAAAACAATTGGAGGTGAAAGTATTCCAGCACATTGTATCCCACAGCCATTTTTAATCCTTTATAGATGAGGTAATTGATCGGGGTATACAATGGATGATGGGGTTGGGAAGTCTTTACCAGGTCATCTCTTATTAAGGCGTTCCTTAAATATTGGCTGAACACAGTGCCGTCAAAATCGTAGCTTACCGGTAAATAGATAAAATAGACCACACCAATACTAAAAATCGCCATAATCAGCACCAGTTTGCCCGGTAATTTAATTGATTGTTTGCTCATATCTCTCATTTTAAACTTTTCAGATACTTTTTTCAATTTAAAAATGAGCCACGGATGAACACGGATGAACACGGATGAATATGGATAAACACAAAAATGCGTGGAAAAGGTAGAACGAGCGCGGGGTTATATATACCCCTCCCCTATATGAGGATTTTTACAGCACCAGCGCATATCCGATTTTTAAAAAGAATGTACGATTGGCCTGGGGCAAATTCCCCTTTTGATACCCGTAATAATTATCCGAATAACCCAGGAATAAAACCGTTTGGGGATTTATCTTATAGGAAAAGAGAAACTGGGTGAAAAGGTGTTTGTATACCGGGTCGATCTCGTCTATGTACATTGTTGTGTTGTAGCGATAGTCAACATACTGGAGAATGGTTCTCAGGAAAGTGCGTTTATTGAACTGGTATGCCAGGCTCAATTCGCTCTGGTTGGCTGTGTAGAGTCGCTCGGAATTTACCCACATGCGTTCAAAGGTATGTGATAAGCTCAGCCGCAGATGGAGGCCGATATGGTACATGACCCCCGGCCCCAGACGGACCCGTTTCCCCAGCCGTGTATTGTCGTAATCGATGCGGTCACCCAGCGTGATGTTAAGCCAGACGTGACTGTCACCGGTAGGATTCATGCATTGGTGGATATAAAGCCAGTTTTGATCGAATTGGACACCATTGTATCTCTCCCGCTCCCTCGTAAATTCAACCAGGGAGTGCATATCCAGCGGGCCCTCATAAGTCAGCGAGGCTGATGCCATCCGGGAGAGCAGTTGATCGTCTTGGTCTACCAGTTGATTATAATCCCCTGCCAGGGTGAAACGGGTCCACCACCGGTTTGGTTTTGCATACCAGATATAGTTGGTGCCTGCGGAATAGGAGCGGTATCCCACCTGGGGAATGAAACCCAGGTCAGCACGAAAACCCGAACCTATATCCCTATATCCCGCATACCAATCCAGGTTCCGGGCATTATGATAATAGAAGATATCCAGTGCCTTATCATTGAATTTTTCTTTGCGCTGATCAAATTCTTCAGCAACTTCATCCGGGTAACGGGTAGAAGAGCCCAGAAATTGAACCTGGACGCGATCTTTGTCGGTGAAGCGAAAATCGCCGTCGAAACCCAATACCCGGTTAAAATAATCATTCCCTTCTCGATTGGTGAAAAGGAGACCCAGGGTATATTTGTTACCGATATCACGGCGGTAGCGGAGTACCGAAGCTGTCGAATCCATGGATAGGGAAGTAGAATCCGACTCCTCGATGCCGGGAAATGTCAGGTTTGTGAGGGTGTCCCGTACCATATAGGCACCGATGGTATTGCCAACCTCCTTACCTGTCAATTTTATCCCCCATGAAGGGTCCCGCATCATGCGGGTATAGACAATGTTCAGCGGGGTGTTAAAAAAATCCGCCCCTTCTGTGAAAAAGGGTCGTTTCTCAGGAAAGAAAAGGGCAAAAGGCTCGTTGATATCCATTTGCAGGGCATCTGCCTCCACCTGGGAGAAGTCAGGGTTTACTGTAGCACTCAGGGTCAGGTTGGGAGTGAAACCCCATCTGGCCGTGATCCCCGGATCAAAGCGTTTATCTTTGATAAAAGGTCCCTCGGTCTCATCTTCCCGTTCGTAGTTGATATGAGCGGCAATGGCTGGATCGAACTCAAGGTTTTTCCCTGGTTTTGCCCCTTTGAAGCCCACCAGTTTCACTGCCTGGCACAGGTAGCAGTTATTGTTCCTGTCGCGGGGGAAGGTGCCGATATGGTGTCGCACCGTACGGGGGTAGCTGCGGACTGCATCGAATCCCCATACCTGGTCGCCTTCCTTACGCTGGAATCGTATGGAACTGAAGGGAATTGACATCTCCACGAAGTAACCCTGATCATTAATACGACCGCCCGAATCCCATATCGCATCCCATTCTCCACCGCCGGTGGTTTCGATAAAATCTTCCTGTACACCAAAGGGATTACATAAAAAATCAAACGAACGGCGTTCGTCATTAAAAGTATCAAGAATAACCGCCACCCAGTCCTCGTTAAAAGTATTATCACGGTCGCTGATACGGGCGCGGATTTTTGACGGATCCGGGTCATATGCACGAAACGCAACATAAAGATGGGTCTTACTGTAAGCCAACAGCACTTCTGTCCTGACCGGTGGTTTAATGTTTTCCCCAGGATGAACCTCGTAATTTAGTTCCAATACAAGGGCTTTCTGCCATACTTCTTCGTCTAGAATTCCATTGGGTTTAATTTTAGTCGATACCCTGGGTATCCGGTATTGTTTATTAGTGTCCGTGGATGCTTGCCCTGGAACGCTGAAAAGTATCGATACCATTGACAAGACCAGGGCTGCTGAAATGGATGTCTTTTTCATAAGTCGCTTCCTCCGTTCATAAATAGCTTTCTTAAACTTATTAGACGTAAAAACAGACAAAAAGGTTTTAAAGTATTTAAAAGGTTGGAAAAAAACTTTTTATTGTTATAATAGGAAAAATGAAATTTATATTTATTTTTACTACTGCAATCTTTCTTTTATCATATTTTTTAGGGGCCAATACCGGGAAATCCGTTTTAGCACAGAAAACAACCGATCCCATTAATGTAAATGGAAGACTGGACGAAACCATATGGCAAAAAACCCAACCGATCTCGAATTTTATGCAATATGAACCGCATAAAGGAGCACCCGCATCCTTTCAAACAGAAGCCCGGGTACTCTATGACAATAAATATATCTATTTCGGCATTACCTGTTTCGATCCCCAGCCTCAAAAAATCGTATCCCGCGTCAGCAAACGGGAAGGAGAACTGACCAGCGACGATTCCACAGCCATTGCCCTGGATACCTTTAACGACCGACAAACCGCTTATATCTTTTTCACCAACCTCAACGGAATTCAAAAAGACGGCCGCCTGGCAGACAACGGACGAACCTATGAATTTGGGAAGAATTTCGATTCCGATTATATATTATTTGGAGGCGGGTTTAATTTTAAATTAAGTAAAACATTCTCTATCGAGTATGAATTGAACCGGCTGCATATGGACCCGGACCCGGAGCAAAAAAGTACCTGGCTCCATGTGCTGCGGCTCAGCCATTATTTTACCAAAGACCTATTTATTAAGATATTTTTCCAGGATAATTCCGTCATTGGTAAGCAGAATATCCAGGCAGTATTTGTATACCGGTTTCAACCGCCGTTTGGAACGGTTCAACTGGCTTACCAGCGCGGTACCGGTCGTTTCGGCGAGAAGGGGCAGCAGGGTGATACGCTTTTTCTCAAACTTTCTTATGTTTTCTGAATTAACAAGAACACGTCCTGCACTGTGAAACACAGGTATCTGTTATGACATGGGGGCAGCCGACACTTTCCGGGCAGCCAGGGGTAAAAGCACAGGGGTTACAGGAGTTGGTTAAATAGTCATCCTCCTGTCCCGCCCCTCCTAAAACACCGTTCATTTCATTGGTGTTTAGGTTGGCAACGGTGTTTTTGTTCAACATTAATTTTCTATTGAATTTTTTGCTTTTCATGATAGCCTCCTTTTTACTCTTTTCCATGCCTGGATTCTACATCAACTGAAATAAATTTTCAATTAAAAATCAGGACAATTTTTATTTTTTCCTTCATGTTTTGAAGGTATTAAAGGCTATTTTTTATATAATTAATTCATGATTTTATATGTTCTTGTAGGGACGCGATTTATCGCGTCCGGCGTTATTCCTCCTGGATCCAATTTATTTGCATAAAATGGTATAAGGAGCACCGTAGGAGTTTCGGACGCGATAAATCGCGTCCCTACAATGAAAAGTGAGACAAATAGGGTCAAATAGGGGACAGACGCCAAAAGGCCCATTAATCATTGGCTCACTGCGTTCGTGTCATTGGGGAGATTTTAAGATTGAGGGGGGTTAGAAACCTTCCTTTCCTTATTTCCTTATTTTTTTGTTGACGTTACATCAAAAAAAACTCCTGCAGCCCGACTCGGCACGAATTAATTTGGCAATTTTTTTGCCATTTAGCCGATTTTCCCTTTTTCTCCTCATGTTGATCTGAGATTTTTATCGAGGTCACTCCTTATTCATTGACAATATCAACAATAAATATTACAATTAGATACGAGGTGTCGTATGAATGCGATAGTGACTGATGAGCCACAAAGAATGCAGCAATTGAAAATCAAAGAATTCATCAAGAAAAATAGACCTCTATTCTGGTATATAAAGGAAGATGCCCTGGAAAGCATAAGTATTGAGTTTTTGGTTGAAACAATATTACATTACGGCAATGAGAAGAGCGTAAAAGAACTTTTCGATTTGGTGGGAATCCATAAAGCCGCCGAAATATTTTACAAACAGATATCCGGTAATCGAGTTAACTATCCCCCAAGAACCGTCCATTTTTTTGACCTATATTTCAAAAAACATGCATAAGGAAGTATTATCAAAGGAACAATTTGAGTTACTCCCATTAATTAAATTATTTTCCAGGGATTTCTACCTCGCTGGTGGAACGGCTGTTGCGCTGCATATCGGTCATCGTCGTTCAATTGATTTCGACCTGTTTACAGATAAAAACCTTAAAAGAGGGAGCATCAAAAGAATAATTGAGAACAATAAATTCCCGGTTCAAGATATTTTGTATGAAAACCACGAACAGATGCACTTAATCGTAAATACGGTAAAAATGACCTTCTTTAACTTTCCCACAAAAATTAGTCGCCTGGTAGATTTTGAAGGTATAATAAGGATACCGACACTTTTGGACCTGGCAGCAATGAAAGCTTATGCACTTGGAGGAAGAGCCAAATGGAAAGATTACGTTGACCTATATTTCATCATGAAAGATCATTATACTTTGAAAGAGATATCAAAAAAAGCAAAAGGGATTTTCCAGACTTTTTTTAATGAAAAGCTTTTCCGTGAACAACTGTCATACTTCAAAGATATTGATTACAGCGAGAAATTAGACTATATGGTGGAAGAAGTTAAGGATGAGCATATTAAAAGAGTTTTAATAAATAAAGCAATCACTCCTTTAGAATAGGCGATTTCCTTTCCTTATTTTTTGTTGACGTTACATCGCATATAATGTAAACCTGAGTAATAATGAAGAAGCTCAAAGAGATAGAGGAAGGCCATTGACTGTTTAAAAGGGATTAACGTTTAATTGAGAATTTTTCTAACTATTTTTCTTGACTGGTACCTTTTTTCTTGAGAATGGAGGTGTTAAGGACACAATACAACTTAATAATGGTTTCCGTGCCAGGCAAGAATTTTGCACTTGAGTTATTTTAAAATCTTTTCAATTTCCGAATCTGTGAAGCCGAATTGTCTAAAAATTCGCACCCGCCTTTCTTTATACACCGAATCAATTGTTTGGGTTTAAGAGAAGGGATATTCTTAGGCACAGATGGCTCTCAATTCATATGGTTCGGAAAAAGGTTCGGGACCTTCAATTGTCAGAAATTCATGAAGTTCTTTTATAGGTATGGGACTGCAATAAACATCCTCTTCGTTCATCTGTACCTCTTCAAATGAATCGACAGCCTCTTTCAAGCTTTGAATAGCCTCTTCTTTGCTTGATCCCTGACCAACGATTCCATTTTCCAGGCACAGGGCGACCCAGTAATTGTTGCTTTTTCTTAATACTACTGTATAAAAATTCATATTTTCCTTCCTTATTTTAAATATATTTTAGCACAATATGGATGTGTTAAACAAGGAGCCAGTCAAAGAAACTTCACGGGGTGTGACAAAAGGTAAAAAAAATCACGGAAACCCTGGAAGTCAAGGAAACGTGACAAAAAAGATCACGACAAGGGAAGATTTATTGAACGTGGTCAATCCAGATATCGACGAAATCACGCTTGAAAAATTCGTGACAGCAACCAGGGAGCATTTTGAAAACACGGGTGAGCTTTTCCCCATGAGAAAGTTAAACATGAATCTGAGGACGGAAAGCAAAAAAGGTATCTAAAAAGGGGACAAACGAAAAAACGATTTTTCTGTGTTTTCTGTGTATTCTGTGGGCTCTATTCACATGGTAGACAAGAATGAATCTCTTAAAAAGAAAGTTTGAAATTATCTCCATGTGACATGCCGAACCACTTGTACGCCAGCCTCCCTCATTTGCTGTATGGCAGATTCCACCGATGACAATCCCCCAAATTGAGAAGATGTTATGAAGTTACTCGTACGTGCTCCTGATATGCTTAAGTCAACGACAACCTGAAGTCCCTGGTTCTCGAAAAGACGCATTGTATCAATCGAAGAAACCCGCACGCAGCTATTCAATGTACAACCGCCCATGACTAATATCTTATTGCCGTGAGTCAGGAGTCTTTCCACCCACTCCCGGAATCCATTGGTGGGCGGCCACATCACACTGTTGCCCGGCTTGACAAAATAGAGCTGTAAGCGTTTGATCACTTTTTTAAACCTCTCGTCCCAATCATAACTACCAGGAGGGAAGGGACACCGGGTGAACATCGTCTCCACACCGCAGCGGAGTTTATGTAACATTCGGGCACAATTGTCAAACGCCATTCGGATGGGTTCTACTTCAAGATCGGCATTTGAGCCGATCGATTGTTTCCATGCCCCGGAGGTGAATGAACGCTGGGGATCGATGATCAATAAACCGGCTTTATCTAATGAAATTTGGGATTGAGCATCATCCAAATCCTGTAGTGCCTTTCTATAGTTGTCGGAAATTTCCTTACTCACACTACGCGCCAACAGGGCAAAAATATCTCCAATAGTGTTGTTGTCTACTCTCTGGCCGGAGAGGTGCTCGTTGGTTAGGCTCCCCTTTTCCCGTTCGGGTGGTGAATCGCATGTGGTAGGGGGCCCTTCCGCCGCAGTCGCAGTGTATGTCGCATGAAGCAGTACCTGGCCAAAGGGGCCGTAGGGGTCCTGGAAAATTTGATTCATATAAGAGATAAAGGAGCTCCTGGAAAGAGGTGCCTGGATTGTCAATAAGTCCAGCACAGCGTAAAGGGGGGCGTGGTACCAGTGCCATCCTAATTGTTGTGCTGCCAGGTGAAGGTCTGTTCTCGAAAGCTCTCCATCCTGGTTGGCGTCCAGCAGGTTGAAAAGTTCTTCCTCAGTCTTTATAAATTCTTCTTTATCCGTATCCATAATCAGGTAAGAATTTTAAACGAAATAGGAATATATTTCAATAGATAATTGTAACGTTGACATTACATGAAATTCCTTCTAAAATACATCTATGACCAAAAACATATCCGGGAATTCAAATTATATATTATCTCTAAAAGAGGAGGAAACATGAGGAAAAAAAATTCTTTGCTGGTTGGAATTCTATTATATATTGCCTTTGCTGCATCAGGAATGAACAACAGCGCCGACTCGATCAAACAACAAAAAATATCGACCAATAAGGATAAACTCCTGACAATTGCGGTCCAGGGTCAGATAGCGCCTGCCCGAACTGCACGTTCATATATTACAACCTGGGATGGGAAACCTAAAATAGCTATTGGAATAGGAGGGATCAATTATAACCTGAAAATTGGTGATAAGATCTTCGGGTGGGCTAGTGGAGATCGAGCAACCATGGGAGTCGCAGCAGTTGGAGTTGGATCGGACTCGTCTGAGAATGCCTGGCTCAACTTTACTTCCATAGGCAATGTGGTAAATGTTTTAAGCGACGATGCTAAAGGAGAAAAAGGTGTTATAATCGGGAAATTTAGTAATTATGTCCTGATTCATTTCGAGGAAGATGTCCTGGAAAAGCTTGCTATCGACGACAAACTCCAGGTGAAGGCCAGGGGAGTCGGACTTGAGATAGAGGGATTCAAAGATGTGTTTGTCCATGGTGTTATCCCTGAAGTCCTGGAAAAGTTAGTCACTCATAAAGATGGAAAACTTGAAGTGCCGGTGGTCAAGAAAATACCGGCTGAACTAGTCGGCCAGGGGGCAGGTCGATCAAGTCTTTCCGGTAACTGGCATATTCAGACCTGCTTCCCCCCTGATATTAAGGAGTACGGTTTGGATACGCTCCGTTTCGGGGATATTGTTCTCTTGAAGGATATCCAGACCGACTATGGAATGGGTTATTATAGAGGAGGAGCGACTATAGGTGTTGTCTGCAGTGGGCCCAGCGACATTTCGGGTCTCGGTATTGGTGTAACACCGATTCTATCCACAAGATTTGATAGGTTAAAGGCATATATTGATCCATCAGCAAATATCGGCAAATATCTTGGCTTGAAGATAAAGAATCCCGATTCCCACACAAAATCAGCCAGTTTAAAGACCAATAAAGACAAACTTATCACAACCGCTGTGCAAGCGGTTGTACAGCCTCCCGGAAGCGATGGATATTCGACTACTTATAATGGTCAGCCAAAGCTAGACATTGGAATGGCCTCCATCAACTATACGGTTTCATTGGGAGATTCGGCTTATGGCTGGGCGAATGCAGACCATGTCGAGCCTGATGTTACCGTCCAGGGTCGTGATCGATCCAGAGCCAGTGAATGTGCTGTCGCTATACTTGCGTGTATCGGTAACGAGGCAACTGTTATTTCCGGCGAGGCGAAAGGAGCCACAGGAATCTACATCGGCAGACATGCCGGGTCAGACGATCTTGTCTGGTTTCCTAAGGATGTCCTGGAGAAACTCGCTTTGAATGACTCCATCCGGATCAAAGCCAAAGGTGTGGGGCTAAAAATCAAAGGTTTCGAGGATGTGAGAGTGAATAAACTCTCCCCAAAACTGCTGGAGAAAATGGGCATTATTATAAGGGAGGGGATGCTTGAGATACCCGTTGTAATGGAAATCCCCGGGCATATTATGGGTTCAGGCATCGGATATAATCCCATCGAACCCCTGGATTATGATATTCAGACCACAGACCCCAAAATTGTGGCAGAGTACCGACTGAAAACGCTTAAACTTGGTGACCTTGTAGCCATCAGAGACCACTATGATTACTACGGTTCCGGAAGATACAAAGGAGCTGTGACGATTGGTGTTTGCATACATGGGTGGAGTGACTATGCCGGACATGGCCCGGGTCTAAATCCAATTCTAAGTGCCCTGCCCGGTCGGATAAAAACTAAGATTGATTCTAATGCAAACATCGCCTACTATCTCGGAATTAGATCAAACCCCGATAAATAAATCCAGGTGAGTAATCGTTAAGCTGGATGGGACTCATAGAACTCAGGTTAAAGTTGAGGGTAGCATCTTGGGCAGGGGCGCTGCCCCCTTTTGAGAATATCAGGCAGGGGGGTTCTTTTCGTGCGAAATTAACGCTCGTTTCACCTCCAGACCACCTCCGTATCCGACCAACGCACCATTGTGTCCAATCACCCGGTGACAGGGGACAATAAGAGTTATCGGGTTCCTCCTGCTGGCCCCCCCGATGGCCCGTGCACCTTTAGGAATACCCAGTTCAATGGCAAGCCGTTGGTATGTGGTCGTCTGACCCAAAGGGATTTGCAGCAGTGCCTGCCATACCTTAAGCTCAAATTCAGTTCCCCGCAAATCCAACGGCGGCGTTGTTAACCGGTGGAATTCCCGTTGAAAATAATTGGCCAACCATTCCCCTGTTTTTGCAATGATGGGGTTGGAAATGTCAACGAACTCATAATTTATAAACCATTTATCCAACCGTTTCGTTAACAGCTCCTGGCGGTTTGGTTTTATAAATTCAAGGACACTCAGTCCTTTTTCCGTTGCCATTGCCACCATTTTACCATGCGGCGTGTCCAAGATAGATCGGTTTAATACTTGTATTTTCATATTTATTCTCCTCATTCATCATTCTTCATTCATCATTCATCATTGACTAACGGTCTCCCTTTTGCCATGGGATTTCCATAAATACATGGCAGCATACGCTCGCCAGGGTCTCCATGTATCCGGGCGGTTCGTTTCTCCCTGGTGGGGGTGGGTTATTGGCCGGGATGACATTTCATGTAATTCCCGCTTTAATGCCAGATCCGCAGCAGGAAACGCATCCGGCTCCCTTAATGCCCGCATGGCAATGTATTCTGTTGTCCATGCACCAATACCAGGAATCTGCATTAAACGACTTTTTACCACACCCGGATGCACTATGCCCTCAAGAATAATATCCCCATTTGCGACTTTCGATGCCAATGTTAAAAGAGACCTGGCCCGTTTCTCCGGTAGACCCATCCCGGCTATATCTGCAGAGGCAATAACCTGTGGACCCGGAAAAAGGTGGGTGATTCCCGGGATAAAGGAATTTCGTATTGGTGTACCGTAACGCTGGACCAGGCGACGGGTAATCGTATTGGCAGCCTGGATAGAGATATGCTGACCAATCACCGTTCGCACAGCAATTTCAAAGTTATCCCACCCACCAGGGATACGAAGCCCGGGGGAAGAAGCAATAATAGGCGACAACTCCGGGTCTTTTTTCAAATGGTTGGTAATATACATCGGGTCTGCCCCCAGGTCAAAAATCCGGCGGACCCGTTGGACTATATTCATCAACCCTGTCATTTCACTGATTTGTAAGGTAAGTTCCAGGTGAGAATCCATTTCCGACGGTCTCACCATAAAAATCCCATGATTCTCTCCATTACGAATGGAACGGCAATAACGGTTGTTCTCAATCACCTCAACACCACTGATTTGTCTTGCCTTTAGATAACTTAACAACGCCTGCCAATCCAATGGCGGGCGAAACGGCAGTTGAAGAGCCATCCGGTTCTTGCTGCCATTATCGATCTGGTATTTTCGGGCATATCTTCTTAAATCCGAAGGACTTTCGCCAAACCGCTTTTTAACAGCATCGTTGAATCGGCGGATAGATTCAAAACCAGAGGCAAATGCCACATCAGTCATTGACAGGTTTGTTTCATCGATCAATTTCCTGGCAAAATCCAGGCGTCGGGTAAGTGCAACCGCATGGGGCGATGCACCCAAATGGGTTTTGAACAAACGCCTCAACTGCCGGTCGCCGACTCCCAGGGCTTCCCCAAGCTGCTGCACATTATTGGAATCCAGGAAACCATTTTCGATTAATTGAAGTGCCTGGGAAACAGTCGCTGACGTACCGGACCAGACAGGCGTGCCGGGTGACGTATCTGGCCGACAGCGCTTACAGGGTCGAAAACCATCGGATTCAGCACCTGCGGCGGTAGGATAAAACACAACATTCTTAAATTTCGGTTTGGGAGCCGGACAGATGGAACGGCAGTAGACACCAGTGGTTGTCACTCCTACAAAAAAACGACCGTCAAACCGACGGTCACGACTCAACATGGCCTGGTAAAACATTTCCCGGTCTCTTTCAGCTATCATTTATCAACACTCCGTTAAAAACATAAATCGTAAAACAAACACACACACGTATTGTAGACTCTGGTTGGGATGGAGTCAAGCCATTTTCGGACGTGTATTTATATTTTTTAAGAAAAACGGAAAATAAGTTTTTTAGCCACGGACGAACACGTACACAAGTACACACGGATAAACACGGATGATATTTTCAGAACTCCTCAGGCGAGGCTCGCATCATGAGAAACTGCTATGAAAATACCCATATTGGAGAACAGGCGACGTCACTTCCCTACATCTAGAGCACTTACCAAACTCATGATATGTAGTATGTTGGCGGCTGGCATTGCCTGCTCCCCTATTCTGTACCATTGTCCAATTTCATCGTCTACGGGCGACGGTGAACGCCGTCATTATTAACTGCTGTGAGAATAGGAGCCTGTTTTTAGCTGCAATCTCGTTTTGAAATAGTCGTTTTATTTCTTACTTCAATTACCTTTCGCCGGAGGAACCACCGGAATCACTTCCCATTGAACCTGGCTTGAACCCTGATATGAAAGGCGGCGACGGAATGTATACTTTCTTTATTACTTTTACCAGGCCAGGATTATCCGATACCAATTGGATTTTTATACTGGCAGGTTCTTCTGTTAACGTACATTGAACGCCTTTCACATAGAGTAATTCACTTTCGTGATCCTTATCTGTCTCTAAGCGAGCAGCCTCTTGCTGGCAGGCAAAAATGATCCGTTTTAATCGTTCAATGCGGTCCGCTTTCTTTGACTTCATGGTAATGAGTACCCCATTTTCCAGTTTTTTCTTTGAAACTTTTACTTTTTCCATCATAGGTGGGATTATTTGTCTGCAAATAATGGGTTTGCCGTGTTTTTTGGATGATTTACCATACATTTTAACATGAAACATCCCGGTGAATAGAATGACTGACGAAATTATCACTAAACTTACGATTTTTTTCACATTGTCCTCCTTATTATGGTTTATGATGAATGATAAAGTGAAGAGTTAATATACGCCACATTGATTAAAGCAACATTAATTTTTCATTAAAATTTTTTAATCTTGAATTTATTAAAAGAAGGTGACAGGCGAAGAAAATTGACTTTACATTACCTCTGCCACTGCTATCAATGCCGGACTCTGTTTGGTATAAGGGGCTTTACTTTCATCCCCGAAAAACTGTAATTGGGAAAACCCGGTACCAATCAGGGCGGTGCGTAATTCCTTAAAAATTAACGGATAAAGGGATTCATTGTATTTTTTAATGGTACCCGACTTTTTTTCGGTCACCCCTCCCTGGAATCGAATGCGATGGGAAACCCTGTCATAGAGATATTCCCGCTGAAATGTAAAATTTTCGCTCTCTATAATAGGTAATTCTTTGATATCCTCAGCCAGGACGCGGTCGAAGTTAACGATCTGGAGTATAAATATCCCCTTGTTTTTTAGGATTTTTAAAACCCCTTTGAAAAATTCCTCAATCTTTCCCAGGTTTTCCAGGTGGACAAGGGTATTTCCGAAACACAACACCGCATCAAAGAAGGCAGGCAAAAAATCGGTCCCGATGTTGGTCATATCCCTCTCAAGAAATTCAACTTTCAAACTCAAGCCCAGGCTTTTTGCCTTTTCCCGCGCCAAATGAACCATATCTCGATTCAGATCGATACCGAAAACCTGATGTCCCTCTTTTGTAAGGGCGAGAGCCAGTTCCCCACTGGCGCAGCCGATATCAAGAATAGACATCCCCTCTTTCTCAAGAAAAGAGCTAATAAAAGACAACCTGGCCTTTTTTAAGGGGAATAGTTCATCGTAATAACCTGATATTTTCTCATATAATGACATGGTTAAATTCTCATATATTTATTATTTTTTCTCTTTTATATTAATTATTATATCACAAATTGAAATAGCTATCTGTATTACTTAATACTGAAAAAATAGGAAAATTAGATGTTTAAAATATTTTTTTTTATTTTAAAGTTGACATTCTCGAAGAAATGGTGTATATTTATATACCAAAGGAGGTATTGAAATTATGAAGGAATTAACACCAAAACAGGAGGCGATCCTATCCTTTATTGAAGGATATTGGGAGAAACATTCCATTTCGCCGAGCTATAAAGAGATCCAGGATCATTTTGATTTTAAGTCTCCCCATGCTGTTACCAAGCACCTTAAAGCCCTGGAAAGAAAAAAATACATTACCATGCGTAAGGGGCGCAATTTCACCCTGGCAAGAAGTATCCTTCCCTTGCGCATCAAAGAGAAAGAGGTGCCCTTGGTGGGCAAAATCGCGGCCGGGATGCCGGTAGAATCGGTTGAAAACCTCGAGGGACGATGGGACCTCTCTTTCATAGGCATCGATAACTCCAACAGGGAATACTTTGCATTGTCCGTAAAAGGAGAAAGCATGATCGATGCCCATATACTTGATGGCGATACGGTAGTCATTAAAAAACAACAAAATGTACGGGAAAACGAGATCGCAGCGGTTTTGTGGAACGATGAGGCAACCCTTAAATACGTTCACAGGAAGAAGGATAGTATTTCACTTGTACCGGCTAATGAAACCATGGAACCAATCACTATTCATCCGGGAAACACCGATTTATTCCGGATACTGGGCAAAGTTGTGACTGTTATCCGCCAATATTAAAAAAAAATATAGAGAGCTTAATAATGGATTTTACCCATTTGCATTGTCATTCTGTTTTTTCTTTTTTTGCCGGGGTTTGCACTATTAAAGAGCTGGTAAGCAGGGCTAAGGCGCTGGGGATGAAAGCCCTGGCATTGACAGACACCGATCGTATGAGCGGACTGGTTCAATTCTACCTGGAGTGTAAAAAGCAAGAAATCAAACCCATATTGGGAGTTGAATTGACCATGCCGGGAAAACCCCTGGAAAACCTGGTCATCTTAGCTAAAAACAGCGATGGATACGGTGATATCTGTGAAATCGTTACCCGCCGCCATATTGACCAAAAGACCTTCACTTTTGTTGATACCTTTTCCAAACCCTGGCCAAATCTCTTTTTATTGACCAACTTTCCTTCAATCTTCGATCTCCTTTTACATACACCCAACCGGTCTAATCTTTTCGGCGAATTGATCAATAACTCGAGATTAACCCGGGAGAGAAGCAGGAAAATTGAGTGTAGAGCCCAGCAGCATCAGATCCCTTTAGTGGTTTCCAACGATTCCTTTTTCCTGGACCAAGAGGAGTGGCAGACCCACCGGATATTGAGAGCTATCGGCCTTATCTCTACTGTTTCACGATTGAGAGACGATGAATATGCAGCCAGCAGTGCCAATTTTAAACCCGGGAAAGAGATGCAAATGCTATTTCCCCGTCATAAAAAGGCTGTTGAGAACACGGAACGAATCGCGGCGCAGTGTAATGTATCATTACCGATGGACGGATGGATCATGCCTGTGATTTCGGTGCCTGAGGGTTATACTCCCCTGACCTATCTTGAGAAATTGGCCTTAAGAGGATTGAGAGAAAATTATGGTAACAACGGGAATTATGAGAAAGCGGAGAAAATTCAGAAAATGGAGCTGGAAGTGATTGAAAAACTCGGTTATCCATCCTATTTCCTTATGGTCCGACAGATTCGCAATTGGGCCAACAATAAACTAAAATCGGGATTTCGCCGGCCCAAAGATTGCAGTATCCTTCGGGGCAGTGCAGCGAACTCCATCACTTTTTACAATATCGGGGTAAGCGACCTGGACCCGATTAAATACGACCTCTATTTCCAGCGGTTTCTTAATGAAGAGAGGGCTTCCCCCCCTGATGCAGACCTCGACTTTGGCTGGGATGAACGGGATATGGTACTCGATTATATGAGTGATACCTGGGGCCAGGACCGGGTAGCAATGGTGTGCACCACCAACCACTTCCGGTACAGGGCAGCTTTCCGGGAGACGGCAAAGGTTTTTGGGTATACAGAAGAACAAGTGACTGAAATATTGAAGAGTTGGAAGACCTTTTCCAGGCGAATAGAAGATGATGAAATCCGTTTCCTGATGCAAATGGCCGAGAGGATTCGTGGAAAACCCAGGTTTTTAGGACAACATCCGGGAGGGGTGTTAATAACCAACGAACCCATATGGCGGCATGTTGCCTGCCAATATTCAGGTGGGATCAAAAACCGGGTCATAACGCAGATCGATATGCACAATGGCCTGGATGAATTGGGCCTGATTAAATTCGATATACTGGGAAACGGTTCGCTTTCGGTACTGCGTGATGTCCTTCAGCAGATCAAAGACCAGGAGTTATCCGACCCGGAAGTGTGGAATCTTGAAAAGTGCTTTTTTGATCCTGATGTGCTGGATATTATCGAAAAAGGAAAAACCAAAGGGATATTCTATATTGAAAGTCCTGCCCAGACCCGCTTAAACAAAAAGGCACGTGCCCGTTCTTTTGAGGAGATTACCCTTACATCCAGTCTCGTCCGTCCTGCCGGGACTGCTTACATAAATGTATTTGTCGATAGGCATCGAAAGATGAAAGAGGGAGTCAGGGACTGGGACTTCCTCCACCCTTCACTGGAACCGATACTCAGGGATTCCCATGATGTTTGCGCCTTCCAGGAGGATGTCACTAAAATCTGTCACATGGTTGCCGGTCTCAGTTTCTTAAAGGCGGATAAAATCAGGAAGATGATGAACAGCCTGCATGAAGGCACTCTTTCATCCGAAGAGTATCTTGAAATAGCGAGAGAATTTATATCGGGATGTATAAAAACCAGCGGTCTTTCTCATTCGCAGGCAAAGGAATTGTGGGAACGGGTCAGCAGCTTTACCGGTTTCAGCTTCTGTAAGTCCCACAGTGCCAGTTATGCCCAATTGTCATTTAAATGTTCCTATCTAAAAGCCCACTACCCGGCCCAGTTTATATCAGCCGTTATCAGTAATAACCATGGGTTCTACACCACAGATGTATACCTGGGTGAAGCCAGGCGGTGGGGTATCCGGATTCTTCCCATCGATATCAACGAATCAACCATTAAGTACGCGGGTAAACACAATTGGATTCGACCGGGATTTTTACATATACGCAGCCTTTCAAGGAGGAGTATGGAACATATCGTCTCGGAACGGGAAAAAGAGGGCCGGTTTCGCAATCTGGTTGACTTTATAAAAAGAGTAAACATCCATCAAAAAGAGATCGAGAATCTGATTCTAGTGGGTGCCTTTGACGGTTTTGGGCTAACCAGACCCGAGTTACTATTCTTACTCGATGGCGTATATGATAACATGCATGAGCCGCGATCATCACTCTTTTTAAATGAGCCTGAACACCTCAACCTTCAACTCCATCCTGGGCTTTCGGACTACTCCTTCATGGAAAAATGTTTGAACGAGCTTCACCTGCTGGGTTTTATGCTTTCGGGTGATATGGTAGACATTCTCGATCTTCATCCGGCATCACGGAATGCTGTTTCAGCCAAGATTGTCTACCTGTTTAAAGGGAAAAGGATCAAAGTATTCGGGCGGAAAATCACCGAACGGGCTCATATGATTCAAAAAAGTGGAAGAATCATGAAATTTTTAACCATTGAAGACGTCACTGGATGTATCGATGTCATCTTTTGGCCGGATAAATTTGAAATCTTCTCTGAAGTGCTGGTGCAAACCGGGCCTTTCGAGATATGGGGGACCGTTACCGAAGAAAGGGACACCTATACGTTGGAAGCCGATTTTATCCGGTCGGTCGAGTGGTTTCCTGGAAGTGTCGATTTTAACCTGGCTTCAAAACGGCTGGAACAATCATCCAGGAGGAGTTATACCTATGAAGATGTGCGGGTCGCAATGGCAGGCTGATACCCTCTACCTCTGCGTGGAAATCGACCAATTCCCGGCACAGGCTATTTCCGCCTACATTCACACGTATAAGGACAAACCCTTCATCGTGGTTCGCCAGGATGCTGAGAGTCACAAAAGTCTTGCCTTTGCTAGTTCTCCCCGTGCAAGAAAAATGGATATTCACCCGGGAATCCCGGTTCAGCACATAAAAAAAATGGTTCGAAATCTTAAAGTAGTCTACCGGGATAGAGAATTGGAGCGAAAGGTATGTAAAGAATTGGAACGCATTTTTTACACCTTCACACCGGAGTTTGAAATGAAAGATAACGGGTTTTGTCTGTTGAATCTTTCCCATACACCGATAAAGGGTCTTCTATCTGCCTGGGATATTGCTGTTAAATTAAAAAGTGAAATATCAAATAAAGTCAATTTAGAAGAAGCGGCTGTAGGAATTTCTCAGTCAAAGTTGATTGCCAGGCTCCTGGCGAAAATGGCAAAGCCGGATGAAATCAAGATTTGTGAGCCCGGGGAGGAGCAGGTAGTGATTTCTTTTTTGGATTGTCGCTTTTTACACGGATTATCACCTGCTTGCAGGGAGAAATTACGAAAATACGGTTTAAAGAAAATCGGTCAGGTGCAGCAGTTGGAACGGGATGCGCTGGTTAAACGCTTTGGTATGGAGGGAGAGAAACTGTTTAAAATGGTGCGAGGAATCGATCCGATAACAAAGACCCCGCATCCCAGTGTTTTGCAGGTAGAAACCGTCTTTAAAAAAGATATCACCCATCTTCAAACCATTGCCAGGTACATCCGTCATACAGTTGATAAACTATGCCATCAATTAATAGCCCAACACCTTCTTATCGATAAATTTACGTTTATATTAAAATACACGGATCACAGAACAGTGCAAAAATCTACATCGCTTCCAGCGGCCACCAATGAATTACAAATGATTATGAAAAAAGCAGAACAACTCTTTGAAGACCTTTATCAGCGCAGGGTGGGCATAAAATCCGTAAAAATAACCGCAAAAAATCCCATGAGAAACGCCGGCCAATTAGGCCTGTTTGATACTGAAAGGGAAAGAAAGGGACGCCGGTTTTGGGACGGTATTACCATGGTGAGAAGCAAGCTCCATTTTAACACCCTTTTTAGTGCCGGGGAATTGGGGATAATCACCCCCGGGAAAGGAGGCAAAATGATGAAAAACCCATTTTCAAGATTTAATCGGACGTTTTTTTTAAAATCTTTACCACTTCCACCGGACCTCACAGGGAAACATATCTATGTGGGTACGTCGGATTGTCTAAATCTTCATAACTCTGTTAAATTGGATCGGCCCGAGAGGAATAGAATCTGGTCAAAGAAAGAGGGGAAGAAGGAGGAATCAGCCAGGGATTATTTAAGGATATATCAAAAGTACTTTTCCTTTGCCGAAATCCAACATACCTTCTTCCACGAGCCGAGAATCAGTGATTTTGTTCGAATCGAACGGAACAGCAAGGATTCGATGAGCTATGTTGTCAAAGTTCATAAAGGTATTGCGCAGCCAAAGATAATAGATATCACTGTCGGGAAAGAGTTGATGCGCAAACACATCTCCACCGTAAGCCCACTGGTTGAGACGGGACGTTTTTACTCCTTTTTAATACAGCTTGATGATGAGGAAACCAGGAGTCGGGAGATGCTGGAGTATCTTATCCGAATCGCCAATGAAGCAGTACAGAGGCACATTGATGTACATATCGAGTTCCGTCATATCAGTTGGGAAATGGCATTTGTTTTAAATGCATTAAAGGACAACGGCATTGGCATTTGTAACACGGAGATCCCCGAGACCTCTCAAATCTTCCCATTAATGGCTTATGCCACCACCGATAAAGGTTTAATGCGCTACCATGGGCGAAATCCTGGGCCTGGCAGACATTCGGATTATCTTTATTCTGAGAGAGAAATTCGACAGCGTATTTCAGGGCAAATCGGTTTGAGTAAAAAAGTGAGCACACTGGCCATTGTCTACAACAATAATCCCCAGGCAGCGGCCTTGAAAAATGCAGTCCGGAACATCCAACTGCTAAAACCCAAATTATATCAAAATTAATTGGAACTTCCCCGAATGTTGTTAATTAAAAAAGAATGTCACTAACATAAAACCGATTTAGTGTTGATTTACGTATAAATAACCTGAAATTAAAAACAATTAAATCACAAATAGGAGGTTATGAAAAAAATGTTAACAAGAAAAAGTAGTAAGTGGATGGTGTTAGGAATTGTTTTATTCGTTTTTGCGTTGGTGCAGCAGGTAGCCTCACAGCAGTTGAAACTGCCCAGGGTCAGCCCGGAAATGAAAGTGGTCGGTACGATCGGGTTGACAAAAGTCGCAGTCATGTATAGCAGCCCGGCAGTCAGGGGCAGGGAAATATGGGGCAAACTGGTACCCTATGGTTTGACTAAGTTCGGATTCGGCGGTGGCAACCCCGCTCCCTGGAGAGCCGGTGCAAACGAAAATACCATCATTTATTTCGGCAATGATGTGAAAATCAACGGTAATCCACTGCCCGCCGGTAAGTATGGATTGCACATGATCGTTTCGGAAACGGAATGGACGGTTATCTTTTCGAAAAACACATCCTCCTGGGGCAGTTTTTTTTACGATGAGGCGGAAGATGCACTTCGTATAAAAGTGACACCTGCAAAAGCGGAGTTCTTAGAAAGGCTCACCTACGGCTTCGAAAACTTTAAGCCTAATTCCGCCGATGTATTTTTGCACTGGGAAAAATTAAAAGTAAAATTTAATGTCGAAGTAGAGACCGATGCACTGGTGCTTCAAAGTATAAAAGATCAACTGCGGGGTATCATCGGGTTCACCTGGCAAGGTTATCATCAAGCAGGTGTTTATTGCATCCAGGCAAATAAACATCTCGACCAGGGATTAAAATGGTTAAAGAAATCTATCCAATTGAATGAAAATGCAACCAACCGGAATACCCTGGGCTATCTTTTAATGACCATGAATAAAAAAGATGAGTCCATAAAAGTCTTCCGGGAAAACATTAAGAAATATCCTACAGATTGGAATGTATTCGACAGCCTCGGTGAAAACCTGGTAAAAATCGGGGAAAAAAAAGAAGGCATCAAATATTACAAGTTGGCCCTCAAAAAATCACCCCCTGACATACAGAAGAAACGCATCGAAGAAGTCCTGAAAACATTACAAGGTAAATAGAAAATCATAAAAATCCAGACAGGTGCGTTCTCCGGCCTGTCCAGTATTTACCTTTCTATCCCCGCTTTTTAATATTAATATTATATCACAATTTGCATTCGCGAACAGTATGATGGCGGAAAACTATTCAGTTTTGAGAAATAAAATGTAGTTTATGATTGAACGAGCCTCAGGGAGTTTTCCGTAGGATACCGGACGGGTGAGTAAAACATAAACGCACGATAGCATGATAAGTTTTTCCAAAACTGAATAGTTACTATGGCGGAGCTGATTAAATTTCCTCTAGGTGGATCAGGTATATCTCTGAAACTGGATGAAGAACAAAAATACGGGATAGGCGAATTATTAATCATGTCCAACTGAAAAAAATCTCAAATACGTATTGAACTTACTCAAAACATATGTATAATATTAGGAGGTCGATCAATGAAAATTTTAGATAGGGAGGTGTTTCAATGTTCGTATCCAGGATAAAATTAATTAGCCTCGGAACAATCGCTTTTGGTTTATTGGTTTTTTTAGTTGCCTGTAAGAAAGATTCCGGCAATTCGTCGGCACCGGTGAATTGCAATGCTCCGCGGGTATCCAATACCAATTATGCGCCTGCCTCTAATCTAGGTGAATTTGAAGCGCAGCTAGAGAGTATCCGAAACGAATTCAGGATACCGGGAATGTCAGCCGCTATCGCCAAAGGTCGTAATTTGATCTGGGCAAAGGGATTTGGTTTTGCCAATGTTCAACAGCAGTCAGAGGCCAGCCCTGACACATCATTCCGGATTGCATCGCTCACCAAAACCTTTGCCTCTACGATTATAATGCAGTTGCTTGAAAGAGGATTGCTTGACCTTGATACCCCGGTATCCGAATTTGGAGTGCCCCTGGAAAATGCCGGAAACATCACAGTCCGGCATCTTTTAACGCACACTTCTGAGGGAGTGCCTGGAGAAAGTTACCACTACAACGGCAGCCGCTTTGCTTTACTGGATTACGTGGTTGAGAGTGTTTCAGGAAAATCTTTTGCCCAGCTTTTGAGGGAGGAAATCATTGATCCGCTGCAATTAACTCAAACCGCTCCTTGTACTTCCCCTGAAGCAAATAACCTGGATCTGGCTCAAGGATATTGTCCATCGGGGGAAGCGACACTGCCTTATATCAACAGTTTTTCTTGCGCAGCGGGTCTCATCTCTTCGGTACGAGATTACATAAAATATTCCCTCGCACTGGACGCATATACCTTCCTCAACCCTGTTACCATGGAGGAAGTCTTCACTCCTATGATATCAAATGATGGTGAAGTTCTGCCCTATGGGCTTGGCTGGTTTGTGCAAACAATTGATGGACAAAAAATTGTATGGCATTACGGATGGTGGGATGCAACTTCCACCCTAATTATTAAGGCTCTTGATAAGGAGCTGGCGTTTGTTATAATGGCCAATACTGACATGTTAAGTAGACCTTTTGGACTCGGGGGTGGTGACATCACAACCTCATCTGTAGCCCGCTATTTTCTCAATTCCTTTGTGTTCGGTGAGGGAGAGCTTCCGGACGACTCAGAATATTACAGTTATTAAGGAAAAGGGAAAAAAGGTGACAGGTGCTCTGGGTCAAGAAAAATCGGAAAAACAAAAAAATAGGCACCTAAACAAGACAAGCCGGAACGAAAAAAAACGGGATAGACCAGTATACGTTTTAATCTGGACAACGAGAAAATGATAAATCTCTGCGGTGGAGCTAAGACTAGACTTCTAAGCAATATTTAAACTTCTGTAATTAATCCCTTACTGCGCTTTCGTTTTTAAAATAACTATGACATCGCGTTCATGTAGTTTTTCACTTCTCACAATTTCGAAGCCTGCTTCATCGAATTCCTTTTCCCAATCTCGACCAACATTACTTTTTTCTTTGTTTTTTTTGGGGTCGTAATCAACTATTACAACTAAGGCATTCGGCTTTAACGCGGAGCGTAAGTTTTTCATAAAGGTAATCGGATGTTTTAGTTCATGGTAAACAAGCGTAGAAAATGCTATGTCCAATGATCCTTTGGGAAAGAGAGGATCGTCAATTTTTCCCAGGATTGTTTTAACATTCTTTAATCCCGCTTCTTTACACCTTTGGCTAAGGAATGAAAGGGATGACTCCTCAATATCATTTGTAATTACAGAAGATAATACACCAGTGAATACAGGAGCTATATCAACCGCTAAATTAGATATTTGAATGTCTGTATTGAAAAGTCCATGAGCTCTAATAACCCCTGAAAAGAAAAAATAGGT
>Ga0180438_10000143_pt1 | contig 150185 bp, 107 predicted proteins | sample SS_ome_12_FD_132455 | JGI IMG/M metagenome (GOLD analysis project Ga0180438, IMG submission 132455) | Hypersaline lake sediment archaeal communities from the Salton Sea, California, USA - SS_3_D_2 metaG | ecosystem: Environmental > Aquatic > Non-marine Saline and Alkaline > Hypersaline >... | reverse complement strand
CGGCAATTCCGGATCTGATCTACGATGCCGGCACGGGTGAAGTTGTGATCGACTGGGAAGGTAACACGCTGATCTCGTACGTTCTGAAGAACGGAACGAACAGCTTCATTCCTGGTAATCACAGCACGATCCTGCTCGGTTCGTTCCCGACCGCGACGAGCAACGAGTTGTCGGAATCGACCTCGTTCGCCGAGCCGGGCGTGACGACTCGTAGCATGGGCAACGTGTTCCCGACTGGCTTGGACCTGACGGGACTGCAAAGCCTGTTGACGGTCAACTCGATCATCCTGAGCTTGGGTGGTCCGCAGATTCCGTTCGACCTCGTTGTCGTCGGTGGTGGACCTCCGGTTCCGGAGCCCGCCAGCTTCGCCATGCTTGGCCTCGGCCTCCTCGGCCTCGGCGTGCTTGGCTACCGCAAGGTGCGTAAGTAACGCAAGGCGACCGCTAAGGTCAACTTGATATAGATAATCCAACGGGTGCATCGCTTAGCGGTGCACCCGTTTTTTCGTGCGCGTGTCGAGGCGCGACGGCCGGCGCCGTGGTTCGCTATGGGCCAGGAATTGCGTGCGGGATATGGGTGTGCTTGCCCACACTTTGCCAGACAAAAGTCTTGACAGTCCCTGCGGCGGGGTTACAGTGAAGGGCGCGTCGGTGGAGTTGTCGTAATCGTACGGCGCGTTGACGAAAAACGAAGGGAAGTGCCAGCGATCTAGAAGCTGCCGGAATCCCACGGGTGTCGCGCGTGTTACGGCATCTCACGGTGGGGAGTCCAGGCGGCTTTTTTCGTGCGCTGGCTTTCGTGTCATGTTTGCGCATGAGGGAATTGTCATGTTTGGTTGCAGGCGCGTGTTCGGGGGTGTGGTCGTCGTGATGCTGTTTGCGGGGTTCGCGGCGAGCGATGCCCTAGGCGTACACATCTCAACGTCGCGAGACGTCGCGGGCTTCCGTACGCCACTCGGGAACGAAGGCTATCTTGCCCACACGGTGAATCCATCCGTCGGCCATTTTGGGGAGGAGTGGACCGGCTGGGTCGACGTGCGACATCCGTCACTGGCCGGTGCCAATGACACCGATTTTGGCTATGACCGAAGCGACCGCAGTTATTCGGCCCGTTCAAATGTCCTTACCGATGGCAATGGCGCGGTGGCCGCGCCGAACCGGGTTCAAGATTTCCATTACGCGAACAAGGCGTATATGCTGCAAGCTGGCATCTCGGTGATTGAGTCGGGCGTGCGGAATATTACTTCGGGTGCGGGCGGGGCGCCGGCATTTACGTTCCCGCTGAGTCATGGTCTCGGTGCGGGGCAGGCGGGACAGCCGGCTGAGGAGCAGGCACTGATGGGAATGAACGGTGCCGCGCCGACGATTGAGACCTATTATGCTGGCACTCCAGGAGGTGGTGGCAATTCCTTGTTTAGTGGAGCGTTTGGGGAGACCTTCAACCCGTCGCTGATCGGTGGCGGGAACAATGAAGCCATTTTTATGGCCGATACACCGGCGCCGCGTCCCGATACTTGGGCACACGAGTTGTATCACTTCGTCGGGGATGGTCAGGCAGTGCATTCGCCGCAGGGCGCGGACCCAGCTCATTCCAGCGATGCGAATAACCTGATCGGTTCAGGGGGGATTCGTCAAATTCCCGTCAATGTCAGCGAAGTTGGTCCGCAGATGTCCGGTACCGTTGGCGGCAAGGATCAGATCACGGCCGCGCAAGTGGATCGTCTATTCAATAATGCGGGCGCCGCACCCTATCTGCAGGCGAGTGACAATGGTGGTGCCGCAGGGGATCGCGTCGATTGGGACTTCGTTGTTGATCACGCTCAGTTCGATAACGACCACGACGGAAACAACGGCACCGCCGACGTGAGCTTTGGGGTGGAGGGGATCAATGGCGCCGATAACCATGTCGGTGTTGAGTCGATGTTCTGGGGGATTCAACCGACGTTTGCCTCAAGTCAGGTGGGCAAAGACAAAACGGGGCTCGAACAGTTCGCCGCGACGCCTGATTTCGGCGGCGACTCTTTCTTGACGGTTGATGTCTTCTCGCTTGGTCTGCGGTACTCCGATTCCGATGTGAATGACGCAGGAGGGCTGTCGCTTCGTGAGAACTCGCTCGACTACAACCTCTTCTTCCAGCTCGAAGGGGGTGGGATTGTTCAGGGGATTGCCCACAAGGTGTTCATCGGAGGTTGGACAGCGACCAGTTTCGCCGATAATTACCTGGCTCGATGGGTGTCACCTGGCCCTGCGACCGGAGTCTATGTGTTCGCGCTGACGGATGACGGTCACGACGGAGTCACGCAGATCGACGCGATCATAGCGTCTAGTCTCGCGGTGCCGGAGCCGGGCGCCATTGTTATTGCGGTTCTGGGACTTGCTGGCCTAATGGCATTTAGTTGGCGTGCGGGACGCATGAGCCGTGCATGAGGCTCGGTGGTCATGACGGCAGCCGTGGACGAGGTGTGCTCTGTTTCTTAGCCCATTCCGGGATCGTCTGCTGAGGGACCGTACATGCCCGGTACTTCGATTCCGTTCACGCGAAGGTAAACGCACAGGTGCGCGCGGTGATGGATTGAGTGGTTGAGCACCCAGATGCGAATCACCGCCATTCTTGGCATGGTCATCAAGGTTTGGCCACCTTGTAGCAGTGACCATGGCCCCTGCAATGTTGCGTCGTCGACTGTTTCTAGAATGCCAAGTGCCTGGCCAACGTTCTTGTCAAAGAGTTCCAGGATGGCGGCCGTAGTTGTTTCACTGGGCGACTGATACGGCTCGCCATCGACAGGGGCAACGTCGAGCGAGTCGCTTTGCATGATGTCGACCCAGCTGGGAATGTCGGCCAGGTGATTGGCAACCGCGCCGATCGTGAGCGATTTGTCGTGGATCTTCCAGTCGAGTTTGTCATTTGGGATTCGTTCCAGAATCTTGCGAGTGTTGGCCATTTCCGTTTCGAATTCTGGCAGCATGGCTTGGCCGATGGTCATCATGGCTTCTCCTTGGCTGGTGTTTGGTTTCGCTGATTGAAGGCCGTGCGAATTGAATGTCAGACGCGAAGGGGCAGCTAGCTAGTCCAGCGCGGCCCGTTTGTTGGCTTATTCCGCCGGCAGAAAATTCTTTCATTCTTTGCTGGACAGCGATACGATACACGTGTATAGTACATGCGTGATCGGCAGTAAAGACCGGTTTCTGTAGGTGATTTTGGCGATCTAGTTCGGCTGTTGCCCTACCTTTGTGCCTGGAACGGGCTAGCTAGCTTGACGGCGAAATTTGTTTCCCTGTGAGGACGGAGCGGTCGCGCATGCGCCAATCGCGACTGCGATGTTTAGTAGCGATCGCTACTGTGATGTTTAGTGGCGGCTGTGCTTGATAGCGGTTCCATACAAGATCTATGCCAGACGAAATCCTAGAACAACTCGCCGGAGTGCTGCGGAGGGCTGAGCAGGCCAGTTCCGTGGCTGCGGCCAGGGATCTGCCGCCGATCGTGAGCAGCGGTTGTGGGGCGATCGATCGTTTGTTGCCTGCTGGCGGATTGCCTCGTGGGGCATTGGTTGAGTGGCTAGCCGCTCCAGCGGGTGGAGCGGGCGTGTTGGCGCTCCGCGCGGCGCGTCAGGCGGCCATGGGAGAAGCCGGTTCAAAGGGGCGAGCGATCGTGGTGGTTGAGCGTCACAGAGAGCAGGGCCCCCGTAGGCAAAAGGGTCAGTCAGCGGCGATGTCACCTCGCTTCTATCCACCGACGGCGGCGGCTTGGGGCATCGACCTGTCGCGGCTCGTGTTGGTGCGAGTGGCGAGTCAGAGCGACGAAATGTGGGCCTTGGATCAAGTGGCCCGTTGCGATGCCGTGGCGGCTTGGTTGTGGTGGGGCGAGCAGCTGGAGGGTCGTCACTTTCGCCGCTTGCAACTGGCGGCCGAAACGAGCGGATCGTTGGGGCTGTTGGTGCGGCCACTGGAAATGCAGAGCCAGCCCTCCTGGGCAGAAGTTCGCTTCGTGGTCGAGTCGCAAGGAGAAGACCCCGCGGCGGCCGAGGTGAAGCGGATGGGGCAATTGGAGCGAGGTGGACAGCATGAATCGATGGGGCGACGAGTGAGCGTGCGGCTGTTGCGGGCGCGGCGTGGAGGAAGTCAGGGAATTGTGAATTTGGAGATCGACGATGCGACGCACACCCTATGCGAAACGAAGTGTAGCAGTATGGTTGCCCCACTGGCCCATTCAACGGCTGTTTCGAGACAAGCCGGAGCTTAGAGGCCGCTGCGTTGTCTTGTACGAATCGGTGCGGGGCGGGCGACGGGTGTCGGCGGTTTCTAGTCGGGCCGCGGAACGAGGCGTCCGGCTCGACATGCCTGTCGCTGAGGCGACGTCGCTCATCAACCGCCGGCAGCTTTATGTCGCCCAGCACGATTTCGTAGCCGATCGAGAAGCACTCGAAATGCTGGCCGGGTGGTGCGAACAATTCAGCCCACAAGTCGCCCTCGACGCCGAAGATCGCCCGGGAGGCCTGCTGCTTGATGTGACCGGTCTGGGGCCTCTGTTCGGTGGTGAAGGAGCCATGCTTCGCCAGATCGTGCGAGCATTTAGTCGCGAAGGCTGGTGCGTTCGCGTGGCCATGGCCGACACCGCGGGGGCCGCCTGGGCAGTGGCTCATTTTGCTGAAAGACCGCGAGCGGCGCAGCGGAGCATTCGTGATTCAAGCAGGCGTCGGTGGGAAGTTCCCCAGGTAGTGCCGGCGGGTGAGACGGTGTCCGCCTTGATGTCGCTACCTTGTGCCGCTTTGCGAATTTCCGAGGCGACGATAGAACGCCTGGCTAGCTTGGGAGTGACCACCATTGGGCAAGTCACGCGGCTGCCGCGAGCCGGGCTGTCGAGCCGCTTCGACGAAGAGTTGTTGCGGCGGCTGGACCAGGCCACGGGGCGTCGCGACGAGGTGATTCGCGCAGAGCACGTGCCGGAGGCCTTGATTACGGAACAAGGCTTGGAGTGTTCGACCGATTCTCGGGAGGCGGTGGAGCACGTTTGGAGGCAACTGGTCGACCAGCTGTGTGAGGAACTGCTGAAGCGGGGAGAAGGGGCGCTTCGCTTGGAGTGTTCTCTAGAGTTGGACGATGGGCAGACGCTGTCGATGTCGGTCGGAACGTACCGTCCGGTGGCCGCGTCACGACACTTGAAGGATCTGCTCGAGCTGCAGTGGGAGCGGCTGCTGCTTTGCGAGGCGGTCTGGAAGGTGAGCGTTTCCGCCAGCGTGACCGCGCGACTGGAACGCCGACAGCAGGCGCTGTTTGCTGACGCCGTGGCCGATGGTGGTTTGTCCGACGGTCCGCAGCGAGAGGCACTTTCAGTCCTAGTCGATCGGCTGAGCAGTCGCTTGGGACGCGAAGGCGTGTTGACCGTTTCGCTAACTGGCGATGCGGTGCCGGAGTATGGGTTTCGCACTCGCCCTGTTGCTGATCGCGGAATGCGGCGGGCCTCGCCCAAGAAGTCTGCTGCTGCCACTCGCAGTAATACTCCTGCGGAAGAAACGGGTGCCGCCGGCGAATCGACGTTGCGCACTCGACGTGGGCCGCGGCCGCTATGGGTTGAACGGCGACCGCAACGGATTGCCGTTGTGGCGGCGATGGTTGTTGGAGAGACGGGACCGGAGGGACCGCCGGCTCGCTTTCGCATTGCAAATACCGATCACGTGGTGGGGCGATGTTGGGGGCCGGAACGAATTGAAACAGGGTGGTGGCGCGGGGCCTCGGTGCGTCGCGATTATTACCGCGTGGAGACGACTGCCGGGCTGCGGTTCTGGTTGTTCCGTTGTCGTCGCCAAGGAGAGTGGTTTCTGCACGGGATGTTTGATTGAAAGTGAATCAAGAGAAGGGGGATTCGTCGTTGTCGGAGACTTTAGCCGTGTCATATGCTGAATTGCATTGCAAAACAAACTTCTCCTTTTTAGAGGGAGCGTCGCATCCGAGCGAGTTGGTCGAGCGGGCCGCGGAGCTTGGTTACAACTCGCTCGCCATTACGGATCGTAATAGCGTGGCGGGAGTGGTCCGTGCCCATGCCGCGGCCAAGCCGCTGGGGCTCAAGCTGCTGATCGGTGCGGAAATTACGCCGCACGACGCGCCGCCGGTGGTTCTTCTGGCTACCGATCGGGCTGCCTACGGCCGACTGGCTCGCTTGATTACGCGTGGTCGACGGGCCGCCGAAAAAGGGGAATGTCATCTCTCGCTCGACGATGTGGCCGAGTATGCCGAAGGGCTTGTTGCGGCCGTTGTTCCCAAGCACGCGGCAGCAGGACGCGCGGGTATGCCGGGTGCGGATGAAGGGGCCTGTGCCAGTGATCTGTCGAAAGTCGAGTTCGTGCAGTCGCTAAGGACTTACCGCGAGATCTTTTCGCAGCGATGTTACCTGTTGGCCGAAGTGCATCATGGTCCGGACGACACGCGGCAGTTGGTCCAGCTAGGAGCGATCGCTCGTCAGGCGGAAGTTTTGCCGGTGGCGGCCGGGGGAGTTCATTTTCATGTGCCGCAGCGGCGTGCGCTCTGCGATGTGTTGACAGCGACGCGGCTTGGCATGACCGTCGACGAGGCCCGCGACCGATTGTTTGCCAATGCCGAGCGATACTTGAAGCCGGTCGACGAGCTGCATTCGCTGTTTCGCGAAATGCCGGGGGCGATGGCGCGAACCGTTGAGATAGCCGAGCAATGCACCTTCTCACTCGACCAGTTGCGGTACGAATATCCTGAGGAGTTGGTGCCGGCTGGAACGAAGGCGATCGACTTCTTGACCGAGTTGACCTGGCAGGGGGCTTGTCGGCGTTATCCAGATGGGCTGCCGGAAAAGGCGGCGGCCCTGTTGCGGCACGAGCTCGAGCTGATTCGCGAGCTCAAGTACGAGGCCTACTTTCTCACGGTCTGGGATCTGGTTCGGTTCGCCCGCCGCCGTGGCATTTTGTGTCAGGGACGTGGTTCGGCGGCCAATTCGGCGGTCTGTTATTGCTTGGGCGTGACGTCGGTCGACCCGGCTCAGATGGATCTGCTGTTTGAGCGTTTCGTTAGTCGCGAACGGGGCGAGGCCCCTGACATCGACGTCGATTTCGAGCACGAACGCCGTGAAGAGGTGCTGCAGTACATCTACGAAAAGTACGGTCGCGAGCGGGTTGGCATGACGGCCGAGGTGATCACCTATCGCACGCGGTCGGCAATTCGCGATGTGGGAAAAGCTTTGGGACTGTCGGTTGATCGTGTCGACGCGCTTTCTCGCAGTATTGAAGTGCGAGGCGATCCTCAGTTTGAAACGCGATTTGCCGAGGCGGGGCTCGATCCGGATTCGGAGGTCGCTCAGCGGTTGATTCCGTTGGTCAAAGAACTACGTGGTTTTCCGCGACACTTGTCCCAACACGTTGGTGGAATGGTCATGACGGCGGGAGCCTTGTGTGAGCTGGTGCCGATCGAGAACGCTGCCATGGCCGATCGTACGGTGATTCAATGGAATAAGGACGATCTCGACGAATTGGGCATCCTGAAGGTCGATTGTCTTTCGCTGGGAATGCTGACCGCGATTCGCAAGGCGTTTGAAATGGTCGAAAGGCATGGCCTGTCGCGGGGCGGGGCGGGGCGGCGGCTGACGCTGGCCAATCTGCCGCCGGAAGACCCGCAGGTTTACGAGATGATCCGCCGGGCCGATACCGTTGGCGTGTTTCAGATTGAAAGTCGGGCCCAGATGAGTATGCTGCCGCGACTGCGGCCACGCTGTTATTACGACCTGGTGGTCGAGGTGGCGATCGTTCGGCCAGGGCCGATTCAAGGGAACATGGTTCATCCCTATTTGCGACGTCGTATGGGACAAGAGGCGGTGACCTATCCCAATGATGAGATTCGCCAGGTGTTGGAGAAGACGCTCGGCGTACCGATCTTTCAGGAGCAGGCGATGCGACTGGCAGTCGTGGCGGCCAACTTCACGCCGGGCGAGGCGGACGAGTTGCGCCGGGCGATGGCAGCCTGGCGAAGAACGGGCACCATCGAGCGGTTTCGCGTCAAGTTGCTTGAGGGGATGAAGTCGAACGGGCTGTCGGACGAATTTGCGGAGAACGTGTTCCGCCAGCTGCGCGGCTTTGGCGAGTACGGTTTTCCTGAGTCGCATGCCGCCAGCTTTGCGCTCTTGGTGTATGTCTCGGCCTGGCTGAAGTGCCACTATCCTGAGGTGTTCGCGGCGGCGGTGATCAACAGCCAGCCGATGGGGTTCTATGCTCCGGCCCAGCTAGTACGCGACGCCCGAGAGCATGGTGTCGAAGTTCGCGGCATTGACGTCAACTACAGCAGCTGGGACTGCACGTTGGAGGAGAGTGCGACTGAGGGGCAGGCGACTGGCAGTGGTGGTAGGGAGATGGAGCGCAGCGGGAACCCGAGCAAAAAGAACATGGCTCTGCGGCTTGGCTTTCGCATGTTGGGCGGTATGCGACGCACCGATGCTGAAACTATTGTGCACGAGAGAGCGGCCGGCCCGTATCGATCCATCGAGCAGTTGGCGGTGCGGACTGGGCTGCCGAGGTCGACGATCGTGCGGCTCAGCGATGCCGATGCGTTTGCCTCGTTGGGGCTCGATCGCCGCGGGGCTTTGTGGGATTCCCTCGCCCAGGAGGCGTCGGCTCGTGAGTTGCCTTTGTTTGATCAGGTGGCCGGGGCCAGCGATGCCGCGGACGGCGATTTTCTAGATGCAGAGGATGAATGGACAGCTGCTGGAATCGCAGAGTTGCCGGAGATGGGAGCCGAGGAGCAGGTTTACGCCGACTATCGCGCGGTCGGGCTCTCCTTGCGGGCTCATCCGGTTTCGTTTTATCGGCAGCAGTTGGTCAAGTTGCGGGTTTCTCCCAGTTGCGAGTTGCAGACCCGGCGGGCAGAGCGCCCGGTGCGTGTAGCCGGTTTGGTGCTACTGCGACAACGCCCCAGTACCGCCAAGGGGATCACGTTTGTGACACTAGAAGACGAAACCGGCACGGCCAATTTGGTAATCCGCCCGCAAATTTGGGAACGCTATTACCGGGTCGCCAAGACTTCGTCGGCGATGATTGCGCACGGCAAGCTCGAGCGAAAACACGGTGTGATTCACGTGGTGGTCAACAAGCTCGAAGACATGAAGGGCCGCATCCACGCGATGAGTTCGCAGTCGCGCGACTTTCGGTAGGTCTTCGTGTCTTCTTCTGCTCGTCCTCATCTGCGGAGAGGAGCGAATCGCCACACTTAACGGGCTCCGAATACAACCCGGAATCCAAGCGACTCCTTCTTCCTGCGACCGCTCTTTATCGCACGGGCGGCACTTCGGCAGAAGCCGGCGGCGTTGTCGAATCCGCCACCGCGGTAGAGACGCGAGCCAGTCACTCCGGGGCCCTTGGGATCGACCCGAGAGTCAGGTCGGTCAAAGTAGCCGTCCATATAGTAGTCATTGACCCATTCGGAGACGTTGCCGTGCATGTCGAACAGGCCAAAGTCATTGGGGGCGAAAGAACCGACCGGCACAGCATAGGTGTTGTCCCTGCCAAAGCGAGCGTGCGACGGTTCGAGCCGATGGCCAACATTGAACGCCGAATCGGTTCCAGCGCGGCAGGCGTACTCCCATTCCGCTTCTGTCGGTAGGCGGTATGCCCGCCCGTCCTTGACCGACAGTGCCTTGAGGAAGTCCTTTGCCTCCACCTGGGTGATATTCGAGACAGGCGCTTTCGGATTGGCGGGCGACGGGCTGGGGTTGAATGTGGAAATGGCTTCAAACTGCTCCTGCGTCACTTCAAAGATGCCCATGAAGAAGCCTTTTGTTAGACGAACGCGATGTTGTTCCTCGGACAGCGGGATGTTCTTCTCCAGGATCTCGTTCTTGATTTTGAATCCATGGCGATGCGGTTCACTTTCTGGTGAACCCATCGTAAACTCGCCGGGCGGAACGTAGATCAGCCGCATACCGATGGAATTGACGAGTAGCAACTGCTCTTTCTTAAGCACGGCCTCGACGTCGGCCAGAATCTTCTGGGCGGGGCTGCGGTCCAGCTCTTCGTCCATTCGCATGTAGCCCTGCAGGGCATCGGTGTACGCACGGACGAGCCAGTAACGACCACGTTCGTTGAGGGCCTGTTTGTACTTCTGGGTCTTGCCTCGCATTTTGCCAGCCGCCGCGCGCCAGGCCTCGCCTAGCTCGATCATTTCGTCAGAGGTCCGGCTTGCGCTACTTGCTGCATTGTCCATGGCCGCGACCTTGGCTAAAGCCTCGTTGTCGCATTTTGCCATCTCAGCCAGGCCTTGGGCTTTCCGACCTCTCACAAAGTAGTAGTAAAGTCCCAATTGCTGTCTGGCCTTCTTCTTCTCGAGCTGTTGCCGTTCCGCCTTGCGAGCATCTTCGGCAACGTCCAGGTCGGGCTCTTCAATCGTGGCGAGCCACCGAGACAGATCCTTGGCGTACTCGCGCGCTCTTTCGATGGCCACGAGTCGCTTCTTGAGTTCCCGTTTCAGGGCAGCCTTTTTCTCCTCTGTGTCGTTGAATGCGTCGAACAGATCGATCGCCAGCTCAAGACGGTCGTTCAGCAGGTGCTCGTCGAGCAACGACATCGCCTGAAGAAGAAAGATCTGGTAATTGGATGCCTTGGGATCGATGAGGCGAACGAATTCGACCATCGTCGACGTACGTAAGGCGTCCCCATCGATGTCATACGTTCCCTCGATCAGTTCAACGGCGTTCATGGCCACAAGGAAGTCGAGATTCTTTTTGGCGAATTCGAGGGATCGTTCAAGCAGCATGTACTGCGTGTGGGGGCGTCCTTCGTAATTATCAAGCTGGCTGATCAAAAAGCGGGCGTGGAACTTCTCGTCCGCTTTTTTGATGCGGCCGAACTTGTCCTTGATTTGCTGCAGTGCGACCTTTCGTTGCTCGGTGTTGGGCAGCGGTAACTTGGGGGCATCTTCTTTGTCCGTCGCAGCCGGGCTCTCAATGGATGGCAGCGAACCACCGGGCCCTTTGTCTGGTTTTCCAGTGCCTGGGGCGATCTCTCTGTCTTCTGGCGCGGTTCGATCGTCAAGGATAATCACAGGCAAGTCGCCCTCGCCGGCGGCCGGGTTCTCTGCCACGACGGCCGCATCCTCCTTCTTAACGACTTCTGCAAACTTCTTCGCCAGCTCGTCTTCCTCTTCTGCGGCAACCGCCTGTTCGCGGATTTGCAGATCGGCGGTGGGCGACTCAAAGGAGGCCACGGCGGCGACTTCGATTTCGATGCCGAGCAGTTTGGCGCGAACCATCGGCGCGGCCCAGAAGACACCGATTGCCAGAAGCAACATCGCGGCGGCCACGTAGACCGGTAGATGCCAGGTGAGTCCTTGCGGTTTCGGGCGTGGTTTCCTGGCGGTCCGCTTGCGAGTCGTAGGGATCGTGAAGTCGGTTACGGTACCAAGTGCAGCCGCGTCCTGCTGTTCAAGGTTGTCCGATTTCTCGGCTTCCTTCAGTTTGGCATCGTATTTGGCTTTTGTATTCGGCTGGAGCAGCTCGATGCGGGCCGTGGAGATGTGGTTGAGGATCTGTTGCGACAACGCTGAATGCGGTCCGGTCGCGCATTCACGAACGTACGACATACGCTGGTTCGCGGCCGCTTCGATCACATCGAGGTCCGCTTCGTAGTCCGCCAGGGCAAGCAAGCGATAATGATTCGGCGGTTGCTCGTCGGGGGGGATGCCGAGCCACTTGTGGTATGCGTCAAATTCTTGAGCCATGGTGCGCCTGACGGTTGCCGCGTTACTTAGGAACGCGAAGATACTTGCCCCGCTTGATTGACTCCGGACCGTTGCCGAGGCCGCTCCCCGTTATGGGACCGAATGTCGTTGCTGACCGCTTGGTAGTATTATCGACGCCGGCTGCGAAAAAGACAACGGGAATGGGTTTTTCGGGGTTCACGGCCGCGGGGACCGTCCCCCAGGGGCATGCATTCTGGTAAGCTGATGGGAAGGGCCGGCCAGTAATCAGCCCTTTAAATCATGGGTGCAAGGCGGTTATCGCATTGAGTGCGGAGGAGTAAGAGCGACGTGAGTGAGGCAAACGCACAACCACCGGTCGGAATCGATTTGGGAACCACCTATTCCGTAGTCGCGATGCTCGATTCCCAGGGCCGGCCGATGACGATCCAGAATTCCGAAGGCGACGTCACGACGCCCAGTGTGGTTCTTTTTGAACAGACGGGCATCGTGGTTGGGCGTGAGGCGGTCAAGCTCGCGGCGCACGAGCCGGACGCAGTGGCCGCCTACGCCAAACGAGACATCGGAGCCTCGCGTTTTGGGCGGGCTCTGCGGGGAACTCACTTGCCGCCGGAGGTGGTGCAGTCGTTTGTGCTTGCCAAGCTGAGAGGCGATGCCGAGCTTAAGTTGGGTGAGGTGCGAGACGTGGTGATTACTGTGCCGGCATACTTTAATGAGCCGCGACGTAAGGCGACCCAGGACGCTGGCCGGCTGGCGAACCTCAATGTGCTCGATATTATCAATGAGCCGACGGCCGCGGCCATCTCGTATGGCGTCGCCCAAGGATTTCTCTCTGGCACCGGCGAGGCCAAGGCAAAAGAAACGGTCCTGGTCTACGACCTTGGTGGCGGTACGTTTGACGTTACGTTGATGAACCTGGAAGGGCACACTTACACGGCCGTGGCAACCGCTGGTGACGTGTTCTTGGGTGGGCTCGATTGGGATCGCCGCATTATCGACTTTGTTTCCGAACGCTTTATTGAGGAGCATGGTGGCCCCGATCCACGGGAGGACCCAAGTGCTTTGATTCGATTGGCCCAGGAAGCCGAGGATGCCAAGAAGTCGTTGTCGGCTCGAGAGGAAATGAAGATCACCTTCGAGCATGCAGGTAAACTGCTGCGTCTTCCTTTCTCGCGGCGTCAGTTTGAGTTGATAACGAAGGATCTCTTGGAGCGAACCCGCTTCACCTCACGGACCGTGCTTCGTGAAGCAGGGCTGGAGTGGCAGGATGTTTCGCGGCTGCTTCTGGTCGGTGGCTCAACGCGCATGCCGATGGTTACGAAGATGCTGGAACAAGAAAGCGGTCTCACGCCCGATCGCTCTTTGGCGGCCGATGAAGCGGTCGCTCACGGGGCGGCAATCTATGCCGGCTTTTTGCAGACAGAGGAAGGGCGGTCCGTTCACACCAGTACGGTGGGAAAGATCACCAACGTCAGCTCCCACGATCTGGGTGTGATGGGAACCGAGCCGGCGACCGGACGGCCTCGACGACGCATTATCATTGCCAGAAACACCAAGTTGCCGGCCAAGGGTGGCGGGCGATTCGCTACACAAAAAGCAAATCAACGCAGCGTCGTAGTCAAAATCGTGGAAGGGGGCGACGATAGCGGAAACAACTCCACCGCGATCGGGGTCTGCAAAGTTACCGACTTGCCGCCGGATCTGCCCGCGAAGACGCCGGTCGACGTGATCTTCAAATATGAAGAGAACGGGCGCATCACCGTTCGTGCCCGCCTGACCAATGGGGATCGCGATGCGACTTTAGAGATCTCACGTGATTCGGGACTGACCGAGGAAGATCTTGAGATGTGGGCCGCACGAATCAAGGAAAATCGGTTGCTTCCTGAGCCCGGCGACATGGGGGCAGGAGATGACGGTGACGAAGAACTGGCTGCCGTATTCGACGAGGTCGACGAGGATGAAGACGATCTCGATAGCGCCGTCACGAGGATTAGTCGACAGCCCCAGGCGGGCGGCGAATTAACCGAGAGGGATGCAGTCGATTTGTTGTTTGAGAACGACGATACCGATGTGGAATCGCCTGCGGAAGAGGAGAAGATGGATCTTGGTTTTCTCGGCGATGAGGCGGAACCAACTGTCGGAGGTTCCTTCACCGGCTTTGAAGAGGAACAGGACGAACAGGTCGACACCGGCGACGATTCTCAGTTAGGCGACTTCCTCAAGGGACTCGAGTAGCAGGCGAGCGTTTCTCTTTATTGCCACCGGGGCAGCCGTTTCACGCTCTGGTGAGTCATTGGGAGTCGCTGTCTGGGCGACAGAGCAGCGATCGCTACGACTCCCGCCACAAGCATGCCTGAAATAGATGGCATGGCCGAATTACACAGTATGCCCGAGTCACAACATATGCCTGACGATCAGCAACTCGATGTTATCGCCGTTGGCGCCCACCCGGACGACATCGAGATTGCCTGCGGAGGTACGCTGGCGAGTCTGGTCCAGCAGGGGCATCGCGTCGGAATCATCGATCTAACCGACGGCGAGCCGACGCCGAATTCCCCTGGGCCGGAAGTGCGATTGGCGGAAGCGAAAGCGGCAGGCGAGGCGCTCGGGGTTCATGTTCGCAAGACGCTCGATCTGCCCAATCGCCGGCTTTTTGATTGTTTCGAGGCACGTGTGCAGTTAGCCACTGAGTTTCGCCGGCATCGCCCCCGGCTCGTGATTGGTCTCGGCGGCAGAACGCCCATGGCCTCGCCCGATCATTGGCAGGCGATGCAGATCACCGATGCGGCCGTCTTCTATTCCCGTTTGACCAAGTGGGATGAGCACTTTGACGGCTTGCCGGTCCACACCATCGAGCGGCAATTCTATTGCACGCTCAGCGTCGGCCCGGTGCATGATTTTCCCGCCGATGCGGAAGTGGTGGTCGACATCAGCGAGCAGCTCGACGCCAAAATCGCGTCGGTTCGCTGCTACCAGACGCAGTTCCCGCCCGAGAAAGAGTACGTGTTGGATCGCGTGCGTGCGATTGCCTTGCAGCAAGGGGCACGTGCCGGATTCGCCGCCGGAGAAGTGTTGTTTAGTCCGCGAGTTCACGGCACAACGGACCTGATGGGCGATCTGTTTCCCGCCAAGTAGTCGCGGGCCAACAGCGTTGTGAGTAGGCGAGCACCCAGGTCAGCGGGGCGCCGGGGTGATCAGTTCCCTGCAAGGTTCTGCAGAACGTCGATCACGCTCTGCATGTCGGGCGGAATCGGCGCTTCTATATCGATCGCCTGTTCCGTAATTGGATGGGCCAGTTTCAGGCGTCGGGCATGCAAGGCCTGACGCGAAAGCAGCGGTGTGGTTTCGCTCGCCGCACCCTGGTCTTGGTTCTTGGTGAGGTCCGCGGTCGTTATCTGCGCTCGTCCGCCGTACAGTCGATCGCAAAGGATGGGGTGCCCGATGTGGGCGAGATGGACTCGCAGTTGATGCGTGCGTCCGGATTTGGGCATTAGTCGTACCGTCGCGAACCCGGGATATCGTTGTTCGGTCTCGTAAAAGGTATGTGCTTCGCGAGCATCGGGGTGGTCGCGTCGGATCGCCATCTTTTCACGCTGATAGGGGTGAATGCCAATCGGCTCCCGGATCTCACCCCGATCGCGGTCGGGGACGCCAAGCACAATGCCGAGGTATTCCTTCTCGACCGTGCGTAATTCAAATTGCTTGGCCAAGTGGTGGTGGGCCACGTCCGACTTGGCCACAGCAATCACGCCGCTAGTGTCTCGGTCGAGCCGGTGGACGATGCCGGGACGATTGGGACCGCCGACGGTGCTGAGATTTTGAAAATGGTACGAGAGGGCAGAGGCGAGTGTGCCTTGCCAGTGACCTTTGGCGGGATGGACGACCATAGCCGGTGGCTTGTTGATGACCGCGAGATGCTCGTCCTCAAACAGAATGTCCAGCGGAATCTCCTCCGGTTCGGGGCCTTCCTGCGGTGGAGAAACAAGCTCGACTGTGATCGCGTCGTGCAGCTTAAGACGATAGGCCGCCTTGACCCGCTTGTCGCCAACTTTGGCGTGCGTGTCGTTGATCAGCCGGCGCAGGAACACACGGCTGTAACCGGGGAGCTGCTGACTGAGAAAGACATCGAACCGCTGGCCGACGTCATCTTCTCCTACTTGAAAAGAGAACGATTCGGGCGCGGATTGCGGATCGGTCATAAAAACGCTACGCAGCAGTGATTCTTTGCGAGCCGGGATGCTTGGAGAGAGGAGGGCCGGAGCGAGGACACGTCGAATAAGGCAGCGCCAGACAATCCGTGCTTTGGCTCGTAGCCCGCATGTAGGTGACGGGGCCCGCTTGTAGTTTGCTGGACCCCGGTCGTTCGTTGCTTAAGCGGTGCGGACTACTCAGCGGGTGCCTTGGCAGCATCGTCCGTCGCGGCGTCCGCGTCCGTGCTATCGTTCGCCGACTTATCTTCGGAAGCAGGAGTCGAGTCCTCCCCAGCGGCGTCGCTACCTTCGGCATCTTGCGTGGCGCTGTCTTCCTCGGAGGTGGCGTCGTCGGTCCCAACGCCAGCATCGCCCAGCGCGTCTCGCAACGTCTTCTCAAGCGCGTCGGCGTCTTCGGAGAACGGCTGCTCCGAGAAGTCCTGGAGCGGAGTCACTGGCCGCTGGGTTAGATCGAGTTGATCGAACTCGTCGTACCACGCGGTGGCACCATTGCTCTTGAGGAAGGCGACTTGGGTGGCGGCCTTCGTCGCATAGGGGCCCTCGGTTGCTTCGTAGTCGGCGATCGCGTCGCTCAGCATGTTTCGCCATTCGTAACTGCGACCGCGGCGAAAACGAGCCAAATTGACCAGCATGCTGTCCGCCGACTTGTCTTCGATAACCATCGTGTACGCGTTGGCTGCCTTCTGAAATGCCTCGTTCGATGCCTGGCGACTCCGGCGCAGGTAGAGATTGCCATGAAACATTTGCAGATCGGCCAGCGACATTGCCGCCATGGTTCCTAGGCTACTGCCACTGTTGTCACCGGCAAGCTTTTCGAGCGTGGTTGTCGAGTCATTGAATTGTTGTTCGTTCGGTTGGAAGCCCCCGATGGCTTGGTAGCCGGCGGACTCAACAGTGCGAAGCGTGGCCCAGCCCTCTTGCTGCGCCTCGGCGGAACGATCTCGGGAAACCTTGGCGAAGATCAATATCAAGACGATGGCGATTCCACCGGCGATGTACCAGGTGGAGTTCTGGCCGATGGACTTGCCCTTCTCGGAGAGCCAGATTGCCAGGGTATTGGTCTGCAGTTCGTGTCGTCGCTCAGATTTCATGGGATAATCGGTCCGTTAGGACCGCGGTAAAGGTTTCAGTGGCAGGGCCGGTCTCTCAGGGAGCCACCCCCGGGCGCGCTTAAGCGAGGGGCTTGGTCGGTACCCACGGGAAGCCCAGGGCATTCTGAGGAAACACGCCGGCCGCGAGCCGCAAATCCCCAGTATTATCGGCGAAAGTATAGCGCCGGGCAATTGGACGGGTCAAGGCCGAACTGCCACCAGTGGCGGGCTCGCACGCTCGGCGGGGGGATTGTCTTTTTCCGCCGGAGCGAGTCTGCTGTTGTGCTGCGCGACGGGCGCCCTTGGCTTTGGCATGCCTGGGCTGGTCCGTCCTCAACAGCTCGCGGCACGGAAGCTCCCCATGGCACCCCCCCTCAGTCCTCCTCAATACGAAGCGGTTAACACGCTCAGCGGGCCAATGCTCGTTCTGGCCGGCGCCGGTAGTGGCAAGACCCGGGTCGTGACGTACCGCATTGCCGAACTGATCCGCAGCGGGACGGACCCTTCGCGAATTTTGGCGGTCACGTTTACGAACAAAGCAGCTAAGGAGATGCGCGAACGTGCCTCGCAGCTGCTAGGGAGCAAAAGCAAGGCGAAGCCGGAGATTTCCACGTTTCACTCGCTTTGCGTTCGTATTCTCAAACGACACATCACCCATCTCGGTTATCCACAGCAATTCGGCATCTATGACCGAGGTGACCAGGAGAGTACCGCCCGCCGAGCGCTCCGCGAGATGAGCGTGCCGGGCGAGTCGCTACGGCCGGGCGATTTGCTCTACTTCATCAGCACATGGAAGTCGCATGGAATTCGCCCCGAGCAGGCAGAGCAGACCGTGCGGACCGACAAGGAGCACCTCGCGGCGCTTGCCTATCGGCGCTATCAGGCGGCGCTTAAGGAGTACGGCTCCGTCGACTTCGACGACCTGCTACTGTTGACCGTTGAACTGTTCGAGAAGTTCCCGAAGGTTCGTCGGCAAGAGGCTGCCCGCTTCGATCAAGTCATGATCGACGAATATCAGGACACCAACGGTAGCCAGTATCAGATCGTCAAGTCGCTCGCCGCCCCGCATCGTAATCTCTGTGTGGTGGGGGACGATGATCAGGCTATTTACGGCTGGCGCGGGGCCGAGGTGACGCACATTCTGCGATTTAAGGTCGACTGGCCAGAGGCCAAGGTCGTTCGTCTCGAGGATAACTACCGCAGTACGCCGGAGATCCTCGATATGGCGAACACACTCATCGCCTACAACCAGGAGCGGCACGACAAGGTTCTCCAGCCGGCTCGTGCCAACGGGCTGAAAGTTCGCGTCCTGCAAATGGAGGACGAAACCGAAGAAGCCCGTCAGGTGGTCCGCGACATTTTGAATCTGATCGAGGCGAACGAGATTCGTGCCAGCGACGTGGCGATCCTGTTCCGGACCAACGAGCAGCCACGCACCTTTGAGATGGAGATGCGGCGCGTCAATTTGCCGTATGTCTTGATCGGGGGAATGTCGTTCTACGATCGCAAAGAAGTTCGCGATCTGTTGGCCTATCTGAAGGCATTCACCAATCCACGCGATGAAACCTCCATGCTGCGGATGATCAATAACCCGCCGCGAGGTATTTCGCAGGGCGCGGTCAAAGGCCTGCTCGCCGAAGCGGTCGTTAAAGGCTGTCCGCTTTGGGAAGTGCTGGCGAACCCGACCGGAATCGAAGGTGTCACCAAGACGGCGGCCGAAGCCGTGGGGCGTTTCCGCGAGATGGTCATGCGGTACGAAAAGCGGTTCGAGCGGGGCGACCTGGCCGGCGGCGTCAAGGAACTCTTGGAAGAGATTCGCTACCGCAGCGAGATCGATCGAATCTATAAGGAAGCCGACGATCGCGACGCCCGCTGGGGCGCGGTCGAACAGGTGGTCAACTCGATCGCCGAGTACGAAGAAGACGCCCCCGACGCGACGTTGCATGGTTACCTAGAAGACCTGGCCGTGGCTGGACGTGAAGACGAGAAAGACAAGGAGTCACAGCTCAACCAGGACGCGGTGGCTCTGATGACGCTGCACAGTGCCAAGGGGCTGGAATTTCCGCACGTCTACATGGTCGGCCTGGAAGAGGGCTTGCTGCCGCATCATCGAGCGGCAAAAGAGGGCGGCAAGGCAATCGACGAAGAACGCCGACTCTGCTACGTGGGAATCACTCGGGCCAGGGATCGACTCACCGTCACAATGTCCCTGGGGCGGCAGAAGTGGGGCAAGAGTCGGCCAACCGACCCGAGCCGCTACCTATATGAAATGACCGGGCAGGCCGATCACCCCAACGCGGTAGCAATTCGCGAGGGGAAGAAATCGCAGTCGGGCCCGAATGGTCCGGCCAACGGAAAGAAGAAGGGCAAGAAGCGACCACCGGCCAGGCGATCTTAGCGGGGCAGGGGACTCGGGCACTTACCGTCTCTGGGCAAAGGGGACGGTTCATTTTATGATGAAACGCTGCGAAACGGACCGATAAGCCGTGTGTCGCAGGCCACGGGGCTGTGGCGGAACTGGCAGACGCGCTGGATTTAGGATCCAGTTCCTTCGGGAGTGCAGGTTCGATTCCTGTCAGCCCCACTATTAAGAAGAGGACTCGCGGCCCACGGTGGCTGGGAGTCCTCTTTTTGTAGGTAACGGGCGCGTGTTGTAGGTAACGGGTGCGTGCAGAACGCCCTTTTGTCTTTAGAAGATGCCCAAGAGACGTAGGTGGATTGGAAGTGGGAATAATTCCGGACCCGCCGCGCGAAACACATTTAAGGAACGATCAGCATCATGACCGAGTCTGGGACCGAGAACCGATTTGACCTAACCGGACACGTGGCTATTGTTACCGGGGCTAGCCGCGGCTTGGGCCAGTACTTCGCCCGGGCGCTCGCCACGGCAGGTGCTGACTTGGTGATCACCTCGCGCTCGGTCGAGAGCCTGACAGTGTTTCAATCCGAAATCGAATCGCTCGGGCGACGAGCCGTGGCGCTGCCGCTCGACGTTCGGGAGGAAGAGAGCATCGCCTCGATGGTCGCCGCTGCTCACGAGGCGTACGGAAAGCTCGACATCCTGGTGAACAACGCTGGCTGCAATGTTCGCGAACCCGCCTTGGAAGTGACCTGGGACAACTGGAACACCATCGTGAACACCAATTTGCGAGGGCAGTTCTTCGTCTCGCAGCACGTAGCCCGACACATGGTCGAACGAAACTACGGCCGGATCGTCAACATTGGTTCGATCACGACCGAGTTCGGCAACGCCGGCATGGCTCCTTACTGTGCCAGTCGCGGAGGTGTGAAGCAGATGACGAAGAGTTTGGCTGACGATTGGGGCCGCTACGGGATCACGGTCAATTGCCTGTCGCCAGGCTGGTTCCGGACCGCACAAAATAACGCTCTATACGAGAACGAGAAGTGGGTGGAGTCGATCGTCGATCGAACGCCGCTCGGTCGTGCCGGACTGCCGCACGATATGGACGGTACGGTCGTATTTCTGGCTTCGGAGGCGAGCGAATACATCACGGGCCAAACGATCCTGGTCGACGGTGGATTTACAACGGGCGCCACGCGGCTCGCACCATAATCCCCCACTACTGAGAGGCAGGCATCGCACGCATCATCGTCCGCTGATGGATGTGCAAGAAAGTGAGCTGGAAAATCGGCCGAGCAATCCTCACAATCGTCATAAGATCAGTTTGTTGTGTTAGTTGTGGCTTGACCGTAGAATAGTTAGAGGGGCGAAAAAGGGTGTGCGGCTAGGGGCACGGGGTGCCAGTACACAGGTGGCTAGTTCATGACTGAGAAGAGAGCTCATGATGACTCGCGCTTTTGACCCTTCGAGTGTTTGCTGCATTTCATCGGACGATTTGCGGCAGACGTCTTCTTCCAAAGCATCTGCCAAGCTTCGGCCAGCGGCATTTCTCCTATTGGCACTAACGCTGTTTTCAGGCCTGCCAGCGGCATCACTTTCGGCCGCCGAACCGGCAACCGCTCAGCAACTGCTCGACGCCTATAGCGTCTTCAAGGACCCGACGGCTACTAACGCTCGCGTTGTGGACAGTGTCGGACTCTTGCTCGCAAATGCCCGTAACCCTGCCATGCCGCAGGAGGTAAAGACCAATTGGTGGATCGTGCCTGAGGCGCAAGGCGTCATCGATCGCCAGGCATTGATCAACAACCATCTTCATGCGTTGTACAACGGCCTCAAGCAGGGCGGCGTCGACTTTAGTAACCCGACGCATATTCAGCAGATTCGCGGTCGCGGATATCTCGACTACCGAGCCCAGTTTCCGGCCAGCGGTGGGTTCCTGCAGTACCCTGGTCTGAATGAAGTCTATTGGAACAACCTGGCGAAGTACGAAGCCGAGGCGATCCAGCTTTTCGTCGCCGGCAAGAAGGCGGTTCCGCTGCCGCAGCCTCGTACAGCGGCCAAGCCGGAAGTACCGGCTCCGGCGGTACCTGCTCCGCAGCCCAAGCAGCCAGCAGGCGCGTCCGCGGAGGAAGTTGCGACCACCGCACCGCCGCAACCGGCTCCGGCGACCTTCAAGGCGGACGACGGTGAAGATGCGGCCCGAGCCTATTTGGCCGGCAAGGGACTCAGCGACAAGAAAGGCATCTGGGTACTGGCGGCTGAAGATGATCTGACCGCGAAGATTAAAGAGGCGGTCAAGCTGAAGGCCGCCTTTAGTAAGGCGAAGAAGCAAGTCGCCAAGAATGAGGAGATTCGGCCCAGATACGATTTCCATGAAGCGAAGTTGAAAAAGGAGATTAAGGGTCTGACCGACCACATCAACAAGAACTGGTTCCAGGCGAATACAGCTCAGAAGGAGAAACGGACCAAGCTCCAGCAACAGATCAAGAAAGAGGTCACGCCGTTCCGTCAGAAGTGTGAGAAGGACAACGCACTTGTCGATTCGACTTACGAGAAATGCGAGACGCTTATTACGACCGCCGAAGAACAGTTCCACAAGATTGGCGAGCAGTATGGAGATCTTTCTGCTGAGGAATCGTTGTTCGAGGCTCTCGATGTCGTCGGTGGTGAAATCGGCCCTTCGGCCAACCTCAATAACCAGTACCGGAAATTGACAAAGCTGCGTCAGACGCTGGAGAAACAAGCCTCCCGCTAGGGCGTCATCGACGATGATGCTGCGAAAGTTGTAGCCACCGTCCGGTGGATTTAAGATAGGCAAGTAGTGCCTCCCGCCGACTAACAGCAATTGCCCAGAAGGATTGGCTAGGGTTATCCCGTCGAGTACGGGCCTGGTTGGGGACAACAGTCGGGGCAAGCGGCAAGTTGGGCAGTTCGACAATTCTCTGAAGACAATTGGGAAATCGCGTCATGGCTGGCGGTTTTGATCCTTATCAGGAGTGGTTCGGTATTGCCCCGGAAGAGCAACCGCCGAATCACTACCAGCTCTTGCGGCTACCGGAGTTCGAGGCCGATCCCGCGGTCATCGAGGCTGCCGCCGATCGTCTACTCAAGTTTCTCGAATCGCAGGTAGGCGGATCTCGCAACGACGATGCCAAAAAGGTGCTTGGCAAACTTTCAATGTTGCGAATCGATCTGTTGGATGAAGAGCAGAAGGTTGCCTACGACGCCCGCCTACGCAAACAATTGGCCAACAAAGCCGCCAAGATGAATCAGGCTCAGGCAAGTCAGCCCAAGGCGGCGAGCGGAGCGACGGCAGCGACGCCTTCCAGACCGAAGGTAGCCCCCAAGCGGCCAGCGCCTTCGGCCCCTGCGGCGAAGACCAAGCCGAAGCAGCCAGGTGCGCCCCGTCGACCCCCTGCGGATGCCCGTCCAACGCCCGTCGATACCGGTTCGCGAGTGGTTGTCGAAGAGGAAGAGCCGACGCCTATTGTGGACGTTGGTTCTGCCGGTGATTCTTCGGTTTCCACGGGCGGTTCCTCGATGGCGGATCGCGCTCGTGGTAAAGGGAAGCGTCGCTCGGGTAGCGGTAAGGTCAAGAAAAAAGCGGCCGTGCCGGTCGATGCCAACGACGAATCCGATGAGGCAGACGAATACGAAGACGAGAAGTCGTTCAACTTCCCGCTCGTGATCGCGGTCTCGCTTGTGACCGTGCTGGCCGTTGGTGGCCTGTTGTGGGGGATCGGTTTCTTCGATAACTGGAAGGGGAGCGACAACAGGATCGCCGCCCGAGACGGTCGTGAAACATCGAGCGAGACGCCTGATCGTCCAGAGAGAAAGATCGCGCAGACGCAGAAGTCGCGCGAACCAAGTCATGAGGGAGATGTTTCTTCGGACGAAGAAGAGTCATTCTCCTCGCTAGCTGCTCAGTTCAAGCGGACCGATCGTCCCGCTCCACCAGCAGACGCTACCCAGACGGCGAAGTCGCCAGACCGCACACGTCGACAGGTTACTGCCAAGCGACCGGTTGCGGGAGAAACCTCGTCGGGCGATGTGCTATCGCCCGGTCTGCCAAGCGTGGTTGACGGGGATTCGGCAAAAGGGGAATCGGCGGATGATATCGCCAAAGCGGACGCTGCCAACGAAGAGGCTGCATCCGATGGGGAGGATGGCGATGCAAAGCCGAGGCGTTCGACGCCTTCTTCCCGGCCATCCGACGTGGCTGGTGGAGTCGTCTCAGGGGATGACGCATCGGCGGATGCCCTCAAAAGGCCTAAGATCGACGTCGTGAAGAGCCCTGCATTTCGAGCCCGCGAAGAGGGTGAGGCGGCTGGCGACTATTTGGCCGCGATCGGCCTAGAGAAAGAGGAAGATCGTTGGATTCTCGCCAACGAGCGAATCGTCAAGGCACCCGCGGATGCCGAGAGCAAAGAAGGCGGTCTTGTTGCACAAGTGGAATCTAGCGTTGCCGCGGTCGTCGCTGAGCGGGCAGAACGGAAAAGCCAGGCCAAGGCAGAGCGCAAGGGGCTCGATAAGGATCAAGAAAAGGCACTTAAGGAGCTTCGCAAAAAAGCCAAGAAGATGACCGCGGAGCAGCAGAAAGCCGCCGGCAAGGCTTTCAAGGAAGAGTGGTCGCAAAAGAAGAAGGACTTTAGCTTGCGTGTGCCGGTCGACCCGGAGGCACGCCTTATACGGGCCACACAGCTGGCCAAAGCGTTCGCCGAGGATAAGAAAAAGCAAACCATTGAACATTTGGCGTCGACCTACAACGGCATTCACGGCTACCTGAATTTGATCCAGAAGATTGAGAAGGCGCAAGCCGCGTTCAAGGTTCGCGAAGCCGAACATCAGATGCTCAAAGACTCGTACCGCCTTGAGTACGAGCGGGATTTGTCGATTGCCAAGAAGAATGCGGCACTTGCGTTGCAGGCGGTCATGCAGCTCAATCGACTCGCATTCGAGTATCGCGTGTTGGGGGAAATCGGCGCCGTGAAACAGGCGGTCGAGGAGGCTGGCGGGGAACTTGGACCGGGGCCGGATTTTGGTTCGCTCTCGACCCGAGCTGCGCGACTCCAGGCGGCGGCCGACAAGAGCGTGGCCGACCTTGAGAAACTGGCGCCCTTCTCCGAGGCAATTTACCGATTGCCCAAACGGGTCGTCCTAATGGAGGACGCGTCGGTGAAGGAGTTGGGAAAAGTCGACGCTTCCTATGCAGGTGTTTCGCCCACCGAAGATCCGGCGGCCTACCTTCTTGCTCGTGGTCTAACGCGTACGGGAGACTATTGGCGATTTGAAGGTGAAAAACAATTCAAGCACGACATACTGCATGCGAACGCCTACCGAGGTGAGATCGATTTCTTGATCGAGTCGTTTCCGGAGGAACGCCGCGCGGCTCTGGTCGCCAAGCAAGTCAAGCTCGATGAACAGCACAAGAAGATGCACGAGGATCTGACCAAGAACGTGATTCCTTCTAAGGTCTATCACAACCTAGCGAACTGGCTCAACAGACGGCGCGACTACGAGAAGGAGAAGTATCCTGTCGACCGGCTCGCCGAGCGTTTGTTGGCGGTCGATGACGCCATCGCCAATTTGAAGGACGAGCGAACGCAGTTCCTCTCCGCGGTGCTAGAGCGCGGCGATCAGGTCGGCATGGCCTATGGCGATGTTGCCAGCGAGGACGATGTACTCAACGCCCTGGAACAGACGGGTGGCAGTATCGAACCCTCGGGCGACTTCAGTTCGACCCATCGGAAGATTCAAGAAATGGTCAATCGGCCGTAACGAAGTGGGCGGGGTGTCTAGCGAGTTTTCGGGCAAAAAACGCAGGGGCGCTCCGTGCGACTCCCCCCCATCGACAACGAAAATGGTTAGAATGTGTTGTCCCCTACGGGCAAAACTCGCCGCGCGATGAAGCGGATTCGATTCAAGACAACAGCAACCCGAGCAGTGGAATCAATATGAGAAATGGGCAGGCGACGACGCGGCATCTTCTTTTGTTCGCGATCGTATGTTTTGGGCTGATGCAGGTTGCGGGCAGCGCCGGTGCGCAGGAAGAGTTGCTTCAGAAAAAGGGACTCGTTCGAAAGCAAACGAAGGCCGGCGATGTCTGGGTGCTCGCCCAATATGAAGCGCAAGTCCGTGGCGTGTTGGATAACCAGGACAAGGCACTTGCAGATCTTCAGAAGCACGACGCGGAGGCCGCGCCCTTCTGGGAAGGCTACCACAAGCGGATGGCTCAACACGCGAAGGAGGTCAAGCAGCTGGAGCTTGACCAGGCGGTGATCGCTTATCGCGGTTTCGGCATTCCGGCCGACGTAGATGCCTTCAACAAGAAGATCCCAGAGTTTCAGAAAAAGGTTGCCGAACAGGTTCAACCGCTGCAAGGCCAGGCTGGTCAATGGAATCACAAGCGTTCCGGTCCGCTCAATGCGTTTGTCGGCGCCTTTGTTCAGGCCGACTCGCTGCTCACGCAGTTGCGCGACGCCTATCTGGGCCTGAAGAAGGATCCAGAAGTGATTTCCGCGATCGAAAAAGTTGGTGGTCGTCTCGGCCCCGGCCGCGATTTCACGCAACTTCGCTCCCGCGTCGATAAGGCAGCTAAGGATGTACAGAAGCTCAACGTGCAGCTAAAGGAAATCAAGTTCGCCAAGTCGCTGTTCAGTTCCGAACTCGACAACCCGGTGGTTTCGAACATCGATCCCAAGACGGAGCCGGCGAAGTACCTCGAGGCGCGGAATTTTGAGAAACGTGACGGGATCTGGATTCTTCGCGATGAGGATTTGCTTGCCAAGCTCAAGGAACGGGCTGACCTCTACGACGAGAAGGTCAAGGAGGTAAAGCTCAGTATGAAAAAGCTGCGCCGCCGCAAGGATCTCGAAAAGATGAAGGCCAAGCAGCAGGCGTTCAAACGCAAACTCGACAAGAAGCAGGACGAGATCAAGGCCAAGGTCGACAAACAGGGAGGGGCCACCGGTGGTGACTTTGCAGCCATTCGCGACTGGCAGAAGGAGAAACGCAAGGAAGTCGCTTTTGAACGAAGAATTGCCGACGAGGAAGCGAAGCTAAACGATGCCGAAGACCGGTACGCGATTGCACTCGACGAGCGATTTCTGTTTCTGGAGCGGGCGGTCGAGCAAGCGATCATCATCGCCGACCGCTACGGCGAACTAGCTGAGGACGAAGACATCATCGTCGCCACCGAAACGCTGGGCGAAGAACTCGGGCCAGCCGAATCCTTCGAAAAGGGTTATGGTCGTCTCAAGCGGATGCACCGATCTGCCCAGAAGAAACGTAAGTAGGCGACTCTCGCCGCAACAGTACGACGCCGGGCCAGCGGGAACGGACGCAGCGAAAGCGCAAGTCTCCATTTATGCGATGGCAGCACTGCGGTTTCGACTCGGCAATCCGTTAACTCTTTGCTGCGACAGAGTTTGCTCATTTTGATCTGAATTGCTATGCTGCTCGTGCGTGGCGGCCGATGAAGTTCGGTATGCTGCGACAGCCCTACGGCTTTCCGCGAGAATGATCTCGCCCGCCGAACCGGCTATAATCAAGCCCACCGCGGCGAGTCTGCCAGACGGCGGACCGACGCAGCGGCCCCACCGAAGACGATCCTTCCTTCGATCCCACCTTTGAGCCGATCTCAACCCTCGATCAGGAGAAGTTCTATGGCTATTTCGCGACGACGTTTTATGCAGCACTCGGCGGCCATGGCCGCGGCCACCTTACCGCTGGCTACCGCCACGACCGCCTATGGAGCTAACGAAAAGGTCCGCGTCGCGGTTGTCGGAGTCAAAGGGCGCGGTCAGTCGCACATCAAGGGCTTCGGTGAAAACGTCGTCGCCGTCTGCGATTGCGACATGCTGACGATGGGCAAGGTCGCGGAGCGACTCGGTAGCGTCGACCTCGTGCAAGACTTCCGCCAACTGCTCGACCGCAAGGATATCGACGTCATCAGTATCGCCACTCCGAATCACTGGCATTCGCTGATGACCATTTGGGCCACGCAGGCTGGCAAAGACGTTTACGTCGAGAAACCGATTTCGCACAACGTCTGGGAAGGACGCCAAGCGGTTAACGCCGCTCGCAAGTACGGTCGCATTGTGCAGACCGGAACGCAGATTCGCTCTAGCAACTCAATCCGTGACGCCGTCGCCTTTGTGCAGGGTGGCAAGCTCGGCAAGATCAAGTACATCGTCGGTACCTGCTACAAGCGTCGTAAGAGCATCGGGCTGCGGGAGACGCCGCTGCGAATTCCCGGCCACATCGACTACGACCTGTGGTGCGGTCCGGCCGCCAAGGTCGATCTCTATCGTCCCAAGATGCATTACGATTGGCACTGGGATTTCAACACCGGAAACGGTGACATGGGCAACCAGGGGATCCACCAGATGGACGTCTGCCGTTGGTTCCTCGGTGCCCAGGAGCTGTCGCCCCGCGTGATGAGCATCGGTGGTCGCTTGGGCTACGTCGATGCGGCCAACACCGCCAACACGCAGACGGTCATCCACGACTACGACGAAGCCCCGATCATCTTCGAGACGCGCGGATTAGAGACAGACGCCTACCGCGGATCGCGAGTCGGAATCGTCGTGCAGTGTGAAAACGGTTACGTGCTCGTGCCGAGCTATCACGACGCCATCGCCTACGACAACGAAGGCACCGTCGTGAAGAAGTGGACGCACTACGGCAATCACTATGGCAACTTCCTGGCCGCCGTGAAGTCGCGTAAGCACACCGACCTTTACGCCGACGTGTTGGAAGGGCATCTCTCCAGTGCTCTCTGCCACACCGGTAACATCTCTTACCAGTTGGGCGAGAAGAAGCCGCTTAGCGAGATCACCACGGCCGTGAAGTCGAGCGAGCGGGTGAGCGACTCGCTCAGCCGCATGGTCGAGCACCTCGAAGCCAACAAGGTCGACGTATCCGGACCGGAACTGGCAATCGGCCCCTGGCTTGAAATGGATCCCAAGACCGAGCGATTCACGAACAACGAAAAGGCCAACACGATGTTGACCCGTGAATATCGCGAAGGTTTCGAGGTCCCCGACCTGTCGGGCGCAAAGGCCTAAGCCACGCTGGTTCGGCGGGCAGTTTCTAGGGAGTGATGTTGTGCAGTGGAAGCATTGCCTCGTAGTGGTATGCGTTGTCCTGCTTGGCAGCGGGTGTGGTGAGCCGCCGGATGGGGACTTGGCGGCCGATGCACCGTCATCGCAGCTGTCTTCAGATCAGGACGCCGGTGGTGGATCTGCCCCTGGTGATCTTGGCGAAGAACTCGGCCAAGGAGTCGTCGAAGACCTCGCCAAGATCTTTGCCGGCCAGCTTGAGCAACAGGGTATCGATGTGCGAACCCTGGGTGGTAACACGCCGCTGCACAATGCGGCATGGTCTAAGAACGTCGATGAGGCGAAGAGACTGCTCGCCGGCGGGGCGGATATTCACGCCCTCAACGACGAAGAGTTCACGCCGCTTCATATGGCAGCAGCGATTGAGGACAATGGGGCCTTCATTTCTCTGTTGCTTGAGCATGGTGCGGATCCCAAGCGGGCAACTTCCGGCGGTGTGACTCCTCTGCTGGTAGCGTGCGGGCACAACATATTTGGCACGGTTCAAAGTGGCGAATCGATTGCTGAACTTCTCAAAGCAGGAGCAGACGTTCAGGTGCGCGGTGGCACTGGTCGGGGCCCCTTGAGCATGGCTTCGGAGATGGCGCCGCTGGAAATCGTTTCGCTGCTCATCGAAGCAGGTGACGACGTCAATCAGGCGGACGAGGACGGTTGGACCCCGTTGCACTATGCGGCCGCCACCGACGCGCCGGAGATCATTGAACTGCTGCTAAAGGCGGGCGCTAAGCGGGACGCACGCACCAAGGCTGGGGAGTCGCTGCTGTTCTTGGCAGTGACCTATGTCCGTTCGTATCAGATTCAGATGTACGAGGAATATCGAGACCTCGAACCAGAATGGACCGACCTGCATTGGGCCGCGATCCATGGCAGCGTCGAAGAGGCGAAGCAGGCGCTCGCTGCGGGTGTCGATGTCAATGCACAGGATGCCTACGGACGGACTGCCTTGAGCTGGGTAATTGGAGAGAGCGAGTGGTGGTATGCCGGGGGGCCGGCCAGACTCAAACTGTTGCAGTATCTGCTGGAAGCAAAGGCAGCCCCAAACGTCGCCGATAAACAGGGGCTCACGCCGTTTCTGCATGCGGTGTCCCTGCATGGTGTGGGAGTGGTGACGGACGCCCTGACGATGCTCAAGGAGGGTGGGGCGAACCACCAGGTGCGCGACAAACAGGGGAATACGGCCCTCCTTTACGCGGTTCGTTCCAGCACCGAAGCGTCCGTCGACTGGCTGGTCAAAGAGGGGCACGACATCCACGTCGTCGACGACAAAGGCGCGAACCTATTGCACTATGCCGTGGAGGAAAAAGACGACGACATGGTTGCCCACTTGGTTCGTGCCGGCGTTGACTATTTCGCATGCGATAACGACGGCAAGTTACCGATCGATCGTGCTGAGGACGAATACTACCGAGCACGGATCGAGTCCGAGGTGAAGGACATCGAGCGAGAACAGGTGGCGAAGACGGTCGCTAAGGTTGCCGAGGATCGCAAGTCAGACAACCTTGCCGAATGCGATCCCGCCAAAGCGACGAGTCCCAAGGAGGCGGTGCGGCAGCTAATTCGAGCTACGCACCACGGAGACGCGGAGAAATACAAGGCATGCTTCGTGGGCGAGCCTCTGGTCATGAAAGCGGTCATGGCGAGTCTGGAGGATGCCGAGGCAGGCTTGGCGTATCGCCAGGCGGTGATCGATCGCTTTGGTGACGAAGGTTATCACACGCTGCAGAACAACCGGAAAGGCACTTCTTTCACGATCGACATGCTCGACGAATCGATCGTCGATCGTGTGGTGGTGAATCAAGCTAGCGATCAGGCGGCGACGGTGTTCATTCCGGCCGTTACCGCGCCAGGTCCGCTCAAGCTTCGTAAGCTCGATGGTCTTTGGAAAATCGAGGCGACCAGTATCTATGCCGACGGTCCCTCGCTGATCGACTTCGTGAAACAGCACGCCGTTGCTGTCGAGTCTCGCACCCGTGCCCGCGCAGAACTAGCCGCGGACAAAGAAGAGAAGCTAACGCTCGAAGAGTTCGATGAGCTGTCTCAGAAGATCTATCTGAAAGTCGTGGGCGCTCGCTAGGGCAGGGGCGGTCATTCTTCAAAACCGCCTGTCGGCGTCTCGTTTCTGTGCGGCATCTGTTCAATACCTTTTCAACGCCGGTTCGGGGTCCGGACTATCACGGTTCTTCTTTTCTTGTTTTGAGCCCGGCACCTGCGGTAGGGTGGATTTTGGTGGCGTCGATAGTCGCGACGCACTAGCTGTACCTCGTGCTTATTTAACCCGAAGCGTAAGCGAGGGACACTACCCAATGGGTCTCCATCCGATCAATGGTGACAGTTAAGGGGCTGCTCCTGACATGCGATGGAATGGAGGCCAGGTCCGTCGTGTCCCTCACTTACGTTTCGGGTTAGATGTTGTAGGGTGCATCCGTTCTTTGGCAACTTGGTTAAATAGGCTTGAGGGTGCTCCAAGGGTGCCACTGGCTCTGCCAGTACTAGCCGCGGCTGAGTCGTTCATCTACTTGCGCCACCTCAATGGCTCGGCGGGAGCCTCGCCCTCCCGAGCGATTGGCACTGATCAACACAGCTCTTTGACAACTTGGTTAGAAGGCGATCTTGGGGTGCCACTGGCTGCTTGTCAGCCAGTGCTGGGGGCAATGCGATGGTTCGTCCACGCGCAGGTGAATCACGGCTCGCCCGCGACCTCGCCCTCCCAGGGCAGGCAGCCGCGCTACCATACGGACTTTTTTGGCGTCACGCGCATATCAGCCAAACTTACTCTAACGGCAAGGTGCCAATAGAGTTGCGGCCAGAAGTGCCCGAAACGGCCAATCGCGCAACCCACAGCGAGGCAACACCTTGGAGTTCTTTGGCCCTTACCCCGTTTTCCGGCATATGGCAAAGAAAGTCGCACCGCGCGGCACGGCGTGGGAACTCAGTCATGCCAAGCAACGGGCAACGCAATTGCCCGCCGGCTATTCGTCCTTCGCCTTGTCCCGCCCGGTCATCTTGTCGAACAGGGCGTAGACCGCGTCACGGCCCATAACCGCATGCTTTGGTCGCGGGTGCTCTTCGTTGAACACGGCGAGCTGCTCCGGCGTCTGCAAGATGATGCCGGGTTCGACAATGCGGTTGGGGTTGTTGCGGTCGATGAGCGGAGCCATGGAGAGTCCCAGGTGCTTAGCGAAGAAGGGGTACATTCCTTTTCGCTTCGACGGGCCGTAGCTGTGCTCTTCGTTCTGGAGATGCAAGTTGTCGACCTTGTCGCCGGCACCGAACAGACCGTAGACGCTCTTGAGATACGGATACTCGATTTCCGGCGTGTGCACGGTCCAGTCAGCGCCACAAGAGATGACCAGCTGCGGACGCGGGGCGGCCATCGCTCCCATGTGGGTGAGATTCGTCTCGTGATGCTCGCTGTTGAAGATCGGCAATCCGCTCTCGCAAACGCAGCCACCGTCGTAGTTCGAGGCCATCATTACCACGGGACAAACGACCGAGACGCGAGGATCGATGGCACCCATCTGCATCGTTTGGGATCCGCCACCGGAAGCGCCGGTCACGCCGATGCGACTGGTGTCGACATCCTTGAGCGTGGTCAGGTAATCGAGCGTGCGGATGTTGTTCCAGATCTGTAGCGGCAGCGAGAGCGGATCGTGGTGCTTGGTCTGCTGTGAATCGCCGGCACCAACCTGATCGATGGCGAACACAACCGCACCCATCTTGGCGAGGATTGCACAGCGGATTTGCATACTGTTGCGGCTGCGGCCGTTGAGGTTGCCTTCTTCATCACGAAAGTGGCCATGCGGGCAGAGCACGATCGGATACGGCTTCTTGGCATTCGTCGGCACATACAGATTACCGGTCGAAAAGAAGCCAGGCATGGTTTCCAAGGCGACGTTGGAGACCGTGTAGCCGTCGAACTTCCGCTCCGAGTGAACAATCGGATTGAGCGGTGTTTTCTCCGGCATCTGCTCAAGCTTGGCGCCCTTGAGGATGTGCTTGCGGGTGTGGGCGGTCAGTTCGTTCCAAGCGGCCAGTGTCTGGTGCTTCGCCTTCAGGCGGGCCAGGATTGCCTTTCCTTTGTCGAGCGAGCGGGCATGATAGCGCCCGGCGGCATGAGCCGAAACGGCAACACAGGCGACGAGAAGCAGGACGAAAGGAAGCTTGCGATTCATGGGGATTCTCTTGGTGCGTGTTCGCGTGGTGTGAAACGAGCCCTGTCCGCAATGATGTGGTTTGGGCTGATGTGGTTTGCGTTGAGATGACCGGTGTGATCGCCTAGGCGTTTACAGGCAGTCGGCTCGCTCGTATTTGTGGTCTCGGGTCGGCTGCCAAAGGTCGTAGTGAATTTCGCAGTCGGCCGGGTTGATCAGATCGAACGAGTCCATCGTGACCCCATTGCCGCCGAAACGTAGCGTGTTGACTTTGCCATCGTGCCAGGTGGTGGGGGTAAATTGGTCCCAGGGAACCACTTGTGTGGGATCGGCGTTGGGTGTGAAGTCCGTTGGGTTCTGTCCGACCACATCGGCATTCGGTTTGAGGTAATCGAGTAGCACGATCTTGTCGCTATCGCCGCTTTGCATTCGCAAGTAGCGAGGGTTTAGCCCATAGCTCGGATTGGCGATGATGGCGTCGGAGTTGCCTACGTAACGCACGTCGGAAGGACAGCGAAAGGCTTCGGCTTCATCTTCGACGAGCCCCTCTTCGTTGTAGGTAACTAGCTTTGTGGCCCAATCGGCAGCCTTTGGCTTAAAGTCGACATTCCGCTCGACCGCCATCTTGATGTTCATGCCAACGTCTCGCATCCGCGACAGGCAGTCGGCGGTGTTGGCGTCACCTCGGGCAGTGAATACGGCGCCTGCGGTCAAAGCGACCAGGATGCCGATGATCGCCATGACGATCAGCAGCTCGACGAGCGTGAACGCGTTTCTAGAATGCGTCTTCATGGTTCTGTTCCTTTCGCGGCGCCGTTTGGTCGCGGATCCGTTTATTCGCGGCCCTGGTCCGTTCCTTGATGCACCGCTTATGGGCTCACCGCTACCTTGCGATCGGTTCGCCACCTCTTTAGCTAATAGTATGGCAATTCTGCGGGCAAATGTCACTACTTGTCGCTGCAAATGGACGACGGGCCGCTCGCGATAATCGGTAACTCGCCCATTAGACCGGGAATGCTAGGTGTGTTTCGCAGTGCCAGACGCAGCTGGACCTTGCGACTTGGAAATAGGGCCCGCAGTGGTTTAGACTGCCGCTGACACAGGACAGGTCGCAAGCTTGACTGCCTCTTGTTCCGCTGATCGATCCAATTCTTTCGATGCCTCGAGTTGACCTCCATGAATCACGCAGCCGAAGCCACCCAATTCGCCGCCGATCTCGAGCGAGCGCACTGGCACGATGGCGCGTTGTGGTTCGTGCGATCGAAGCGTGACCGGGCCGCGTCGACTGTGCCAGAGTGGGAGACGCTGCGTGAGCACGCCTCCGCGATCAAATCACATACGCTCTCAAGGATCGGTGACTACCTGGAGCAATTCACGGCCAATGCTGAAGCGGGCGGGGCGACTGTTCATTGGGCCAAGGACGCCGCGGAGCACAACGCCATCGTGCGGCAGGTTCTGCAGCAGCACGGGGCCAAGCGGGTGGTTAAGAGTAAGTCGATGTTGACCGAAGAATGCGGGCTCAATCCGCATTTGGAGGCGCACGGCATCGAAGTGACCGACACCGATCTGGGCGAGAGAATCGTCCAGCTTCGCAAGGAAGAGCCGAGCCATATCGTCCTGCCGGCCATTCATATCAAGAAGGAAGAAGTCGGCCAGCTGTTTCATGACGAAATGGGCACGGATGCTGGTGCCGACGATCCGCAATATCTCACGGAAGCAGCCCGGCACGCACTTCGCGAAGAATTCCTCAAAGCGGATGCCGCGATAACGGGCGTGAACTTTGCGGTGGCGGAAACCGGCGGTGTGGTCGTCTGCACCAACGAAGGCAACGCCGATATGGGGACCGGGCTATCCAAGGTTCATATCGCCTGCATGGGATTTGAGAAGGTGATTCCCCGGCTGAAGGATCTAGGCGTGTTTACCCGCCTGCTGGCTCGCTCGGCGACAGGCCAGCCCGTGACCACGTACACGACCCACTACCACGGTCCAATTCAGCGGAAAGCTGGCGATGGGGAATTGCATATCGTCATCGTCGACAATGGCCGTACCGAGGTGCTCAAGAAAGATCGCTTTCGGCGCTCGCTACACTGCATCCGCTGCGGCGCGTGCATGAATACTTGCCCGGTCTACCGACGCAGCGGTGGGCACAGCTATGGCTATGTCGTGCCTGGGCCGATCGGTTCGATCCTTGGTCCCTCTCGCGACGCGAAACAGCACTACACGCTTCCCTACGCGTCTAGTCTTTGCGGGTCGTGCACCAACGTCTGCCCGGTGAAGATTGACCTGCATCACCAGCTGCTGGCCCTGCGTGAAGAGATCGCCGAGGCCAAGGTGCTGCCCTGGCGAAAACGGATGGCGATGAAGATCCTTGGCCGCGTGCTGCGGTACGGTTGGCTCTATCGCACCGGCGGCCGGCTAATGCGACTGGCGGTGCGGATTACGCCCCGCTGGCTTCTCTATTCGCGACTCAACGGTTGGGGACGCCAGCGTGAACTCCCGCCAGCCCCGAAGCGTTCATTTCGCCAGCTCTATGCCGAGCACCAAAGAAGTGGCGAAGGGGAGGGCTAGCACGTATGGCCGAAAAGAACGATATCCTTGGCGGTTTGAAACAGGTGCAGTACGACGCTGATCCGTTGCCGGATCTGGATGACTTTGGTGTCACGTACGACGACATCCTCGCGCAGTTCGATGCGTCTCTTCAGGCGGTTGGTGGGACACTGCTGCGTGCCGCGTCGTTAGAAGCGGCGGCCGCCGCCGTAGCTGAGTTGGATGTGGCGCGCGATGCGAAGCAGGTCTTCTGGGCGGTGCCGGACGTGATGAAGTCGACTGTCGATTTGGCGACCATGGAAGACCCGCGGGAATTGAATCATTTGCCGCTGGCGGTCGTGCCAGGTGAGTTCGCGGTGGCCGAGAACGGCGCGGTCTGGATCGATCCGAGCAGCCTCGCTCATCGGGTTGTGCTGTTCATCGCCGAGCACCTGGTGGTGGTCGTGCAGAAGAGCGAACTGGTGCACAACATGCACCAGGCGTACGAGCGGCTAGGCACTGAGATGCCGAATTACGGGTTGTTTGTCTCGGGGCCGTCGAAGACCGCTGATATCGAGCAGTCGCTCGTGATAGGTGCTCAGGGCGCCAGATCGCTTTATGTTTGCCTAATTGGTGAATGAAACTATCGAAGGCGGTAACGCCTGCCGTAGAAGGAGAATTGCGATGCTCGGGCAATGGTTGATGGGCTTTGCGGTCACGCTGGCGGCGATTGTCGGTTCGCTGGTCCATCCTGCACAGGCGCGTGCTGATGACGAGGCCGCTTCTGCAACTCGCAGTCGCCCCAACATCTTGTTCCTGCTCAGCGACGACCAACGCCGCGACACGATCCGGGCACTCGGTAACTGGCACATGAAGACGCCGAATCTCGATCGCCTGGTTCGCGAAGGGACGTCGTTCACGCGGGCGTACTGCATGGGTTCGATGAATCCCGCCGTCTGCCAGCCGAGTCGGGCGATGATCATGAATGGTCGCACGCTGTTTCGTGCCACTGTGGGAACGCCTTATAAGTTGTTGCCAGAGGTGCTTCGCGAGGAAGGCTACGTCACCTTCGCTACGGGTAAGTGGCACCATGCCCGTGCGCCATTCGCCAGGGCTTTCATTGCCGGCGGAGCGATTTTCTTCGGCGGGATGTCCGACCACGACAAGGTACCGCTACATGACTTCGATCCGACCGGCCGCTACGACGCGAAGCCGCGGTATGAGGACAAGCTCTCGAGTGAACTCTTTGCTGACGCCGCTGTCGACTTTCTGGAGCGGCATGCCAAGCAGCGTAGCGCCCGGCCGTTTTTCGCTTATGTCTCTTTCACGGCCCCGCATGATCCTCGCACGCCGCCGGCCGAGTATCGCGAGATGTACGACGCGGCCAAGTTGCGGCTGCCGGAAAACTTCTTGCCGGAGCATCCCTTCGACAACGGTGAGATGACGATCCGCGACGAAAAGCTCGCGCCTTGGCCACGAACGCCCGAGGTCGTGCGCGAGCACTTGGCCGATTACTACGGCATGATCTCGCACATGGATGCTCAGATTGGCCGAATTCTCGATGCGCTTGAGGAAACTGGACTCAAGGAGAACACAATCATTGTGTTTGCCGCCGATCATGGCTTGGCGATCGGAAGTCACGGCCTGCTGGGCAAGCAGAGCGTCTACGAGCACAGCATGGGGACACCGCTGATCATCGGTGGCCCGGGACTGCCTGAGCAGAAAAAGAACGACGCCTTCGCGTACCTGTTTGATATCTACCCGACGCTCTGTGATCTGGCCGGAGTTAAGGTGCCCGAATCGGTCGAGGGGAAGAGTCTCGCCGCTGTACTGCGGGGAGAAGAGCGGCAGGTTCGGGATACCGTCTTTACCGCCTACAAGGTGCAGCGAGCGGTGCGAGACGATCGCTGGAAGCTGATTCGCTACACCCATATCAACAAAACGCAGCTGTTCGACCTGGCGATCGACCCGGCCGAACGGAACAATCTGGCCGCGGAGCCGGAGTTTGCTCCCCGCGTGGCACGCATGATGAAGATGCTCGCCGCCTGGCAGAAGGAAGTGGGCACGGATATGCCGCTGACGAATCCGAACGTCGCCGGCGAATGATTCCCTGCTGGCTCGACCGCTCATCCTCTGCACGCGTGGGTCGTAAGAAACCGGTTCGGGTGCTGGAGTTGCCCGCGGTGGGCAGTTAACATTGTGGCCAGCTGAGACGAAGACGCCGGCGCCCCTGTCGGCATGCAAATCGCAGCGGCAATCAAATTCAATACGGCGACCAATTCAGTAACAACAAATAACGCAACCGTAAATAACCACCGGGATGTTGAAACATGGTGACATATAAGATGCCTCGCCGCGAGCGAGTGGCGAAGACGAAGAAGAATCAGGTTCTATTGGTCGCCAGTGGCGATCTGCGGCTCTCGGCCAATCAGGGCACCTGGGCGGCTCAGCACGAGATGGAGCAGCAGCTCGGGCGAGCGATGGCCCAGCTTGGTTTCGACCTGGTGCGAGCCCATCCGTACAAAAAGAAAGAACGCCACGGCTTCATCGACTCCCAGCGTGAAGGCATGGACGTGTTCGCCAATATCGATCCGGATGCCAAACTCGTGGTGGCCGAGGCGGTCTGGCAGTACTCGCACCACGTGCTGCATGGTCTGATGAGCCATCGCGGACCGATTCTCACCATCGCCAACTGGTCGGGGCAATGGCCTGGTTTGGTCGGCATGCTCAATCTCAATGGTTCGCTGACCAAAGCAGGCGTCGACTACTCGACCCTCTGGAGCGAGGACTTTGAGGGCGATCGGCAGTTCCTCAAAAAACTGAAGACCTGGCTGGAGACCGGCACGGTTCGCCACCGCACTTCGCATGTGAAGTCGCTCAGCCGCGTGAAGATGCCGGCCGCGGAACGCAAGCTTGGCGAGTCGCTGGCCGCCCAGCTCCAGCAAGAGAAGGCGATTATGGGCGTCTTCGACGAAGGTTGCATGGGCATGTTCAATGCCATTATTCCCGATCACCTGCTCAACCCGGTCGGCGTGTTCAAAGAACGCATGAGCCAGTCGGCCCTGTACTACGAAGTGACGCAGACTTCTGACGCCCAAGGCCGCGCGGTCTTGAAGTGGATGCGGGACAAGGGAATGACCTTCCACACGGGCAAGAATCACGACGAGCATCTAACCCAGGCACAGCTTTTGCTTCAGGCCAAGATGTACATCGCGGCTCTGCGAATCGCGGACGACTTTGGCTGCGACACGATTGGTATTCAGTATCAGCAGGGCCTCAAGGATCTGCTCCCGGCGAGCGACCTGGTCGAAGGCACGCTCAACAACAAGGATCGTCCGCCGGTGAAGAGTCGCGACGGAAAGCGAGTCCTGTATGCCGGCGAACCTCTGCCGCACTTCAACGAAGTCGACGAGTGTGCCGGGCTCGATACGCTGATGACCTATCGCGTTCACAAGGCGATGGGCCAGCCGGTCGAGAACACCCTGCACGATCTGCGGTGGGGCGATTGGGACGCCTCGGGCACGGTCGACGACTATGTGTGGGTCTTCGAGATCAGTGGTTCGGCTCCGCCTGCCCACTTCACGGGTGGCTGGAAAGGTGCTTCGAGCGAGCGTCAGCCGAACATGTACTTCCCCTCCGGCGGCGGCACGCTCAAGGGCGTTTCCAAGCCGGGCGAGGTCGTGTGGTCTCGCATCTACGTGGAAGACGACCGTCTGAAGATGGACCTCGGTCGCTGCGGCGTCGCCAAGCTGTCGAAGTCGGAGACGCAACGACGGCTCGACGCCACCACGCCGCAATGGCCGATCATGCACGCGGTCACCTACGGCGTGTCGCGCGATCAGATGATGGCTCGTCACAAGAGCAACCACATCCAGGTTGTCTACGCCACCAGTGAAGCGGCCGCCGACAAGGCGATGTTCGCCAAAGCGGCCATGGCTCGGGCCCTGGGCATGGAAGTGGCGATCTGCGGTACTCGCAAAAACGGTAAGCCGTGGTAGTGGGGCGGTAAGTTGGTCGTTGAATGGGCGTTCTAACGCGTGCAATAACACCGTTTTGCGACGATGTTCTTGCTGCGCCGATCATTGCTGAAGTGGCCATTCTCGGCTATCATAATAGCTTGTTTGTCCCACCTACTTTCCCACCTTCAGGAGCACCTTCTGATGCTTCAATTCATCGGTAAGGGCCGCACTCAGACGTGCAACGGAGTGACACGCCGCGATTTCCTACAGGCTGGTGCCTTGGGGGCGATTGGCCTCTCGCTGCCGCAGTACCTGCAAGCCAAAGAGCAGGGGGCCGTGAAGCCCGGGCACGATGAGCGTGCCTGCATCATGATCTTCAATCTCGGCGCGCCGAGTCATATCGATACCTTCGATCCAAAACCAAATGCGCCGGCCGAGGTGCGTGGGCCATTCAAGACGATCAGCACCAAATCGCACGACATCCAGCTGACCGAGATCCTGCCCAAGCACGCCGAGATCGCCGACAAGTTCTCGCTGGTGCGAAGCGTCTACCATACGGCTCCCGCCGTGCACGATGCGGGTTGGCAGTATCTGCAGACCGGGCGAATGTTTACCGGTGGCGTGGAGACGCCGCACGCGGGCTGCGTGACGAGCTACCTGATGGGGCGCCGCACGGATCTTCCTGCTCACATTCTGTTGCCGGAGCCGATGGGCCGCGGTGGTGGAAACATGCCGAGTGGTCAGGCTGCCGGTTTCTTGGGCAAGGCCCACGATCCGTTCGCCCTAATGGCCGATCCCTCGAAGCCGAACTTTGAAGTTCCCGACATGCTGCCGCCGCAGGAGATTGGCACCGCACGCATGCAGCGACGCAAGCGACTGCGTCAGGTGGTCGACGAGACGGTCAAGCATTTTGAAGGTAGTGCCGACGCCGACTTGCTCGACAGCAACTTCCAGAACGCCTATCGCCTGATGACGAGTAAGCAGGCTCGCGAGGCGTTCGATCTTTCCAAGGAACCGAAGAAGATTCGCGAGCGTTACGGCATGACCCGCTTCGGGCAGTGCTGTCTGCTGGCTCGCCGCTTGATCGAGTCGGGCGTTCGCTTTGTCACGATCAACACGTTCCTGACGGTGTTCGACGAGATCACCTGGGACATTCACGGCTCGAAGCCGTTCACTTCGATCGAAGGCATGAAGAACATTGTCGCGCCGATGTACGATCAGGCTTACAGCGCGTTGATCGAGGATCTGCACAATCGCGGCATGCTCGATGACACGATGGTGGCCAACGTCTCCGAGTTCGGCCGCACGCCGAAGGTGAATCCCGCCGGCGGACGCGACCACTGGCCACAATGTTGGACTTGCGGTTTTGCCGGGGGTGGTGTGAAAGGCGGCCGCGTGGTTGGTGCCAGCGATCCGATCGGCGGTGTGCCGGCCGATCGCCCTGTGACCCCGCCAGAGATCGTCGGCACGATCTTCAAGGGCCTCGGGCTCGATCTACATACGGAGCTGCCAGGCCCGGGCGGACGCCCGTTCCCGCTGGTCGACATCGGCAGCAGCGAAATCAAAGAGTTGTTCTAGAACGACAAGGTGTGAGTGAGATGGCTCAATCTAGTGTAAGAAGGATCGTGATGCGCAGAGTTCTGAGAGGAACCTGTTCGGCGCTGTTGGCCGTTGTGGCCTTGGCGTGTATGGCAGGCGGTGCTGTGGCGGCAGATGACGGCAAGGTTCCGGAGCATCCCAGCTTTCGCAACGACGTACAGCCCATTCTGGCCAAGTTCGGGTGTAGCAGCGGTGCCTGTCACGGTGCCCTCGCTGGTAAAGGCGGGTTGAAGCTGTCCTTGCGTGGTTACGACACGATGGCCGATTACTTGGCGATCACACGCCAAGCCCGCGGGCGACGCATCGAACTTTCCGATCCTGGTCGTAGCCTGTTGCTCGCCAAGCCGACCGCCGCCATTCCGCACAAGGGTGGCCTGAAGTTCGAGGCCGATTCGTTCGAGTACAAGGTGCTGGCCCGCTGGATCGCCCAAGGCGCTCAGCCGCCGGCGGAAGAAGACCGGATGATCGAGCGGGTGGAAGTGTCGCCCGATCACGCCATGGTTCAGCCTGGTGACGCCAAGCAGGTGGTCGTGACGGCTCACTACAGCGATGGTAGCAGTCGCGATGTGACTCGCTGGGCGAAGTACACTTCGGCCAATGAGACAGTCGCCAAGGTCAACGAAGACGGCCTCGTCGAAGTTGGTGGGTACGGCGAAGGCGCCGTCACCGTTTGGTATCAGAGCAAGATCGCGATGGGCTTTGTGACGTCGCCCTATGCGAATGAGATTCCCGCCGACGTTTATAAGAAGGCCCCGCGTCGCAACTTCATCGACGAGCTGTCGCTGAAGAAGCTTGAGGAGTTGAATCTAGAACCGTCGCCGCGTTCGAACGACGCGGAATTCCTCCGCCGGGCGTTTCTCGACACGATCGGTACACTTCCCTCCGCGAGCGAGGCACGCAGCTTCCTGGCCGACACATCGACGGATAAGCGAGACAAGCTGATTGAGACGCTGCTGTCACGTTCCGAGTTTGCCGATTACTGGTCGCTGAAGTGGTCCGATCTGTTGACGATCGACGGTCGCCGTCTGCGGCCCAAGGCGGTCGAGGCCTACTACAAGTGGATCCACAAGAGCGTGGAAGAGAACAAGCCGTGGGATCAGTTGGCTCGCGACGTGCTGACCGCTCGCGGTAGCAGCTACCAGAACGGGGCCACGAACTTTTACGCCCTGCACCAAGATCCGGAGAACATGACCGAGAATGCCTGTCAGGCGTTCATGGGACTTTCCATTGGCTGTGCCAAGTGCCACAACCATCCGCTGGAGAAATGGACCAACGACCAGTATTACGCGATGGCCAACTTGTTCTCGCGAGTGCGGGCCAAGGGCTGGGGCGGCGATCCTCGCGACGGTAGTGGGCACCGATCGGTCTTCGTGATGACCAAGGGCGATCTTATTCAACCCCGCACCGGCAAGCCGCAACCGCCAACGCCGCTCGATGGTGAGCCGATCGCGTTCGACGATCCGACCGATCGCCGCGAGTATCTGGCCGACTGGATGACCTCGCCCGAAAATCCGTACTTCACCCGTGCCATAGTGAACCGGGTGTGGGCGAACTATCTCGGTGTCGGCCTGGTCGAGTCGATCGACGATATGCGAGCCACGAACCCGCCCAGCAACGAAGAATTGCTGGCGGCCCTGGCAGATTATTTGGTCAAGGAGAAGTACGACCTCAAGTCGCTAATGCGGCTGATTCTGCAATCGGAAACGTATCAGCGTAGTAGCGAAACGTTGCCCGGCAACGAGGGCGAAACTCGCTTCTACTCGCGGTACTATCCGCGGCGAATGATGGCCGAGGTGCTACTCGATGCCGTTTCGCAGGTAACCGGCGTACCTAGCGAATTCAATCAGATCGTCGCCTCGGATGGTTCTCGTAGTAAGACGGAAGCGTATCCAAAGGGAACCCGCGCGATTCAGCTTTATGACTCGGCGGTCGTCTCGTACTTTTTGAGTGCGTTTGGCCGGAACGATCGGGCGATTACCTGTGAATGCGAGCGGACCAGCGAGCCGAGCATTGTTCAGGTGCTGCACATCGTCAACGGGGAGTCGATCAATAGCAAGTTGCAATCGGAGGAGAGTCGCGTCGACAAGCTGCTGGTGACCGACGTCACCGACGAGGCAATGGTCGACGTTGCCTTCCTGAGCAGCCTGTCGCGTTATCCAACCGCCAAAGAGAAGCGGACGATGCTCGAGGCCCTCAAAGGGACCACCGGCGACGAGCGGCGTCTGGCGCTTGAGGACGTCTACTGGAGTCTGCTCAGTAGCCGCGAATTCCTGTTCCACCACTAATTTAGAACGACACCCATTGTGTTGATTATCGATATGAATACGCGTGCTCTATTTTTTCTGCTGCTAACGACGTTGTTTCTGGGAGCCTCTCCGGCTTCCGGAAAGGAAGCTCCGCCCGACTACAACACTAAGGTCGCGCCGATCCTGCGTACCTACTGCGTCGGTTGTCACAACGCAGACGATGCCGATGGGGATATCGTGCTGGAGACCTTTGCGGACATCTTCAAAGGTGGCGAAAGCGGTCCGGCGATCTCGCCCGGCATGGCGGCTTCGAGCCGGTTGATTCGCGTACTGACGGGCGAAGCGGAACCGGCCATGCCGCCGGAGGACGAAGCCCAGCCGACGGACGCGGAAATTGCCATTCTCAAGGCCTGGGTCGATGGTGGAGCACCTGGCCCTGAGGGAGCCGAGCCAGCTCGCACACTGCTGGTACCAGAGATCACGCCGAGCGACTCGATTACGAAGGCGGTCTCGTCGATGCGTTTCTCGCCTGATGGAAAAATCCTGGCGGTCGGGCGATTTGGCAATGTCGAGCTTCGCACCGCCAATGGTGCCCGCGTCCATCGCACGCTGTCGGATCACGCCGGCAAAGTGAACATGATCCGTTTCTCGGCCGATGGCTCGAAACTGATCGCGGCCTCAGGGATTACCGGCCTCTACGGTGAGGCTCGCATCTGGAACGTGGCCGACGGCACGCTGCTGCAAACCATTCGCGGACATCGTGACACGATGTATGCCGCGGTGCCAAGTCCCGATGGTCGGTTGCTGGCCACCGGTAGCTACGATCGCAACATCATCTTGTGGGATCTGGTTACCGGAGAGCAGGTGCGTGAATTCAAAGGGCACAATGGTGCCATTTACGATGTGGCGTTTTCTCCGGACGGAAACATTCTGGCCAGTGCCAGCGGTGACGCTACGGTCAAGGTTTGGCGCGTCGACTCCGGCATGCGGCTCGATACGCTTAGCCAACCGCTCAAAGAGCAGTACGCGGTCACGTTCAGTCCCGACGGTAAGAAAATCGTCGCCGGCGGTGCCGACAACCGAATTCGTATCTGGCAGCTGCTGTCGATCGATTCGCCCCGCATCAATCCCGTGCTCTTCGCTCGCTTTGCCCATGAAGGGGCGGTCGTGCAACTCGACTTTACTCCCGACGGGGCGGCGCTCATCACGGTCGGTGAGGAACGGGCGATCAAGGTTTGGGAAACACGCACATTCACGGAGACCTACTTGCTGGAGGATCAGCCGGACGTGATGGCGGCCCTCGCGCTCACGCCCAATAGCAATAGTTTTGCGGTAGGACGCATGGACGGCTCGCTCCAGCTCTTTGACTTGCCGAGCAATGTGAGTGGTGACGCGGGAACAGGCACCCAAGCGGCGCCGATTCTCGTTGAGCTTCCGATGGGCGACCTCCCGGAAGCGACCGAGGTGGAACCGAATGGAACCCCAGAGACGGCCCAGGCGATCGCGATTCCCTCGGTCACCAGTGGGATGATTCAGCCGGCCGATGAGAACGCGTCGGGCGACGCCGACCTGTTTCGCTTCGAGGCCAAGAAGAACCAGCAATGGGTAATCGAGACCAACGCCCAGCGGAGCAAGTCGAAGCTCGACTCCAAGATCGAGGTGCTTCACGAAAATGGCGACCCGGTCCTGCGAGTGAAGCTTCAGGCGGTCCGCGACTCGTATATCACGTTTCGCCCGATCGACTCCGGTGGCCGGGGAGTTCGCCTGGCCAACTCCGATGAGATGCACCTCAACCAGCTGGTCTACATGCGGGGCGAAGTCTGCAAGCTCTGGCGAATGCCACGCGGCCCTGATTCGGACATTCTGATGTATCCGCACGAAGGACTGCGCTACGGTTACTTTGGAACATCCGGAACGACGCACGCCATGAACGAGACGGTCTACATCGTGCGCCCGATCGCGGCGGATGCGAAGATTGTGCCCAATGGCCTGCCGGTCTTCCCGATCTACTATCAGAACGATGACGAGAGCCAGCGGAAGTTCCGCCGTGACTCACGTCTGACGTTCACGGCGCCGGAAGATGGTACTTACATTATTCGGGTGACCGACGTCCGCGGTTTCCACGGGGAGGAATTCAACTACAAGCTCACGGTTCGTCCTCGCAAGCCAGACTTTCAGGTCATGCTCGACGGCAAGGCGGACGAGCGTAAGCAAGAAGTCGCCAAGGGTAGCGGTCGCCGAATTCGTGTCCGCGCCAATCGCATAGACGGATTTGATGGCGAAATTCGTGTCGACCTCGATGGAGTTCCGCCAGGCTTCCACATTGCATCGCCAGTGACAATTGAGGCTGGCCAACTCGAGGCCTACACAACGATCACGGCTGACGCCGATGCACCCGCTCCTACTGAGAAGAATGCCAAGATTTCAAAGGTCACGGCCACTGCCAATGTCGACGGCAATGAGGTGACCAAGGAAATCGGCACCCTGGGCGAGGTTAAGCTTCTCGACGCTCCGCAGGTACGGGTCTTCTTGGAGCCGCTCGATAAGAGCCAGGATCGGCTGGTCATTGAACCAGGAACCACGATCAAGTGCATGTTGCGAATCGAGCGTAACGGCTTCGACAAGCTGATCAATTTCCGCCCGTTGAATCTGCCGCACGGAGTGATCGTGGACAACATCGGGCTCAACGGCATCATGATTGTGGCCGGTGCGAGTGAGCGGGAAATCTTCCTGTCTGCCGAGAAATGGGTGCCCAACACCGAGCGTAACTTCTCCATGCAGACGTTTGGCGTCGGGGAGCAGGTCAGCAGCCCGATCGTGCTGGAAGTTCGCCGCCCGTAGGCTGCAACGGGATAGAGACCGAATCCAGATACGCTCGTGCGATGGCACTCGCAATCGGCCTGGATAATCGCCTGGGATGGGCGACGACGGCCTTGCTTAGCTGGCCCGTTTTGCCTGTCTCCCCAGGCATGTTGGCGCACAAAAAAACCCCTCGCCAATAGCGAGGGGTTTCTTAGAGGCGCCGATCGGATTCGAACCGATGGTGGCGGATTTGCAATCCGCTGGCTTAGCCACTTGCCTACGGCGCCAACTCAGGGCTGTAAAACTAGAGAAACATTAACGATCCGTCAAGGTCCACCTGAAAGGGCCACAGGGATCGCGGGCCAGAGGCCAAGTTGTCCGGTTCGGAGCCACCGGTGGACTTTATCGGTTGTTCGAGTCATTCACATGAATAAACGTCGACAGATGCCCGGGAGCCTATCAAACGCTGAAGATTCGACCCCGCGATATTCGACTTCTATTGGGTAGGCACCGGATCGCCGCCCCCCTCGAATCGCTTGTCTGGATGAAAGGACGCTCCCTTGATCAAGTATCTGACGCAGTTGATTTCTCGTCCAAGTAGACAAGAATTGGTCGATTTGGTTCGCCAGGTTTCTGACCGCAGCTTTCCCGCGGTCCAAGATCGAGCCGCTTCTCGTGCCGCTGGAATGCCCTTGGCTGAGGCTCGTGGGTATGTTCGTGCTCGTGCGACGGGCATCATTCGTCGGCAGGTGGAAATCTGCCTAACCCGCCGTCACGCGGTCGATGAGCGTCTGCAAAGGCAGATCGCCCTGCACGCTTGTGAACGGGTTGTGCACTTGGTCATCGCTGAGATGCTGGCCAAGAGCCCTGTGGCACGCCGTCAGGCAGCCTAGAATGGCCGTGGCCTCAATTTCTTTCCTTCTCGCCTGCGAGATCGTCGTGCGGGCCACCGGTACGCGTGTTGCTGGACTTAAAGCTCGTAGTTCGCACTTCGGATCGGGGTCTGTGGGTTTGCTATTCGTGGCAACTGTAGCGGCCGTTATTCGGTGAGCGGCTGCGATACGGGTCTTTAGCGTGGCCCAGTCTGGCATCGCGCCCTCGATTGTGAGCCTCTGTTGGCGGTGATAAAATGCCGCTTTCCCGCATTTTCCCGCCATTTTTGTGATTTCGCCCTATGAGCCGGCCCAAGAATCTCGTCGTCGCCCAGAGTGGTGGCCCCAGCGCGGTGATCAACAGCAGCTTGTGTGGAATCGTTGAGGCCGCTCGCGACCGCGACGCGATAGGTACGGTCTACGCGGCCCATCACGGAATCGAAGGCGTGCTCAAGGAGGAGTTGATCGACCTTAGTTCTCAGGCTGCTGAGGAGATCTCGCTACTGCGGAGAACACCGGCCGCCGGATCGATCGGCACCTGCCGCTACAAGATTCGCGAGCACCAACAGGAAGACTTTGCCCGACTGATCGAGGTCTTTCGTTCCCACGACGTTGGTTATTTCCTCTACATCGGCGGCAACGACTCCATGGATACCGCCAACAAGGTCGCCCGCCTGGCCGGAGAACAAGGGCTCGACCTGATCGGTGTCGGGGTTCCCAAGACCATCGACAACGATGTGGGCGATAGCGAATTCAAGCTGATCGATCACACGCCGGGTTACAGCTCCACGGCCAAGTACTGGATGCACATGGTGCAGAACGCCAATGAGGAAAATGCCGGTAGCTCGCCGGCCGATCCGGTGTTGGTGATGCAGGCAATGGGAAGGCGGATCGGATTCATTCCGGCCGCGGCTCGTTTGGCCGATCCAAACCGCGAACTGCCACTGCAGATCTATCTGGCAGAGAGCCCCTGTACGCTCGCCGAACTGGCCGACAACGTCAATGATCAGCTGCGCCGCGATGGTCGTTGCATCGTCGTGATCAGCGAAGGGTTCGACGTCGGCGACCTTGGAGAGCTGAAAGATTCGTTCGGACATACCTCGTTTAGTTCCAGCGAAACGACGGTGGCTCAAACGGTCGTGAATTACCTCAACCGGGTCGGGCTTTCCGTGAAAGGTGCCGCACGCGGGAACGTGTCCGGCACCGACCAACGGCACGCCATCGCCATGGCTTCCACGGTCGATCTAGAAGAGGCGTACCAGGTCGGTCGCTATGCACTCGATTTGGCCGCCCGCGGTGAGAGCGGGTTCATGGCCACTATGTTGCGAGAACCGGGTGACGAATACCGAGTTCGCTACGATCAGGTTCCGTTGGCGGAAGTCGCCCTGAGCGAGCGAACTTTCCCGAAGGAATGGATTGCCGAGAGTGGCTACGATGTGACCGGCGAGTTTCTGCGTTACGCGACACCACTGGTCGGCACGGAGATGGTCGATATTCCGATGGAAGCGGGGCGTCAGCGACTCGCTCGACTTGAAATGAAGTTGGCCGAGCAGAAATTGCCGGCCTACGTTCCGCAGGCAGATCGCGAAGCGGCCGCATCGAAGGCGTAGCCGTCGGTCAGGAATCCAGCCAAAAGGCTGCCTACCCGTCGACTTAAACACAGTAACTGAATGCAAACACCTGGCCCGGTCAGCACCAAAAACACGAATGTACGAAATCGACCCCCAGCACGAATTTCTCGTCGGCATCGACTCCGACGGATGCGCCTTCGACACCATGGAATTGAAGCACAAGGAGTGTTTCATTCCCAATATCATCAATTACTACAACCTGCAGGCGATTAGCAAATACGCTCGCGAGGCGGCGGAGTTCGTCAATCTGTACTCCAAAAGTCGCGGCATCAATCGCTTTCCGGCTTTGATCGAAACGCTTGAGTGGTTGCAGCGTCGCCCGGAAGTCGCCGCCCGTGGCGCGTCGATTGAAATCCCCGCGTCCCTTCGCAAATGGGTCGAGACGGAGACCAAACTAGGCAATCCGGCGTTGGAGGTCGCGGTCGCCGAAACAGACGATCCCGATCTCAAGTACGCCCTGGAGTGGTCGGTGGCGGTGAACAAGACGATCGCCGACACCGTGCGGGGTGTTACTCCTTTCCCCGGCGTACGAGAGAGCCTGGAGAAGCTTGGTGAGAAGGCCGACGTGTTGGTCGTTTCTGCCACTCCAAACGAGGCGCTCACTGCCGAGTGGACGGAACACGACATCGCCAAGTACGTCACCGAGATTTGTGGACAGGAAAGTGGCAACAAGAAAGAGACGCTTTCCAATGCCACGAAGTACGCGGCCGATCATGTGCTGATGGTTGGCGACGCCCCCGGCGACTACAAGGCGGCCGTTGCCAATAACTGCCTGTTCTATCCGATCAACCCGGACGCCGAGGATGCCAGCTGGCAGCGTCTGCTCGATGAAGGAATCGAGCGATTCTTCGCTGGCACGTTCGCTGGCGACTACCAGCAGCAGTTGCTCGACGAGTTCGATCGCTATTTGCCAGAGAATCCACCGTGGCCCGTGTCGTCCTAACTGACGGCACGTTGTTGCCCTTTTTGTATGGATCAGGAACAGCCGCCTGGTGTCGGCACCTGAACCGCATTCAATACTGCTGAAGGAAACGAGAATCTGATGTCCGAGCCGTGTGATTTTGGTTTGATTGGCCTGGCCGTGATGGGCGAGAACCTGGCCCTGAACGTAGAGAGCCGCGGCTATCGCATCGCCGTCTACAACCGCTCGACCGACAAGGTTGACAACCTCATCGAAGGTCGTGCCGCCGACAAGAACTTTGTTGGGTGTCACTCGCTCGAAGAGCTGGTCGGCGCTTTGGCCCGTCCACGTAAGGTGATGATGCTTGTTAAAGCGGGGCCGGCGGTTGACGCGATCATCGATCAGCTGCTGCCGCTTTTGGAACCAGGTGACGTCATTATCGATGGTGGCAACACGCACTTCGCCGACACCGAGCGACGTACGAAGTACGTCGAGGAGAAGGGCATCTGGTTTGTCGGCTCCGGCGTTTCGGGCGGCGAAGAGGGAGCCCTGTTGGGGCCGAGCCTCATGCCGGGCGGAAGTAAGGATGCCTGGCCGCTGGTGCAGCCGATCTTTCAGGCGATCGCCGCTAAAGTAGGACCGAACGATGACATTCCCTGCTGCGAATGGGTGGGCCCCCGCGGTGCTGGGCACTACGTGAAGATGGTCCACAACGGCATCGAGTATGGCGACATGCAGATGATCTGCGATGCCTATTTGATGCTCAAGTCGGCGGCCGGTTTGTCGAATGATCAATTATACGACGTCTTCGCGGATTGGAATCGGGGTGAGCTGGAAAGCTACCTGATCGAGATCACTCGCGACATTTTCAGCGTGAAGGACCCCGAGGGCGACGGCGATCTCGTCGACAAGATTCTCGACACCGCAGGTGCCAAGGGGACCGGAAAGTGGATGAGCCAGCTGGCCCTCGATCTTGGAGTGCCCAGTACGCTGGTCACGGCGGCCGTGTACGCCCGCAGCATGTCGGCCCGTAAGGAAGAACGCGTGCGAGCCGCCGAGGTTCTAGAGGGGCCGGCCGAAGGATCGACGATTGGCGAGGATGCCCGCGCAGGCTTCATCGAAGACGTACGGCAGGCACTCTACGCCTCGAAGATATGCAGCTACGCGCAGGGATTTGTTCAGCTGCGAGCCGCCTCGGAGGAGTGCGACTGGGATCTCGACTTTGGCCAATGTGCCATGCTCTGGCGAGGTGGCTGCATTATTCGAGCCGTGTTCCTGGATCGCATACGGGAGGCTTTCGACGCAACGCCCAACTTGGAAAACCTTCTGCTGCATCCGTTCTTCACCGAAGCAGTGCACAATGCTCAGGCCGCCTGGCGTCGCGTGATCGTGACGGCGACCGAGCAGGGCATCCCGGTGCCGGCCTTCAGCGCGGCTCTGGCTTATTACGACAGCTACCGTAGTGCTCGCCTGCCGGCCAATCTGCTGCAGGCCCAACGCGATTACTTCGGTGCCCACACGTATCAGCGAACCGATCGCGATGGCGTGTTTCATACGGACTGGATTCGCGCTCGCCGCGCTCCTGAATAGACGACTTTCACCGCCGAACTTATTTGGCACAACGCGCTGGTGCGTTGGCTCGCCGAGCAGACTTTCCACAAGAGAATACCATCATGTCGCAAGCATTCCTCGAACAGTTGTTCGGATTGAACGATCAGGTCGCCGTGGTCATTGGTGCCACCGGTGAACTGGGAGGGGCTCTGGCGACGGGACTCGCCCAGGCTGGCGCAAAGGTCGTTGTGGCGGGGCGAAGTGCCGAACGCGGCAACGCCCGTGTCGCGGCGATTGGCGAGCTTGGCTGCGATGCGGCTTTTGCGGAAGTCGATGTGCATTCACGCGACTCGATCGAGGCGCTGCTGACCAAGTCGGTCGAAACGTTCGGTCAGGTCGACATCCTGATCAACTGTGCCGGAGTGAATTCAGCCGATCCCTATTTCGATATTGCGGTCGAGGATTTCGAGCGCGTGTTGGCTGCGAATCTGACCGCTACGCATCTTGGCTGCCAGGTGTTCGGCAAGTACATGGCCGATCGGGAACAGGGTGGGTCGATTGTCAACATCGGCAGCGTTTCGTCACACCTTCCCTTGTCTCGCGTGTTTGCCTACTCGGCCTCGAAGGCGGCCGTGCTGAACCTGACCAAGAACGTGGCACGGGAGCTGGCTCCACAGGGTGTGCGAGTCAATTCGCTCTGTCCCGGCTTCTTTCCGGCCGAGCAGAATCGCAAGATCCTCGACGAGAAGCGAATCAGCGACGTCATGCGAAAAACTCCCATGGCTCGATTTGGCGAACCACACGAATTGGTAGGAGCCACGTTACTGCTCGTTTCCCGTAATGCTGGAAGCTTCGTTACTGGGACGGAAGTTTATGTCGATGGCGGATTCACGGCCACGAGTATCTAGGCGTCGTCCCGCCTACCTCTGTCTGTGAGGAGGCAAAGGCGGGCGTTCGACGGACTCATTCACCTCATTGCTCTGCAGGCTGCCATTCATGTCGCACACGATTGTCATCTTCGGCGCCTCTGGCGATCTGACGAGCCGTAAGCTGATTCCGGCACTCTACAGCCTATTTTGCAAGAAGCGGCTGCCGGACAAGACGCAAGTGGTTGGCTTCTCCCGGACCGCGTTTTCGCACGATCAATGGCGCAAGAAGCTCGCCGAGTCGACCGCCGAGTTTCTCGGGGATGTATTCGACAATGCTACGTGGAGCGAGTTCGCAAAGAACATCTACTATCAACCCGGCGATATCGGCAAGGCTGAGGACTTTAAGTCGCTCGATCAAACGCTTTCGGAGATTGAAGAAAGTCCGAGTTGCACGCGGGTTTATTACCTCTCCACGGCTCCGCGCTTCTACGAACCGGCGGTCACGCAGTTGGGGGCCGCTGGCATGGCATCCGAGGCAGACGGTCCTCGCCGCGTGGTGATCGAGAAGCCTTTCGGCACCGATGGCGTGAGTGCGCGCCGGCTCAATGAAGTCGTGCACCAGGCGTTCGCTGAACATCAGGTCTACCGCATCGATCATTATCTGGGCAAGGAAACGGTCCAGAATCTAATGGTGCTCCGCTTCGCCAACGCGATCTTCGAGCCGGTTTGGAATCGCAACTACATCGATCACGTGCAGATCACCGTGGCCGAAGAAGTGCTCGTAGGCCGTCGCGGTGGCTACTACGACTCGGCCGGCGTGTTACGCGACATGTTTCAGAATCATCTTCTGCAGCTGCTGATGATCACGGCCATGGAAGCGCCGGTTCGCTACGAAGCCGATCTGGTGCGGGATGAAAAAGTGAAGGTTCTGCGAGCGATTCGCCGGCAAGGCGCCGACGAACTGCGCGAGGCGAGTGTGCGAGGGCAGTACCGCGGCTACCTCGACGAACCGGGAGTTGCCGATGGGAGTCAGACGCCGACGTTTGCCGCCACCCGGCTGTGGGTCGACAATTGGCGGTGGCAGGGAGTGCCGTTTTACTTGCGTTCGGGCAAGGGGATGTCCTGCCGTACGACGCAGATTGTCATTCAGTTCGTCGCTCCGCCACATTCACTGTTCGGCGATAAAGACAAGATCATGCCGGTCGTGGATGCCAATCGCTTGGTGATTCAGGTGCAGCCGGCCGAAGGGATCCAGCTCCATTTTGAGACTAAGGTGCCCGACCAGGATATGCGGCTGCGGATGAGTGAACTCGATTTCCGCTTTGCCGACGAGTACAGCGGTCGCTTGCCAGACGCTTATCAGCCACTGTTGCTCGACACCTTTGAGGGCGATGCGAGCCTCTTCGCCCGTAGCGATGAGGTGGAGCAGTCGTGGGAAGTGATCGACCCGATCCTGGCGAGCTGGGCGGCCGAGCCCGATCCGCAGATTCATTCGTATGAACCGGGGTTCTGGGGTCCGCTGGCCGCCACCGAATGGATGCTCGACCAAGGCCGGCAATGGTTCGATACCTGCCCGGTGTTGAAGTAGCAGTCATGGGCAGTGTTTCCGCGGCCCGTGTGCAGCTCATCGCGACCGCCGGTGGAGCGGTTTTGAGCCAAGCCGCGATGCGGTAAAATATCGCGTCTGCATGCCTGTGCTAGTCGGCCTCTGACGCGGCAGCCGTATCGCGACGATCTCGTTTGTCATTTTCAACTCACACGATGAAGTTCCCTCCGCTCAAGATTGGTAACGTTGAGATCGGCTCGCCATTTGTGCAGGCGGCACTCAGCGGGTACAGCGACTGGCCGATGCGTGTGATCGCCAGGCGGCTGGGGGCACCCTATACAATCTGCGAGGTGATGCTCGACAAGTTTGTTGTCGAGGTAACCAAGGGCAGCAAGGCCAAGCGTTATCTCAAGGTAACGGATGAAGAGCATCCGGTCGGTGCACAGCTGATGGGTGCCGAGCCGGAACAGTTTGGGCCGGCGGCCAAGATTCTCGTCGACGCTGGCTTTGACGTGATCGATATCAATTTTGGTTGCCCTGTCAAGAAAGTCTTGGGCCGCTGCCGGGGTGGGTTTCATTTGAGCCAACCTGACGTGGCGCTAGAGATTGTGTCGGAAGTGCGGAAGGCGGTGCCGGAGCCGATTCCGGTGACCGTGAAGATGCGACGCGGTATCGACGACACCGAGGAGAGCCGGGAGAATTTCTTTACGATTCTCGATGGGGCTTTCGACCGGGGTGTTGCCGCGATCACGATCCACGGACGTACCGTCATGCAGCGGTACATTGGTCCCAGTCGCTGGGAGTTCCTCCGTGAGGTCAAACAGCATGTCGGCGACAAGACGATTCTCGGTAGCGGCGATCTGTTTAGCCCTCAGCACTGTGTCGACATGCTCGACGAGACCGGTGTCGACGGGTGCACGATTGCCCGCGGAGCGATCGGCAATCCCTGGATCTTCGCCCAGGCTGAGGCTCTCGCTCGCGGCGAAGAAGTACCTGCGCCGCCGAGCCTTTTTGAACAGCGCGATGTCATTCGCGAGCATTACCGTTTGGCAGACGAGATTTATGGTTCGTCTCGCTGCGGCCAGATGATGCGTAAGTTTGGCATCAAGTATTCACGACTTCATCCTCAGGCGACGGAGGTTCGAGATGCCTTCGTCAAGGTTCGGCAGACCGAGGAGCTCGCTGGGGTCATCGATCGCTGGTACTCGGAGGATCTTCCGGGAGTTCATCCTCCGGCGGTTCCGGAAAAGGCAGGCACGCCTGGCGGTGTGAGCTGTGAAGAGCCAGCTAGGGCGAGTTGATCGCTCACCTGTATGTCTGTCTGTGCTGCTCCTAGCGGTGAAAGGGCATGTTTACGCCAGCGCCGCTTCGATCTCGCCCCGCACGTCGGGGTCTTCTTCGACCGCGAGTCTCTCCGTTAGCGCCTTGCCTGCGGCGGTCTCCTTTTGCTTACCCAAGGCCCAGGCGGCTGCCCCGCGTATCAGCGGTTCTTCGTCGTTGAGTCCCTTGATGAGTGCTGGCACCGCCGCCGAGTTCGGGTGGTTGCCCAGCACGATAGCAGCGTTGCGAAGGATTCCACGACGGCGAGGTCGCCAGAGTGGTGTCTTGCGGAAGCGAGCGCGAAAAGCGTCGTTGTCCATGTCGAATAGGGCGGCCAGCGCGACCGGGTTGTTGCCCTCAAGTGGCAGGAACACAGGTTCATCCGACTGAGGGGCTTTCCCGTTCCAGGGGCAGACGTCTTGGCAGATGTCGCAGCCGAACATCCAGTCGCCCATGCCGGTGCGCAGTTTGCTGGGTATGGATGACTTTAGTTCGATGGTCAGATAGCTGATGCACTTGCGACTGTCGAGCACGTGCGGTTCGACGAAGGCGTCGGTCGGGCAGGCATCCAAGCAGGCCGTGCAGGTGCCGCAAAACTCGCCGTCGTACGGTTCGTCGTAGTCGAGTTCCAAATCGGTAAGCAGCGCGGCTAGGAAGAACCAGCTCCCTTCGGTTCGGCTGATCAACATGGTGTTCTTGCCAACCCAGCCAAGGCCCGAGAGTTGCGCGAACTCCCGCTCTAGTAGCGGAGCCGTATCAACCACACCACGTACATTGGCATCGGGGTGAGACTCCTGCAGCCAGGCGGCTAGAATGTTGAGGCGATCTCGCAAGAGATCGTGGTAGTCCTGTCCCCAGGCGTAGCGAGAGATGCGTCCCTGGCCGGTGCCAGGTTCGACGGGCGGCACGCTTCCGTAATTCATGCCGAGCATGAGAATGCTGCGGGCGCCGTCGAGTACGTATTTGGGGTGCGTGTAGGCCTCTTCTCTCGCCGAAAGATACTGCATCTCGCCGGCATGGCCTGCGGCGAGCCAGTCGGACAGGTGGCTGATTCCGGTTGGCGTTACCGCCGGACAGGCCCCCGTCAGCGTGAAACCGAGCTGGCGAGCCTGTTGTTTGAGGTCAGCCGTAAGGGAAACCGACGTCATCGAGCGCGACGCGTTCCTTCATTGACTAGTTCATAACGGCGAATCTTGCGGTCGAGCGTCGACCGTTCGATTCCGAGAATGCTGGCGGCACGACTCTTGTTCCAGCCGGTTGCCTGTAGCGTGGCCAGCACGTGGATCTGTTCGATTTCGGAGAGCGATCGCGGTTCGTATTGATCGACGGGAAGAGCGGGATCGACCGTGTCTCCGTCGGTCGAGAGATTCGACAGGGTGAGATCTTCAACATCCAGCTCGTCGCCGCGGGCCAGCACCACGGCACGTTCCACGACGTTCTTCATCTCGCGGACGTTTCCGGGCCAGCGATATCGCTGCATCGCCTTGAGAGCCTCGGGCGTATATCCGCGAATACGGCGACCGGTTTCCTCGTTGTATTTCTGTAGGAAGAACGACGCTAGCTCGGGTACGTCTTCGGGCCGTTTGCGAAGTGCCGGAACGTAGATCTCGACGACATGCAGTCGGAAGTAAAGATCGCGGCGGAAGTTACCTTCGGCTACCTCCTTTTCCAGGTCGCGATTCGTGGCCGCGATGACTCGCACGTCGACGTCGACGAGTTGGCTGCCACCAACCCGTTCAAAGGCATGCCCTTCAAGAACACGTAGGAACTTGGCCTGAATCGAGGGGCTCATCTCGCCGATTTCGTCGAGCATCAGCGTGCCTTCGTGAGCGGCCTCGAACTTGCCGATCTTACGCTCAGTCGCTCCGGTGAAAGCGCCTTTTTCGTGGCCGAAGAGCTCGCTCTCCAGCAGCGTCTCGGACAGGGCTGCACAGTTCAGGCAGACAAACGGCTGTTTGGCTCGGGGGCTGGCATAATGGACAGCGCGGGCGACCAGTTCTTTGCCGACACCACTTTCGCCGCGAACGAGAACGGTCGCTCGACTGGGGGCGGCGCGGGAAATTTCCTGCCCGACCCGCTGCATCGCCATGCTGGAGCCGACGATTTCGCTTTGCACGCCGAGGCGTTCACGCAGCTGGACGTTTTCCACTTGGACATGGCTGAGATTCTCGGCCAGCTCTTCTCGTCGACTGAGGTTGTCGAGTGCGACGCCGATAGTCTCGGCAACCGCGAGTGTGAACTCCAGGTCGTCGGGATCGGGGGACACGGAGATCTGTGTTGAGTAGAGGTGCACGAGGCCCAGGATGCGGCCGCCACGTCGGATAGGAGCACAAATTACACTGGTGGCGTGAATTTCGCCCTGGCTGTCACGACCGCCAAGCACACTGTCGTCGATGACATTGCGGGCTAAAACCGCCTCACCTTCTCGTAGCACGGTCGTGCCGAGGAAGTTGGACAGGCGGTGGTATCGATTTTCGATATCGGTCCGAGAGGCAACGATTTCCAGGTCGGAACCCTCAGGCTCACCGTGCAATTCGCGCGGGAGCAGCAGAAGAGCGCCGCTGTCGACATGGACCTCATTGAACAAGCCTGCTAAGGCCTGGTCCGCGAGACGATTGATGTCGGGGGCCTGTGCCAGGTCGAAGGCAAGCCGGCAGAGTGCCGCTGCGGCGCGACCGACCTTGGGAACGGCGTCGGCCTCTTCGGCCTCTTGCGGCGTGAGAAACTTAGTTTGAACCGCGCGGTGGGTAATGTGCGTCGGCTCGTCGTCGAGCACGCTTTGGCCTTCCGAATCGGAAGGGCGACCGCCCTCTGTGATTCGAGACCCGGAATCGGGGAACGCTTTCGATACGTCGCGTACAAACTTGAGCTGAGCTCCACCAATGCGGACGATGTCGTCCTGCTCGAGGAGAATCGCATCGGTGATCTTCTCACTGCCGACGTAGGTTCCGTTTCGACTATCCAGATCGCGGATCGTCCAGCCTTGGTCACCCTGAACGACTTCAGCATGTTCGCGGCTGCATCGTTCGCTCTTGATCACGATGCTATTGCTAGGCGCTCGACCAATCGTGGTCGTTTCGCCGGGCGTGAGACGGATGACATCCGTCCAGCTCGAACCTTCGCGAATGACGAGATAAGCGAGCATAAATCGAGAGCGGAGCCGGGTGTTGGAAGTGGATTGTGAGATGAGACGGACGGTGAGTCCGCAATCGGACCGATTGCCGATAGGCACGGTGCCCAGACGGCGGGGGCGTGGATCCTTGCCGAAAAACACCGGCAGCAGGCAAATTTGCCCCAACTCTTCAATGTAGTCGCCGCTAGGCCGGTTTCGCAAGGCTGAGCCAGGCTTGGGCAGGGGGGCAAAGTGGCGGTAACCGCTGTGATACGCATTGCTTACATAGTCGGCATATTTGGCATTTTGTTGCTTCTTTGCCCTGGTCGAACTAGACTGGAGCAGTCGAGCGTCGACGTTCTCTGGGCGGTCTTTGTAGGCGTTGTCCAGGGGTGTTGAGCGTATTCCAGTACAACTTGTTGATAGGTGGTTAGAGCGGTTCTTAAAGAGCCGCCCTTTTACCGATTTTTGAGAGCCCCCGCGGTGTTGCCGAGTACGGCGAATCACGCGACCAGGAGATGAAGGCGATGTTGAGACAAAAGTGGTTCGGTCAAGGTTATGGCAAGGCGTTCGTCGCAGCGATCATGCTGCTTTCGATTACCTGCACCAGCCATGCCAACTTCGGCGACTTCTTCGGGGGTCGATCGGCCGTCGGCGGTATCTCGATCAACGCCGAAGGCGTTCTTGCCGGAATGACATCTGGCCAATTTGAAGACATTCGGCGTGAGCGAGTGCGTAACATGGACGCCACGCCTGAAGCGCTCGGCGAGGAAACGGAACTGCGTCGCGTATCGCTTCGCAAGCTGCAAGAAGAGATCGCCAAGAGTGGCGAGACCGACCTGCAGAAGCTCCCGCATCATCTTCGCTATCTTGCCGGACTTCAGCGTGTTCAATACGTGTTCGTCTACCCCGAGCAAAAGGACATTGTTCTGGTCGGTCCGGGCGAAGGCTGGACTGTCAATGGGGAAGGGGTTGTCGTCGGTCAGCAATCGCAGCGACCAGTGATGAATCTTGAGGACCTGATTTCCGCCCTACGTTTTGCTCACTCGCCGCAACGGCACGTGATCAGCTGCTCCATCGATCCAACGCCCGAAGGCATGAAGCGATTTGAAGAAGTGAACGCCAGCTTCCAGCGTCGCCCGCCTTCGACCCAGGCGGCCATGAAGATGATTGAGAAGGCAATGGGCGGGCAGACGATTACCGTATCCGGTATCGATCCCGAATCCCGCTTTGCCCGCGTACTCGTAGCGGCCGACTATCGCATGAAACGCTTGGCCATGGGCTTCGACAAGGTGCGTCGCTTTCCCAGCTTCTTGAGCATGTTGAAGTCGTCGCGTCTTCAGAACGCGATGCCACGATGGTGGTTGGAAGATGACTACGAAGCACTGCGCACGGATGAAGAAGGCTTGTCGTTCGAGCTGCGTGGTCAGGGAGTGAAAGCCATGACCGAAGCCGAATCGCTGGCCGCCGACGGAACCCGCGTTGGTACCGGTCAGGCAGATCCGCTCGCCAAGAAGTGGGCCGATCGCATGACGAAGGACTACGAAAAGCTCTCGGACAAGGCTCCGGTCTTTGCTGAGCTGCGAAATTGCATGGATCTGGCCGTTGTCGCGGCCCTGATCGCTTCGGAAGATCTCGGCGACCGTGCCGGGCTCGACCTGGGCGTACTTCTCGATCCTGAATCGGTGAAGTTGCCCCGGTACGTCGCACCACGAGAGGTGCCGACGATCGCCAGCAGTGCGAAGGTTCGTGGTGGTACCGCGATCACGGCTTCTGGCGGTGTGAGCCTCAATCCCTGGACGATCATTCAGAATCGTAAGACGGATGAGGCGGTTGCCGAGCAACGAACCGACGCAACAGAACCGACCAACGCCGATTGGTTCTGGAACTAAAGCGTCGCACGCGATCCCGTTTGTTGGAGTCTACTGCTGGGTCGCCATGCGCCCGCTGGGCGTTGTCCACTCCGGGAACACACCCGAGCGAAGATTGACGGCGCGGATCTGGTCTGTCTCGGCGGCCGCAAGTGGGAAGTGCTCGTCCACGTAGCCAAGATGGGCCGCCGCCTGCCAAGAGTCGCATTCCGCCGGTGGCAGTGTCGACTTCAGTAGCACTAGCTCGGCCGTATCGCATCTTCCGACTACCCAGGCCGCGATCGAATCGCTGGTCACATCCCAGGTTTCTGGAAGCTCGCAATCTCCTGCCCGGCAGACGTCGTGGTACGTGTCGAGGACGATGACTCCCGGCAACTCTTGGTCAGCGGCATGATGCTTGGCGGCAGACGAGACCTCAGAAAGAGACTCGACCAAGGGGACGCTCAGGGCCGCCGCCGTCAGTTTCGCGGTCACGCTCATCGCCCGCATGGCCGCTGCGTGAGCGACCGCTTCGCTGGTGTTGAAGCGTTGGCAATCATTGCGAAGCTGTTCGACGATCTGCCCGCCGCCGGGAATGATGATGTTTGTCGCCGGTGGCTGCGTGCGTAACCAATTCTGAAATCGCTCCGGCAAGTCAGGCAGGTCGAACAGGCTGCCGCCCAGTTTGATAACGCGGACCGGTAGGGCTCCGGCGTTGTTATCGTCCGTCGATGCATGAAGCTCTGTCATGCCTTGACCAACTCCTCAGCCAGCGTCGCCAGTGCGAACGCGGGGCCGCACCAACTGGCGGTGTCGCCGTACTTCTCACTGAGCGAGACAACGGGCGCACTCAGTCCCAGATAGTCGATGACTTGACGCGTCAGGAACTCGCCCTGGCCGGAAACGACAATCGTCGTCGGTTCTTCGTGGCGATCGATCACGTGGGCGATTGCTTGGGCGAGCAACACGGTTTGGGCTTCGCGGACCATATCGGCGGCGGTTTTCGCCTCGGCCAGGGTAAGTAGCGTGCGGTCGGCGCAGATCGAACGAGCCAGGCGGTCGTGGGCTGCTTCCAGCGTCGCCGGTCGTCCGTCGGCCGTGTTGGTGTCCTCGGGAGCTTCCGGCATATCGCCAAGCAAGAGGTAGGCATCGTAGGTCGTGGCGAACACCTCTTGGGCAATGGAGCAATCCAGCTCTCGCCAAGGCAGCGAGTCGACCAGAGCGCAGAGCGGACTCCGCGTGACCCCGGTGTAGACCAGTTCGCGATGGGCAAGCCGTTCGGGGTCATTCGTGCCATACGCGACCGGTTTGCCGTCAGCAATTGGAATGATATCGCAAGTCGTGCTGCCCAGGTCAACGAGTAGCGAAAAGCCAGACGGTGCGATGCGACCAGCCAGGCGAGCGAGCGCGTGCCAGTTCGAGGCCGCCGTTAAGAATGGCGTGCTCTTCGCTTCTTCGGCTCCGACCAGATCGCCGGTGGTTTGATAGAAAGCGCAGGGGAGGTCGCCTGCCGCGGCGGTCATGGCGTCAACGATCGACGTGATACCTTCGACCTTAGTGCTGTAGCAGTCGGCCAGTTCCCCGGTAATGGTGACCGCAATGTTCTCGGCCGTGGGAGTCGCCTCCAGCAAAGTGGCAAGTTCGCCCGCCAATTGGTCTGGATGTTTCCAAAGCGGAAACGCCCGCGACGCCGCGTAGCCGGTTGCGTTGGCAACTTTCAGGTTCGCCCCTCCGATATCGATGCCAAGCCAGCTCATGATGGAGTGTCCGTGGTGATGCGTACGGTTCCGTTCGCGTTGAATTCGAGTTCTCGATCGTCGAACGTTGGGTTGTGTGCTTGCCCGGTGGCAATGTCGAGCATGACGCGAGCCAGATTGTCGTTCGTTGCGGCGCGAAGCCCTACGTAACTTGTCGTCAGACGCGGATTGATTTCCAGCACGACGTCGTCGGATGCGTTACTGCCTAACACGAGATCGACGCCAATATACCCGAGCGGATCGGGCAGTGTCGCGATGGCCTCTCGCGCCAACGATGTGGCACGTTTGCTCAGGTTAGTCGGTAGTGGCAGCGATCCGCCCAAGTAAGAGAATTGACCGTCATCGGCGATACGCTGCTGGCAGGGCGTCAGAGGCAACGGCTGGCCCGGTCCGCAAAGCACCGCCACACTGACCGGCGTGCCAGGCTGGTAGCGTTCCAGCCGGGTGTCGAATGCTGCGGGGCCGTGAGCGGTAAGTGCTTCTTCATCGGACAGGAGTGAGGAGTTGGTGGACCCCGCACCGTCGCGCATTTTTAGAACGGCCGGGCAGGGGAAGTTCGCAGGCATCCGCTCGCCCTTGGGAACGAAAACTCCGTTCGGCGTGGGAACCGCGTGAGCCGCGAGATGTTCGACCGTGCGCTGCTTATCGGAGGTGAGGACGATTGTCGCTAAACTTGGGCCGAGCAGCCGCCCGCCCGCTTCATGGACCCAGTTGCAACGTTCGGCCAGCAGGCCATCGAACTCCGGCGCGATCACGATTGTCCAGTCGGCCGCCGCGGCGATTTGGGCGAACTTGGCTTGCTCAGCCGCCTCGCCGTCGATGTCGTGAATTGTGAGACCGTGCGCGACCTCGTTCGTGTCGCCGGTCAACAGGGGGAGCGAGCTGACACGCGTGTCGCGAAAGAGGTGCAGCTGAATATCGCCTGTGGCAAGCAGGTCCTCCGCCAGGGCCTGCACCATGGCCGCCCCTTCTTGCAGCAGGGAAGGGCTCGCCTGGGGCGATTCACCGATCGAATAGAAACCGCCGCCGGTGAGGAACTCGTAGAGGAAGATGTTCATGGATGCCATTTCCAGCTGCCACCGCAGGAGCCGCGTCACGCGCAACAGGAGCGTTTGCCGGGCGGCAAGCTGGGCGTCTAGAAGATGCCGAGCTGATCCTTGGCGTCTTCGGTCATGCGATCCGGCGTCCAGGGTGGATCGAGAACGATCTTCACTTCCACATCGCCAACGCCCTCAATGGTGGAGACTTCCTTTTTGGCACCACCGATCAACTGAGGACCGGCGGGGCAGGCGGGGCTGGTCATCGTCATTTCAATGCGGACGAGGGTGCCGTCTTTGGCTTCAGCGTCGCCTTCGGCGGCGGAATCGCTGCTCGACTCAGCGGTTTCGGAAGCGGGCGCCGCCGACTCTTCAGCCTTCGCTTCACTGGAACCGTCGCCGCTCTCGCCGTCTGCAGCCGCTTCTTCAGCCGGGCCAAAGTTGATCTCGTAGATAAGACCAAGGTCGACGATGTTAACGAACAGCTCGGGGTCAATTACGTTCTTGAGTTTCTCGAGAACGGCATCTTCTGTCAGTGTCATGGCTTCGCTCGATTGGTAGTTAGGTGTCAGTTGCTCAATCGCACGAGAATCTGGTCGCCGTCGACCTTGACCTCGTGGGAGCGGGTGGCTTGGGTGGCCGGCATCGTGGTCGCCTCGCCGGTGCGAATGTCGAACTTAGCCCCATGTCGCGGGCAGGCGATTTCACAGCCGGTCAGCTCCCCTTCACCAAGCGGGCCGCCGTCGTGCGTGCAGACGTCGTCCAAGCAGTAGTATTGCCCATCGACGTGGAACAGGACAACCAATTCACCGTCGCATTCGACGAGCAATTTGCCAGATTCGGGGATCTCAGCCACCTTGGCTACCGGCAGAAAATCGCTCATCAGTTCTCCTTGGCGCGAGAGTCGCGCGGATATGGATCTGGCCTCGCCTCAACGAATGAGGCTTCTGGCCGTTGTCGGTGACGCCGTTTTGAGTTTACTCGTACTCGCGGATGCGTTGGCCGATAGCGTCGCCCAGGGCCACACGGACACTCTCCATCGGAATCCGGTCGGAGACCTGCTGGAAGAAGCCGGCCACGATCATGCGAACCGCTTCTTTGCGAGTCATGCCACGCGTGCGGCAGTAGAAGATTTGATCGTCGTCGACGCGGCCGGTCGTGGCTCCGTGCGTGCAGCGAACGTCGTCGGCTTCGATTTCCAAACCAGGAATCGAGTCGGCGCGGGCGTCGCGGTTGAGGATCAGGCTGTCGTTGCGCTGGTAGCCGTCGGTCTTTTGAGCACCCGGATCGACCTTGATCATGCCTCGCCAGACGATGCGAGAGTCGTCTTGAAGGGCACCCTTGTAGAGCAAGTCGCTCGTGCAGTGCGGGGCTTCATGGTGCTGCAGCGTGTGGTAGCTGAGGTGCTGCTTGCCTTCGCTGAACATGACACCGTTGACCTGGGCGTGGGCACCGGTACCGACGAGGCCAACGTGCTGATTCACCTTGGCTAGGCGAGAGCCGAGTACACCGATCGTCCATTGCAGGTTGGCGTCTTGGTCGACGAGTGCCTTCTGGTGGGCGAAGTGCCAGACGCCGGTGCCCCAGTTTTGCAGGTTCACGTAGCGTAGGTTGGCTCGCTGTCCGACCAAAAGCTCTACTGCACCGCAGTGCAGGCCGGCGCCTTCGTCGGTCAGGCTCGTCGATTCGGCGAGTAGCGTGGCGCTGGCGTTGTCTTCGACGATGACCAGGGTGTGGCCCATGTCGACGCCACCGTCGGAAAGCAGCGAGAGTTGATGCAGCGGCTGCTCGACCTCGACTCCGCGAGGCACGTAAAGCAGTGTTCCGCCCGACCAGCAGGCGGCGTGCAGGGCCGCGAACTTGTCTGCATGCGGGTTCACGGCTCGCGAAAGCAAGTGCGGCTTGAGCAGGTCGCCATGCTCGCGAACGAGTTGTTCCAGGTTACCGAAGATGACGCCCTTGGCTTTTAGTTCTTCGCTAAAGGAGCCTTCGACGTGATGCGTGTTGAGCGAGACGGAATGGCCACCCAGTTCGACCCCTCGTCGGAGCAGGCCTCGTTCGGACAGCTCGCTGCCGCTGGCTTCTTGGGCAGGTGCCGTGGGAAGCCCGAACTTGTCGAGGCGGAAGATACGGATGTCGGTCCGCATCCACTCTTCGTCGGCACGCGAAGGCGTCGGTAGCTCGAGGAACTTTTTCCAGGCGGCGACACGCAGATCGGTCAGCCAGCCGGGTTCATCGCGAGCAGCGAGAAAGGCGTCAAAGGTATCTTGAGTGAAGCCGGTAGCGAGGGCCGTTTCCGTCATCGTTGTATTTCGTGTTGGGGGGAGGGGGCGGGAAGCGGTAGTAGCATTCCCGGTTGGTGGTGTTGATGGCGGGCCGTCGGCCGCACCGTTGGCGTCGAAACAGCGAGTGTTGGCTTAGCCGACGGAGCCTTCCATCTGCAGTTCGATCAGACGGTTCATTTCAACCGCGTATTCCATCGGTAGCTCTTTGACCAGCGGCTCGATGAAACCGTTGACGATCATCGTGCTCGCTTCGGCTTCCGAGAGACCACGGCTGGTGAGATAGAACAGCTGCTCTTCACCGATCCGCGAGACGCTCGCTTCATGGCCAATGGTGACGTCTTGCTCATCGATCTCGATATAGGGGTACGTGTCGCTGCGGCTTTCGGGGTCGAGGATCAAGGCATCGCAGACGACGTTCGACTTCGACTGCTTGGCACCCTCTTCGACCTTGACCAGTCCGCGATAGCTCGAGCGACCACCATTCTTGGAGATCGACTTGCTGATGATCTGGCCGGTCGTGTTCGGAGCGGCGTGAACCAGCTTGGCACCGGCGTCTTGATGTTGGCCGGCCGACGAGAAGGCGATCGAAAGGATTTCGCCGCGGGCACCCGGCTCCATCATGTAGACGGCCGGGTACTTCATCGTCAGGTGGCTACCGAGGTTGCCATCGACCCATTCCATGACCGCGTCTTGGTAGGCCATGGCCCGCTTGGTGACGAGGTTGTAAATGTTGTTGGCCCAGTTCTGAATCGTCGTGTAACGGCAGCGGGCGTCTTTCATTACCTTCACTTCGACCACGGCCGAGTGCAGGCTTTCGGTCGTGTACATCGGAGCGGTGCAGCCCTCGACGTAGTGAACCTGAGCACCTTCGTCGACGATGATCATCGTTCGCTCGAACTGACCCATGCTTTCGGCATTGATGCGGAAGTAGGCCTGGAGCGGGAACTCGATGCTCACCCCCGGCGGGATGTAGATGAACGAACCACCCGACCAGACGGCCGAGTTGAGGGCCGCGAATTTGTTGTCCGACGGCGGGATGATGGTTCCAAAATGTTCGCGGAACAACTCGGGATGCTCGCGAAGCGCGGTGTCGGTGTCGGTGAAGATGACGCCTTGCTTGGCGAGATCTTCTTGAAGCGAACCGTAGACCACTTCGCTCTCGAACTGAGCTTTCACACCGGCGAGATACTTCTTCTCGGCCTCGGGGATACCGAGTCGGTCGAAGGTCTCTTTGATTTCCTCGGGGACGTCGTCCCACGTCTTGCCCTGTTCGTCGGTCGGCTTGAGGTAGTAGTAGACGTCTTGGAAATCGAGTTCGATGTCGCCGCCCCACTTGGGCATCGGCTTCGACTCGAAGATTTCGAGACTTTCGAGCCGGAACTCTCGCATCCAGGCCGGTTCGCCCTTCATCTCGGAAATCTGTCCGACGATTTCGCGATCGAGACCTTTGCGAGCCTTGAAGACACCTTCGGTTTCGGTGCGGAAGTTGTACTTGTTAACTTCGCCTTCTGCCGGATCGAACGATTCTTGTGTGACGTCGGTAGCCATATTGTTATCCATCGAAGTGCGACGCTCTTGGAGCGACGTTAGGGACGTTGGTCGTACGTCTGTCGGCCGTCGCTTCGTGCGGCGGAGACAGTCGCGTCTTAGTTAAACGGCGCCTTCGGCACCCTGTTAGGCGACGCCTTCGGCGCCCTGGCCAACCAGCTCTTCTTCTTGAGCGGCCGCTTCCGGGTAGTCGGCACGAATGCGGTCGAAGCCATCGCGATGCAGTTCTTCTGCCAGCTCGGGGCCGCCGGTCTCGACGATCTTTCCGCCTAGCATCACGTGTGTGATCTCAGGGCGGTTGTGTTCAAGCAGTCGCTCGTGGTGAGTAATGATCAGCACGCCCATCTCACCGCCGCGAATCTCAGCGATACTGGCACTCGCCAGCTTCACCGCGTCGGCATCGAGGCCACTGTCGGTTTCGTCGAGGATGGCAAATTTGGGCTGCAACATCGCGAGCTGCAGGATCTCGGCTCGCTTCATTTCACCGCCGGAAAAACCATCGTTCACATAGCGGCGGGCGAATTCAGGATCGATCTTGAGCTGCTCCATCTTCTCGCGAATTTCCTTGCGGAACTCACGCATCGGAATCAGTTCTTCGCCTTCTTTGCGGTCGGGGCGACGGACGTTCGTCGTGGCGTGACGGAGGAAGTCGGCCATCTTCACGCCGGGAATCGCCATCGGTCGTTGGAACGCCATGAAGACGCCGGCCCGGGCTCGCTCGTCCGGCGACATTTCGAGCAGGTCGACACCGTCGATTTCGATTGTGCCTTGCGTGATTTCATAAGCCGGATGGCCCATGATCGCCAAGCCTAGCGTGCTCTTGCCGGAACCATTCGGTCCCATCAGGGCATGCGTCTCGCCACGCTTGAGCGTGAGACTGGCACCACGAAGAATCGGCTTGCCTTCGACCGATACGTGAAGGTCGGAAATCTTAAGTGTTTCGCTATTGCTCATTCGTCTTCTTACTTCGCCGCAGTATAGGAGGGACGGCATTAGGGGGAACGAAGACTAGTCCATTAACTAGTCGGTTAGTTTCTGGTGGTCGTAGACCGGATCGATATCGGTTTCAGGCTCCGCGTAGCCGCTGTGATGCGGTACGGGAAGTTCGTCTTCAATCTTCACGCCGAGCTGGCCGAAACGGTTCGCGTCGTCGTGCTTCTTGTTCAGTTTCTGGCCCTTGAGCTTGTCTTGAATTCGCATCAAGCCTTCGAGCAGCGCTTCCGGACGGGGCGGGCAACCGGGGACATAAACGTCAACGGGCACGACCAGGTCGACACCCTTCACGACGTGGTAGCCGTACTTGAAGTAAGGGCCACCACCGACGGTGCAGGCACCCATGGCGATCACGAACTTCGGATCGGGCATCAGGTTGTAAAGACGGCGCACGCGGCTCGCCATCTTGTAGGTCACCGTGCCGGCAACAATCATCAAGTCCGCTTGACGAGGCGTGGCGCGAAACGCACCGGCACCGAAGCGGTCCATGTCGTAGCGGCTTGCACCGGCGGCCATCATTTCGATCGCACAACAGGCCAAGCCAAATGTCATCGGCCACAAGCTCGATTGGCGGGCCCAGTTAATGGCCTGCTCAATGGTGGTCGTGACGACGTTCTCTTCAAATCGACCTTCGATCCAGGGTCTGGTGGATGCTCTGGGAGCCATGACTAAATTCCGTCTACCAGTCTGCTGAGCTTCTTGCGTGACTCCCCGTCACACACCGCCGCTCAAAATACCAAAGGTCCTAATATATCCAGCACTTACTGTGCTTCAAAGGTACAGCAACTCTCGCCATCGAGCCGGCAGCCGGTCAAATGGACATTCTCGTTCAACAATTCCGACAGGAGCATCTTTTCCAAGGCACAAATTGAGCGGTCTTGCTCTGCTAGATCGGGGTAGGGGCACGTGACCGCTGTCAGCACCGGCAATTGGTTCTCTGATTCGACCGCGAAAGAGACCCCTCGCTGGGCAAATAGAGCCTTTACCGCCTGCATGCGTTCCTCGATCGATTCCCCGTCGACCTGGTCGCCGTACATCTCGGCCAAGGTCTTGGCGAGACGCTCCAGTAGGCCGCGGCGGACATCCGGGTCTTTGATGTTGCGAATTTCCCGCCACAGGGCGATCGAAAGATCGGCGAAATTGGCTCCGGTTTTTCGGCGGCCCTGCTCGGTTAACGAATACTCGTGGCTAGGACGCCCCCGGGAGGGCTCCTCACGCCGCACCTGACGCTCAATCAGCCCTTGGCCCATCAATCGGGTCAGTCGCTGACGAACCGCCGTAGCGGTTACGCCCATCGCCTCCGACAGCTGCGGCACGGTCAGGCCGTCAACACGACGCAGCATGTCGAGCAGGGCCACATCCGAGCTTTCTGCTAGCCTGGGGGTGTTTTCGGCGTTTTTCTTCGTGTTTTGCACGTTGGCTACCGTGTCTGTGGACGGCCATTGAGTGATCGTTTGCCCTTAATATATTCATTTTCGCATTTTAGACAAGTATATATTTGTTAAATAGAGATGAAAACCATAAGTCGCTAATTGTAAATGAGTTATGGATTTGTTTGATTTGCTTTTTTATACCTAGCGGACAAAGTGCGGACAAAGTGTGGTCCCCGAAGGCCCGGCGCGCACAGCTAAACTCGCCGAGATCGTCTCATTCGGAGCGATTGTTTGGCGTCTCTGGCCCGTTTGTTAAGAATCTGCACGCATTCCCGTTGCTGGATGAAAGCAGAGCAAGCATAATTCCGAGCGAGTCGGCGATTGCCGGCCAAGTTTTTGAATAGCCGACCAAGCTTTGGGATAATCGTCCCCCCACCTCAGGACTGCACGATGCCATCGACGCACTCGGAAACGAACGGATCTCGTCGCCCCCGATCACGCTCCCGCGTAATACTTTCACTATTAGCGGCGCTTCTGATTGCCCCGATTGGCCTGAGCTTTCTTTATTCCGCAACGATTGCCTCGGCGGCTGACGGCGAGCAGAGCGGCGACAAGACGGGAACCGAAGCCGTCAGACTCCCGCAATCTGTAATCCCGATTCCGGTAAAGCTCACCGAAGAAGCTGCTAAGCCGGGCGTCGCCAAACAGATTGATGGCGTGTTTGCGAAAGCCGTTGAGCATACTGCAACCGTACTCTTCTACCGGCTGTTTTCGGGGACGGAGGACACGGTCACAACGGTCGATGAGTCCTTCTTCGTGCGTCCCAAGGGTTCGAAAGATGCGTTTGAAGAGATCGATCTCGCCGGTAAGAAAACGGGCAAGAAGATGACGCAACAACAGGCCGACGCGTTGCTTGCGCGTGGCATGTTGGTGACGATCTCAGGTGATCGAGTCTGGCGTGAAGGAAGTATGGGCGATGAGGCCGTCGAGTTTGTCACCGTAACAAATGACGCATCGGCGACCTACGTACGGGATGATTCCGACGGAAATGTTGTCTATCGCCGTAAGCTGGCCAAACGCGATCTGCTGGGAACGGAATCGGCGGACGTCTTGACCGAGAAACAGGTCGCCGCGCTCGCCGAGCAAGGCAAGCTTAAGGCCGACGCCAGCAAGCTCGATGCAAATGGCAATCTTAAGGCAGGTGCGACAGATCCCTACCTGGCGACGAACAAGAGCGGCGGTGCGCCGCTTGTTGTTATCTGGTTGGCCTGTGGTTCGATCTTCTTCACCATCTACATGCGTGGTTTCAATATCTGGGGCTTCAAGCATGCCTTAGAAGTTGTCTGGGGGCGTTACGACAATCCCGATGAGCCCGGCGAGGTAACGCATTTCCAGGCTCTGTCGTCGGCGCTATCTGCGACGGTTGGCTTGGGAAATATTGCCGGCGTTACGTTGGCGATGACGTTCGGTGGCCCTGGTGCTTTCTTCTGGATGATGGCTTGCGGTTTCTTTGGCATGACGTCGAAGTTTGTCGAATGCACGCTGGGGCAAAAATTCCGCACCGTTAAGCCGGATGGCACGATTCTGGGCGGACCGATGCAATATCTGAGTGCCGGACTTAAGGAGCTAGGCCTAGGCGGCCTCGGTTCCATTCTCGGCGTGGTGTTTGCCGTGTTGTGCATTTTTGCGAGCTTCGGCGGCGGAAACATGTTCCAGGCCAATCAGGCAGGGGCGACGATCTTGTACGTTCTGCAAAAGTCGGACACCGACGAGCTTGAGACTATTGAAGCAGGCATCAAGGACGCGGCTGCCGGTGAGGATTTTGCCAAGATGGAGGAGCTGCAGGCCCGCCGTGAAACAGTTCAGACGGAAATGGACGGATTCAAGCAAGTGTTTGGCGTCGTGTTTGGTGTTGTGTTGGCTGGTCTTGTTGGCCTTGTGATTATTGGTGGAATCAAACGCATTGGCGCTGCGGCAGAGAAGATCGTTCCAACAATGTGTGGCATGTACATACTCGCCTGTTTGTACGTCATCTTCACCAACTTTGGGGACGTCCCGTCGCTGTTCGGAAGTATCTTCACCGAGGCCTTCACGGGTAAGGCGTTTGGTGGTGGTGTTCTTGGAGTGCTGGTTATTGGCGTGCAACGTGCCGCATTCTCTAACGAGGCAGGCATCGGAAGTGCTGCGATCGCACATAGCGCCGCTAAGACAGAAGAGCCGGTGCGTGAAGGTTGCGTCGCCCTATTGGGGCCGTTCATTGATACGATCGTTATCTGCTCTATGACCGCACTCGTGATTCTGATCACGGGAGCCTGGAACAACGATGCCTGGCTCGGGCAAGGGCTCGCCGGGGCTTCGCTGGCGTCGCGGGCGTTTGCTGAGGAGCTGTCGTGGTTCCCCTGGGTGTTGGCGGTCGCAATCGTGCTCTTCGCGTACTCTACGATTGTGTCTTGGAGTTACTACGGCGAGCGATGTTGGGAGCGACTGTTCGGCGCCCGAACAACGATCGTTTACAAAGTGCTCTTCATCACCGCGGTGTTTATTGGAACGATTATTAACCTCGGCGCCGTGCTTGATTTCTCCGATTTGATGATTCTCTCCATGGCGTTCCCCAACGTATTGGGCGCGGTGCTATTGGCTCCAGGAGTGAAGCGCGATCTGGCCGACTATTGGCGTCGATACAAGGCAGGCGAATTCAAGACATTCAAATAATCAGTATTGCGAAGAAGCTGCGTGGCCACGCCGGCCTATGTTCGTCGGCGTGGTCGGGTGCAGCCGGTTATAAGAACGGAGAGCAGAATCATGTCATGGCTTCCTAAATCGAGTGTCGTCGTCCCGGTCGACTTTTCCGATGAGTCTCTGGCGGCGGTCTCGGTGGCGCTAGAGATGGTCGATTCGGCCGCCAACGTTCATGTGATTCATGTCTTGCCGGCACTCTCGGCGATGGATCCAGGCGTCGTCTGGGACACCGTGGACGATGCAAGTCGCCAAGATCACGCGGAAGACGCGCTCAGGGCCAAGCTTTCTGGGGGCCAAAAGGAAGTTGACGTGGCGATCGCGATTGGTGATCCGGGGCACGAAATCACCAACTACGCCAGCGAAGTGAACGCGGAACTGCTCGTGCTGCCGTCTCACGGGCGAACTGGCATGAAACGCCTGCTCATCGGTTCGGTGGCCGAACGGGTCATGCGGCTGGCACATTGCCCCGTGTTGGTGCTCAAGAAGTAACGACCACGTTGGCACGGGAGAGACACGCGTCCGTCTTATCCCGCAATCGGCTCAGTCGGGAAGTAGCCTTCGACCACCGTGCGAAACTCTTCCGGTGTTCTTACCGTGGCCACGTGTTTGCGAAAGTCCCGTGCTCCGCGGCGACCTTGGGCGTAGCAGCAGGCATACTTCCGCATCAGCACGCTGCCCTTTGTCTCGCCGAAGCGGCGGCAGACCAGCTCGAAGTGATGCAGCAGTAGCTGGCGTTCCTCTTCCGGCGTTGGGTGAGGCGGAATCGGTTCCCCTCGCAAGGCCGCGGCCGCCTGCTGAAACAGCCAGGGGCGACCGAGAGACGCACGGGCGATCATCACGCCGTCGACGTCGTAGCGACGGAAGGCCTCGACAACTGCATCGGCCGAAGCAAGATCGCCATTGCCGATCAGCGGGATCTTCTTCAGGTACGGTTTAATATCCGAGATGCGATCCCAATCGGCCGTTCCTTTGAAATAATCTTGAGCCGTGCGGCCATGGACGGTCAGCGCCGCTGCGCCGGCTCCCTCAACGACCTGGGCCACGTCGATGGCGTTGATCTTGTCTCGCGTGCAGCCAAGGCGAATTTTGGCCGTTACTGGTGTGGGGGCACAGGCCGCCACGACGCGTTCGATGATCGCGGCCATGCGGTCCGGGTGCTTGAGCAAGTAGCTGCCGCTGTGGGCTTTCTCGGTCACCTGTTTCACCGGGCAACCGAAGTTGATGTCGACGATCGTGACACCGAACTCGCGAGCCAATCGTTGGCCGACCGCCGCCAGATCATCGGGGTCGTTGTCCCAGATTTGCACGGCCAGCGGGCGGGATTCTTCCGCCACGCCCCACAGACGATCGGGAAAACCAGCGTCACGGGCGTCCATGTGCAGGAAGCCTTTGGCGTTGATCATCTCCGTAGCTTGCAAGCCAACTCCACCAAAGTCCCGCACGATCTGCCGGAAGGCGTAGTTGGTAAAGCCAGCCATCGGGGCCTGTAGGATCGGCGGATCGACGACCACGGGACCGATATTGATCGCCGCCGGCATGGTTTTCGATTGATCGCCACCGCATGCTACCGGGGTGTCGCCGGGCGTCGTGGTCGTTTCGTTATTTTGGAGATCGGTTGCCATGCGTACTATTGAAGCGCAAAGAGCGGTCGGCGCCAAGAGAAAGCAAAGTGGGCTCAAGAATTGCGAGCCTTACTCCGGCCGGCACCTGAGCACGAACAGCTGCTTGTAGAAGTAAGGTTCGCCTGTAGAGGGCCACAGCAGATTCGAGATCTCGTCGGTGAGCGACTCGCTCACAAAGCCATCGACGGCTGCCTGGAAGCTCTGGTCCGGTCCACCGCTGCCCATGATGAATATGCTGCGAACGATGAACTCGTCGGCGTCAGGCCAGTTGGAGACCGCCGAGCGTAGGGACAGGAGCAACTGTCTCAGGAACGATCCGCCAGCCTGTAGGCCGGGAGGAACAGCTCCACGGATGCCGGCTCTTCCCGGGAAAAGATCCCAGTTGGCTAGTTTCATCGATTCCTCGGTGCGACGGCGGCCGCCCGCTTCGGCACCGAGTGCGGCTAGGACTGGCGCCGCGGCCAGCAGATGCCACTCGTCAACTGCCGCGGCAAGGGCTTCCTCCTGGGAGGCTCCCACACCGAGTGTGCCAACTCGAAAGCGGTTGCCTTCGTCGCCATCGAGGTGAAGGCAAATGTCCAGCGGGGCTACTGCCTGGTCCCCTTGGCGGCCAAAACCGTCGAACGAGATTGAGAGTCCGAGCCGATGCCCATCCACGGTCAGGTCGCCGTCGTCTTCGTCGAAGGGCACGCCGGCTTTGTCGAGATGTCGTTCGAGGGCTCGGAGTGCGAGCTGGTAGCAGTCTTGCAGCATGGAAGTCGCGGTGCCCTGTCGGTGCTGTCGAGTCAGAGATTCTAGAAGTCGTTTCGTGCGTTAACCCGGCGTGTCGAGGTACGGATCCTGCCCCATTTGTTTCTGGAGCTTGTTCCGCTGCCTCTCATAATACATAAGCATCTTCCGCGATGCGAAGTGCTTTCGCTCCACACGGCGTTGTGCCCGCCGGAACAGGTGTTCTTGTCCAGGGACAGGCTCAAACGTCTCGCCACCTCGTTTCGCGAGACCGGCCGCTTTGCGTTCGCCAAGGCCCGCTTCCAAAATATCATCGTCCATCGCCATGTACTGGCGAAAAGTACCGGGGTCCCCCTGGCGACCACAGCGACCGATCAGCTGGCGATCGATGCGGGCCGACTCGTGAAGCTCTGTGCAGATGACGTGCAGCCCTCCGAGGTCGACAACACCCTCGCCTAACAGAATGTCGGTCCCGCGACCTGCCATGTTGGTGGCGACCGTGACACGTCCCTGCTGTCCCGCATCGGCGATTACCGAAGCTTCCTCGGCAATGCGGTGGGCGTTGAGAACCTGGTGCTCGATTCCGACGTTGTCGAGCAGTCGTGACAGGTGCTCCGACTTGTCGATCGAGCGGTTGCCGATCAGCACGGGACGCCCCTGGGCGTGCAGGGCGCCAATTTCGGCCACAATCGCCGCCCATTTGGCGTCGGCATGCGAGTAGACCTCGGTGGGAAGCTCGACCCGTGCTACTGGGCGATGCGTGGGGATGGTGGTGACGTTTAGCCGATAGATCCGCTTCAGTTCGCGGGCGCTGCTCCGCGCGGTTCCGGTCATGCCGGCCAAGTGTTCGTAGCGAAGGAAGTAATCCTGGATCGTGATACGGGCCGCCTGGCCGGAAGAGGCAGTCACCTTCACGCCCTCGCGAGCCTCGATCGCCTGGTGGATGCCGGTTTGCCACTTGCGACCCTCAGAAAGTCGCCCGGTGAACTCGTCGACAATCACGACTTCGCCGTCGCGAATGACGTAGTGTCGGTCGCGTTGGAAGTCGCGGGCAACTTTGATGGCCAGTTCCACGTGGTGGTAGATCGACAACATACTTACGCCGTTGATGCTGTCGGGGTGCTCGAGCGAGCGAACCATTCGGCGGCCGTCGCTGGTGAGTTCGATGGCTCGAGTGTCCGGATCGACCTCAAAGTGAACGGCGACCTCAAACTGGGATTCGATTTCGGCTGCCCAACGGTAGGCGGCGGCCAACTCGGCATCCATTTCAGGAATCGCGCTAATGATCAAAGGTGTGCGGGCCTCGTCGATCAGAATGCTGTCTGCTTCGTCGACCAGCACGAAGAAAGGTTCACGCTGCAGTGTGGCGTCGGCAGCCGATCCGTCCGAGAGTCCGAGCATCTGACCGAGGAAGTCGTGGCCGTCGAGAGAGTGCTTTCGACTTGCTAGTCGATCGCGGAGGAAGTCGAAACCGAATTCTTTCGCCGTGCCGTAGGTGATGTCGCACTGGTAGGCCGCCTTACGCTGCGGTGGCAGCATCTCGGCCGTGACGACTCCAACGGAGAGTCCCAGGCTCTCGTAGAGCGGACGCATTGTGATCGCATCGCGACTGGCGAGGTAATCATTGGCAGTTGCGACATGGGCGCCGCGGCCGTAAAGAGCCGCCAGGAAGGTCGGCAGCGTGGCCGTGAGCGTCTTGCCTTCGCCGGTTTGCATTTCGGCGATTGCATGTTGCTGCATGACGATGCCGCCAAGTAGCTGCACGTCGTAATGTCGCATGCCGAGCACGCGGCGGGCTGCCTCACGAACGAGAGCGTACGCTTCAGTCAGCAGTTGCTCCTGCGTTTCGCCACTACGGGCCCGATATTGCAGGGACAGACTCGCTTTCTGTAAAGCCGCATCGTCGAGCGATTTAAGTTTAGCTTCTTGCGCGGAGATGGCAGCAACTTGCCGAGTGGCGCGAGATAAGGTGCGGGAGCCGGCCGCTGACTTCGCTGTGTTCTTGGGTGAAGTGGAAGATGGAGACGGCGATACGGGCTCCGGGCCAGGCTGCACGCCAGGCTGTATGCCAGAAGTCGGAGTATCGGCCACGGACGCCATCGCTGCGGGAAGTCGACTACATCGACTTCATTTTTTGGACGTGGTAAGAAGTCGAGTAGTCGCTCGCCTCGGCATCACGTTCGCCGAGCCAGCCGCGAACCGCCACGAAGTCGCCGTCGGAGTACTGGCTACTGTCGACCTCGTTGAGGACGACACTGCCGCCATACTCGTCCGTGTTCCCGTCGAGAGGAACGTATCTGAGCTTCCACTGTTTGCGCGCCGCCGAGTATTCGAGCTTGCCTTTGAGCCAGCTGTAGTCTTCCGCGTGTCCATACTTAGCTGGGGGCATAATCTGCACGGCACGAAACTGTGCTTTGTTCTGCTGGGCTTTGTTCTGTTGGGCTGTGCTCGGTTTGGCGTCGCCGGTGCTCGGCGGCAGCGTGGCGATGTCGATGCGTGAACGCTCCTTTGAATGTGCAACGGTGTTCGGAATCGTGGGCGCCTCGGCCGGTTCATCATGGCCGGCAGGAACAATCACCGATCCACGAGCAGGCGTCGCCGCCGGGGTGGATGAGCGTACCAGTACCGAGCCGGTTGCCGGTTTAGGGCGCTGCAGAACAGAGGCTCGCTCCAACGATTCAACATCACTGGGAACGACGATCGACGGTTCGGACTCTTCCCAAGCAATCGCTGGCGCCGGAGGCGTGCTCGATCGTTGCACCTTCTTGGTCAGCACGCTGCCACGAGTGTTGCTCGGCCTATCACTGTCCGACGTCGAAGTAGCAAGCTGCGTTTCGTCGTCGGCTGGCGAAAGGGCATCCCAATCATCATCAGCTAGCTCTGGCGGAGTCGGCTCTTCGATGCGAATGACGGGTTCGCCTTCGTTACCTTCTTCGATCACGACGAATGGCCCAGAGGATCTATCGCTCGTCTGGACGTCGTCGGCGATCTCAGGCGACGACGTAGGTTCCGTGTGGTCGGCCGGTTCCGTCCTTCCAAATGTCGGTACCGGGCGCAGCCGTGGTTGCAGGGCTACCGGTTGAACCCCGGTGGAGGGTCGCGCGGCCAAGGTCCTGGCCTGCGAGGGCACACGAATCGATCCTGTTCCGCCCGGCTGCCCGCTGGTGCCAGGTTGAATGGTCGAGTTAGGCGGATAGATCTGCTGGCCCTGCGGCGATGGCGAAGTGCCAGGCCCAAACGTGCCAGTTGCCGGAGGCTGAAGAGTCTGTGGCGGCGGATAGGTTTGCGATCCGCTGGCGCCCGGGTAAACCGGGAGCGTTCCAGGAGCTCCAGGAATGGGCGCTAAACTGCTCGGCGGGGGAGAAGTCGAAGGGTTGTAGTAGGGCACGGCAGTCGGCTGCGTGACAACTCCTCCGGTCGTTGGTGTCGGGATTCGTGTGCGGCCAAAGGGGTCCCCAATGACCGGCTGATTCTTGCAGCCGGCAACCGCAACTGTGAGCAGTGCCAAGAGCGTGACGCTGTACCGCAGCATCGGCGGACTCCTTTCCACCTCTTATCGCGCGGGTCGGAGATGCACCTGCTTCCTGCTGGCGCGCAAAACTCCCGACCGATTGGAATGCGGTACGATAGCGAAACGTCGGCATATGTCTAGGCCGATTTTCGCTTTACGCCCTGAGACGAGCGGCCACGTGCTCTAGCGAGCCGACGTGAACGACGTGGTTGGATAGACGGTCTGGGCAGCCCGGGGCGTGCTTGGACCATCGTTCTTGGCTGAGCGATCGACATACGGGTTACGAATGATCACTGGCTGCGGCGCGCCTGTGTCGGATTTCACTGCCGCTTCCTTCATGTCACTACTATCAGCCTTCGGCGATTGCACGTAGGGATTGCGAATCGTGACCGGTTCGACCACCTTGGATTCTCCGTTGCACCCGCAGGCCGGGTAGGGGAACGGGCTTTGCCCATATTGCCTCGCTTGAATCGGGTGCTTGTAGTAGACCGGCGGGTACTGGGCGAAGTAGGGCGGATGCTGATCGATGATTGTGTTCGAGTAGAATCCCCACGGCCTAGCGAAGCCGTACAGGCCATAGCCGATCTGGGCATTCGCGGAATCGGTGGTGCCAAGCAGAACAGCGGTAACCGCTAGCGCGGACAAGGTTTTAGATACGCAGTTCATGGTGTTGCCTCTGTGGTCTGGCGATGTCTCATCGATTGATCGCATTAACCGGCTGTATTCATGGGGCAGCCGTGTCAGCGGAGTGGTCATGCCGGCGGGGCCGACGCCTGTCCTATCCTTCTAGACTAGATAGAGCAGGCTGCTGACTCAAGTTTTTGCCGCCAGATTGGGCCAGGAGAGGCAGGCGGAACCCTTGGAGTTGCCGCCTGGAATACAGCGAAGGGGCTTCCACGAGAGGCTCAGAGGCCTAGGGAATCCTAGGGCGACGCTGGCTGATTGCTCTGCTGGGTAGGTCTTTGCGGAAGAGTGACGCGATCGGCCGGCCGGCCCGGCGTCTTGGACTTGCGTCGCAGTGGCCGCTGCTTTTCGATCGTGATTGGCCGTTCTGCCCCCTTCACGAATGGGATGTCTTCGTGGATCGTGCCCAATTCGCTCACGGGAAATTCTTCTTGGCAGCCGGTCATCAGCGGGGTCAGCAGGAGCACGAAGGGGAGCAGTCGTGAAAGCGATCTTAGCATGGATCCGGTTTCGCAGTTTCCGTTGGCGCGAACAATTTTGTAGCCGATTTCCAATTCTCGGCGACGGCCATGATTATTGCAACTTGAGCCGGTTTTCGTCGAGTCGGTCGGAGATCTACCGCTCAGATAGTTAGGAGACGGATGATTCACTCCACCGTATTGGTTGCCGAGTCAGCCGCCCGCTCCGGCGAGTGGTTGGCGTAATGGCGTGACAGACGATCGGGAGAGACCCCAAGTTTCTCGGCGGTGAGAATTCCCCAGTTGCGCAGCGTCTGCCGCAGGACGCCATGTTTCTGCCAACGCCTGGCGCTAACGTGCAGCGGACCTTCAAGCAAAGCGATGCGGTGTTTCCGGCGCAATTTTCGCATGAAGCGTAGGTCTTCCATAAGTGGAATCTCTGGAAAGCCGCCCAAGCTCTCAAAGATTTCGCGACGTACAAAAATGCCTTGGTCTCCGTACGGCAACCGCAGCACCCGAACACGCAGCGCGTTGCCGAACTCCAGCAGGCGAAAACAAAGACCGCGGGCCTCGATATTCTGGCGAAAGGCGCCGCCGACCACCTTGCTCACGGAGGTCGCGAGGGCCGCCTCGATCTGCGCGGCCGTACCTTCTGCGAGCCATGTGTCGGCATGGAGGAACAGCAGGACGTCGCCCTCGGCCACGGCGGCGGCCCGATTCTGCTGGATCGCCCGGCCGGGCGGACCTTCAACCAGCTGGCAGCGGCAATTTTTCGCTACCTCCTTCGAGTCGTCGCTGCTTCCCCCGTCCGAGACGATCACCTCCGCAGCACCGGCGGCCCAGGCCCGCTCGATGGCGTATTCGAGCCTTTCCGCCTCATTGAGCACCGGGATGATGATGGAAATATTCACGCGATAGCGTCGCTTTAGGAGTGGGCCTAGGGGATTTGCCTAAGATTTCAGCCGGTTTATCGGTCCAATTGAAGGCGAAGAGGGCCAAATCAGCTCCTGCCGGACCAATAGGGCGTTGCCCGGATTTGGTTGTTATTCTCCGCTGCGGTGAGCCGCAATTTTGCGGCAAATTCTCGTTGCCTTGAAATTGGTTGCCTGGCGAAGGTATCCTAATTGGCTACCGCGACAGGGTTTGTTGCCCTGGCAGATCATGGCTGGATCGACGACGCGGGCGAATCGGTTTTACACGACCGGCTTGTTAGATGGCGAGCCGCGTCGTCAATTTTGGGGCTCTAGTAGCAAAGGAAATAGTTTTATGGCTGATGAAAATGTTGAAGGTGGTGCTCCCGCCGACGAAAACGCACCGGAAGCAGGCGAAGGTGGTCAACGTGTGGCGTTTGAAGTCGATGATACGCAAGCCCATGCTATTTATGCCAATTTCTGCCGCGTGATGGGCACGCCGGAGGAATTGATCGTTGATCTCGGTCTGAATAAGCAGCCCGTCGGCGTGCCGTCGGAGCCGATTAAGGTGACGCAGCGTGTGATTGTCAACTTCTTCACCGCCAAGCGACTGCTCGCAGCGCTTCAGATGGCCGTGCAGCGTCACGAAGCCACGTTCGGCGTGCTAGAGACGGATGTGCAGAAGCGGATCGTGCCGGGAGCTCGCGGAGCGGCCCAGTAGTCGTCGGCGAATCGCGAAGAGTCCGCTCGCGACGCTAGATCGGGCGGGCGGCAAAGCGAATAAGCGGGGTGGCAAGGACACGTTCTTGCCACCCCTTTTTGCTGCGCCGTAGCGAATCGATTCATAAGCGTGGGTTGATGTGGTTCAGGTAAGGAACCGTTCCTCTTCGGTGCGCGCTCGGCAGCACAGTCTGTCCATTATCCTGCAACCCTTTGACGGGCATTGGGTTACGCGCGACGTTGGTTCTCGCATGCAGGTTGAATGAGGCTCGCAAATCGCGGTAAGTCCTTGACCTGTGGCATCTTATGGTTTATCATGGGGGCTCGTTCAGTCGTTGGGTGCTAGCTCCTGGTCAAGGACGGATCGTTGACCATGTCGAGTTTGCTTCGCATGAGCGACCCCGCCAAAAAAGAAACGTGCATGGCCGACAGATCCTTCCAGACGGCCCTGTAACAAAACGTTCCTGCCAGCTGGTCATTTGATTCGGCTGACAGCCCGCCCGACACAGTAGCTATGGATGCAGCATCGGATATGAAACGTGTCACGAGAGATTCTTGCGCCACCGGTCAGGTTCCCGGTGAAACTCCCCGTCGTTCTGGCGTGCTAAAGAGCGCAGCCCTTGCCGCCGTGGCGCTCGCTACGGTCACGCTCTCTGGAATTGCGACAGCAGAAGAAGCGGAAAAGCTTTCACCTGAGCAGATTCTTTTCTTTGAGAATGAAGTTCGACCCGTTCTGGCGCAGCACTGCTACGAGTGCCACGGTCCCGAAAAACAAAAGGGCGAGTTGCGAGTCGATGATATCTCGCCACTGCTAGAAGGTGGTGATCAAGGTCCGGCGGTCGTGCCGCACAAGCCGGACGAGAGCCTGCTGATCGAAGCGATCAAGTACGAAGGTCTGGAGATGCCGCCCGATGAGCAACTCTCCGAAAAGAAGATTGCCGCTTTGACTCGTTGGGTCGAGATGGGTGCCCCTTGGCCCAGTGCCGGACGAGTGCGTGTTGCCCACGAGAAAGAAGGCCCGCACGTCACTGAGGAAGACCGCCAGTTCTGGTCGTATCTTCCGCGCACGCGACCGGAGGTTCCCTCCGCCGCCGGTGAGCCGTGGGTGACCAGCGATCTCGATGCCTTCATTCGTCAGAAACAAAAGGAGAAGGGACTCACCCCAGCTCCCTTAGCGACCAAGCGAGAATTGATTCGCCGCGCCTACTTCGACCTGATCGGCCTGCCGCCGACATTTGAAGAAGTTCAGGCGTTCGAGAAGGACGCGTCTCCCGAAGCATTCGAAAAGGTTGTCGACCGCCTGTTGGCCATGCCTGAATATGGCGAGCGTTGGGGACGGCACTGGCTCGATCTCGTTCGCTACGCCCAAACCAACGGTTACGAACGCGACGACGAGAAACCGTACGCCTGGCGATTTCGCGACTACGTGGTCCGAGCATTCAACCAAGACAAACCGTACAACCAGTTCATCAAGGAGCAGTTGGCTGGCGACGAGCTAGACGAGATCACCGACGACTCCATCACCGCCACCGGTTTCTACCGCCTCGGCGTGTGGGATGACGAGCCCGATCTCTTGATTCAGGCGTACTACGATGGTCTGGACGACATGGTTGTCACCACGGGCTCGGCCTTCTTGGGCATGACCATCGGTTGCGCTCGCTGCCACGATCACAAATTCGATCCAGTTTCGACCGAAGAGTATCACCAACTCTCGGCGTTCATGCGGAATGTGAATTATTATCGCAAGCCGAACGAAGACCCTCGCAACGAAGCAATCTTCACCGCGCTTCCTTCCGGTGCAGGGCGAGCGTTGTCTGTGCATGAGTACGGCCGCAAGCCTCGCAAGATGCACGTCATGATTCGCGGCCAAGCGACCACGCCAGGCAAAGAAGTGCAACCGCGCTTCCCGCTCGTGCTGAGTGAATCGGAAGAGGGCACCGTGCCCGTGATCCCGACGCCAGCTGAGGATGCCAAGACAAGCGGTCGTCGTCGTGTGCTGGCCGACTGGATTGCCGACGATAAGAACCCGCTTACGGCCCGTGTCATGGCCAACCGAATTTGGCATTACCATTTCGGTCAGGGCATCGTCACCACGGTCAGCGACTTCGGCAAGATGGGCAGCCCTCCCAGTCATCCAGAGCTGCTCGACTGGCTCGCGTCGGAATTGGTCGACGGCGGCTGGAAGCTCAAACGCATGCACAAGCTGATCATGCTCACGAGCACCTATCAGCAATCGTCCCGCATCAATAATCCCAAGGCGGTCGAGGTCGATCCCTCGAACACGTTGATGTGGCGTCAGAACTTCCGTCGCGTCGAAGCCGAAGCGATTCGCGATTCGATCCTCAAAGTCTCCGGGTCGCTCAACTCCAAGATGGGCGGACGCGGTTTCTATCCGAGTCTCACGCCCGATGTGCTGGCCGGTCAGTCGAAGCCAGGCCGCGGATGGGGCCGTTCGAGCTATGAAGAGCGATCGCGACGAAGCATTTACGCCTACCTGAAACGCAGCCTCCGCATTCCGATGCTCGACTCGTTTGACTTCCCCACGACCGACAAGCCGGTCGCTCGCCGGGTTTCGACGACCGTGGCTCCGCAGGCCCTGCAATTGCTTAACAGTGGATTCTTGCTGGAGCGAAGCGGTGCTCTGGCTGACCGGCTACTGCGCGAAGCGGGCACCGATACGAAAGATCAGATTCGCCACGCTTACCGTCTGGCCGTTGCTCGTGAAGCGACCGAGGACGAAGTCGATGCAATGTCGGCTTACTTCGCTCGACAGCTGGAGGCGTATCGCAATCAGCCGATTATGCCCACCATCGAGCCTCGCCTGCCGTCTGCCCTCGATGGTTCTTATTTGCAAACGGCCCGGGCGACCGAGTTCCTCGATGGTCCTCGTGTTGGCTGGTCTTACTATATGGGCTCCTGGCCTGGCCGCGGAGATGGGATCCACTGGATTCAATACGAACGCGGGCCTTTCGCGCTGTGGGATCCGGTTAAGTTCACCGACGGCACGGTCGAAGCACGACTCTATCCGAAACGTAACTCACACTTCGTGAGCGTGATTGCTAGGGCCAACGCGGATGGCGAACTGTTCAGCGGATACGAACTCTACCTGGACTTGCAAAAGAACGTCGCCGCGCTGCGTCGCCACGATGACGAAGTCACCACGCTTGCGTCAGTTCCTGCCAAGTTGACCGATTCACGTTGGTACGACGTCAAGATCGAGATCGAAGGTGGCACGCTGCGGGCCTATCTCGACGGGCAGGAGAAACCGCTTCTAGAGGCGACCGACGAAACTCCGCTGGCGCGAGCCGGGCACGTAGGCTTCCGCACTTGGGGAGCGGCGCTCACCTTCTCGAAGCTGCAGGTCAGCGACAAGTCCGGTACGGTCGACGCTGCCACTTACGAAGTCACCGGCGAAGATGTGCTGGCTCGCCTTCCTGACTGGCACTACTATGGTGGCGATTGGACCGCCTTCGGCGACGGCACCTACGGCGCCAAGACGAACGGCTACCAATACGCGGTCTGGCTCGATCCGATCGTTTCCGACGGCGAGATCGAATGCAATCTGATGCCGACGGACAAGTACGACGCCGAGCTGCTCTGCCGATTGACCAGTCCTCGCCGTGGCGTCGATACGTTCCGCGGGTATGAGGTTGCCGTGAACGCCCGAGGCGGCTACGTGCGGTTGGCCAAGCACAATAACGATTTCACGCCGATCGTCGACGTTCCGTACGACGTGAAGGCGAATCAATTCCACCACGTGCGTGTTCGCCTCGACGGCGGACGTATTCGGGTCTACATTGATGGCGCCGAGGAACCGCTAATCGATCACATCGACGCGAATCCACTAAAGACCGGCCGCATTGCCCTGCGAACGGGTGGTGAAGCTCGCTTTTCAAAGCTGGCCATCAACGCAGGCGAACAGCAGTGGCAAGCCGATTTCACGCCGCCGGCCAAGAATGCGTCGGATGAATTGACCCCGGAACGCCGAGCCCTGCTTGCGATGTGCAACATGGTGCTCAATTTGAACGAATTTCTTTACGTCGACTAAACGATAATAATTTGGTGTTCATGCCGATGGCCGACATAGCCCGAAGCGTGAGCGAGGGAACCAGAGAATGCCTGCGTCGCGTGAGCGACGCTCCAACATAATCGCTGTCACTTCGGTGATACATCGCGAGACCTTGAGGAACGAGTATGTCGAAGCAATGGGCCGAACGTCGTTGTACCGGTAATCGTCGCCAGTTCGCTTGGGAATTGGGAGCCGGATTCGGAGGAGTCGCCTTAACGTCGATGCTGGCGGAAGATGGATTCTTCGCCAAGCACGCCTACGGCGAACCCGCTCCGGCACTCGAAGGATACAAGGATCCCATGGCGCCGAAGATGCCGCACTTTGCTCCCAAAGCGAAGCGTTGCATCTTCCTGTTCATGTACGGCGGCCCCTCGTCGGTGGATACCTTCGACTACAAGCCGGAACTGCAAAAGCGCGACGGGCAGGAGCTTGAGTTGGAAACGCGTCGTGGCGTGAAGAAGAAGAAACGCCTGCTCGGTTCGCAGCGAAAGTTCAAGCAGCACGGCGAATCAGGCCTGTGGTGCTCCGACGCCTTTCCGCACATCTCCAAGCACATGGATGAGCTTTGCCTGGTGAAGAGTCTGTATTGCGACTCCTTCGCCCACGGTACCGCTCTCTTGCAGATCAACAGCGGCGAGTTCATTCAAGGGTCGCCCACGCTCGGTTCCTGGCTCGGTTACGGTCTCGGTACCGAGAACAAAGACCTGCCTGGCTACGTCGTCATGCTTGATCCGCGCGGCGGTCCTGTCTCCGGTCCTCCCAACTGGGGAAGCGGTTACATGCCGGCGGTCTACCAAGGCACCTGTTTCAACTCCAAGGGTGATCCAATTCGCAACCTGTCGCCCCGCAGCGGCATGACCCGCGACATGCAGCGTGATCACATCGACACGCTCTCCGCACTCAACGCCCATCACCTGGCGGATCGGCCCGGCTACTCGGAATTGCCGGCCCGCATTGCCAGCTATGAGTTGGCCTTCCAGCTGCAGCGAACCGCCCCCGAGGCGATGGACCTTTCGACCGAAACGCAAAAGACGCTCGACGCCTACGGCCTGTTCGATCCCAAGGGTAAGCACAAGCTGTCGATCGGCCCGTCGCACTTCGGCCGACAATGCCTGATCGCCCGCCGCATGATCGAACGCGGTACCCGCTACGTGCAGATTTACTCCGGCGGTGGTCACCAGCAGCAGAACTGGGACGCCCACAACGGGATGGAAGAGAACCTCGACATCCATACCTGCGAAGTCGATAAGCCAATCGATGCGCTGCTGACCGATCTCAAACAGCGCGGTTTGCTCGAAGAGACGCTGGTCGTTTGGGGTGGTGAATTCGGACGGCAGCCCGTCAGCCAGGACAAGAAGAACGGTCGGGATCACAATCCCAAGGGCTTCATGTACTGGATGGCAGGTGGCGGCGTGAAGCCTGGCTATCAGCACGGCGAGACCGATGAGTTCGGCGGCGAAGCAGTCGTCGATCGTCATCACATTCGCGATCTGCACGCCACAATCTTGCACCTAATGGGGCTCGATCATAACAAGCTCACCTACTTCTACGGTGGTCTCGATCGCAAGCTGACCGGCGTTAAAGAAGCCGAAGTGATCCACGACATCATTGCGTAGGATGGGCGGACGTGCTCTTAGGTTGTGCATGCCTGTTTGGTTCTGTCCCTCACTGACGTTTCGGGTTAGTAATTGAGGCGCCACTGGCTGCTTGTCAGCCAGCGCTGAGCGAGTTGAGATACTTTGTCCACACGCGACGCAACCTTGGCTCAGCGGGAGCTTCGCCCTCCCGCTCCCTTCCTTCTCGTTTGAAGGAGGCAATGGTCTCTTTTTTCTCTCGCCCTACTTTCCGCCTTCCGGTACTCAGTTGCTCATCGCCTGCGCTTCGGGTTACATTGATACCTCGCTATGTCTTTAGCCCGGCCGCAATCAGCGGCGGGATTCTTGTAAATACAAATCGATTCACGTTGTTACGGAGAAGTCATCATGCTCGTAGGTGTCGGTGAATGGGGCTTTCGCGAAATGCCGATGGAAGAGCATTTCCAGATCGCAAAGAAGTTCGGCTTTAAGTACCTAGAATTCGGCATCGGTGGAGGCCAGGTGGGCCGTTTGCCGGAAGAGCCGACCGATGCCGACGTGGCCGAGTTCGTTGCCCTTGGTGAGAAGTACGACATCATCACGCCGTTCTGTTGCGTGGAAAACGACTATACGCTGCCCGACGCGGCCGCCCACGACGCGATGCTGGCGCAAACGCTCAACAGCATTCGCACGGCTAAGAAGTGCGGCGCCACGCACATGCGGCTGTTCGCCGGCTTCACGCCCGCTGCGGAGATGACCGAGGAGATCTGGGCTCGTATGTTCGACGCCTTCCGTCAGAGCGACGCACTATGCGAAGAGCTTGGCATGCTGATCTCGATCGAAACCCACGGCAAGATCGAGATGCTCGAGAACGACTCCGCGAAGCACATTCACACCGTGTCGACCGACATCGAAAGCATCAAGCGACTGCTGGCTGAATTGCCACCGCGTGTCGGATTCAACTACGACCCGGGCAATCTTAAACCGCTGGCCGACGGCGACGCTTCGTTGCGTCTCGACCTGATCAACGACCGCATTAACTACTGCCACCTGAAGGACTGGACCGCCAAGGGCGACGGTTGGGTGGCGGTGGCCATTGGCGACGATGACCTTGATTACAAGCCGGTCTTCGATCGCATGACGTTTGATGGAGTCTATCAGATCGAGTACGAGCCGCTGCACGACGTCGAGGACGGCATTCAGCGCAGTCTCGACTACCTCAAGAAGATCGGCATCGACTACGTGTTTGAGCGTTAAGTTGATCAGAACGTGAGAGTATCATGCTCGAAGTTCTCCATTCGCTTGTCGATGCGCTTTCCTCAGGGAGGCCGCTGGCCTATTGCCGGTTGATCGAAACGCGTGGTTCCACGCCGCAGAAGGCGGGGGCCACGATGCTGGTGTTTGAGGATGCCAGTCAGGCGGGCACGCTTGGCGGCGGTTGTGTCGAGGCAGAGGTGAAACGTCAGGCGCTCGCCGCACTCAAGCGGGGCACGGCGGAGATCGCCCGATTCAACCTCGACAGCGACTACGGCTGGGACGACGGGCTGATCTGTGGCGGGCGGATGCACGTGCTGATCGATCCACTGCCCGCCGGCGAGGTGCCTGCCTACTTCCGCCGGCTCATCGAGCTGCAGACAGAAGGTGCCGGCGGCACGGAGGCAATTCGCTTCGCCGCCGAGGCCACGGACACAGAGGAACCGGTAGAGGCGGCCACGTTCGAGCCACGATGTCAGCTCTACGACCACGAGGGGCGCCTGGTCGAATCGCGTGGTAGTGGAGACGCGCCGGACGAAAGTGTCGCTGCCGGCCTCAAGTCACTAGGAGGTCGGCCACGCCCTTACGTCGCTGGAAACGTCTCGTACATGCCGTTCTTCCCTCGCTGCCGCCTGTTGATCGTTGGAGCCGGGCATGTCGGCCGTCGCGTCGCGGACTTGGCCGCCGATCTCGACTTCGATGTCTGGGTGGTCGATGACCGCGAGGATCTCGTCGGTGAAGATCGTTTTCCTCGTGCCGAGCGGCGCATCTCCGGGCCGATTGGAGAATCGCTCCAAGAGATTGAAGTCACACCGCACACGTACTGCCTGGTCGTCACCCGCGGTCACAATCACGACCAGGAGGCCCTCTACCACTTGGCCGATCGCGGTGCCCGTTATGTCGGGATGATCGGCAGCCGTCGAAAGATCCGGCTGATCTTCGATGGCCTGTTGGCCGAAGGGGTGTCGCCCGATGCGCTCGCCGCCGTGCATGCTCCGGTCGGTATCGATATCGGATCGCAGAGCGTGGCCGAAATCGCGGTCAGCATCGTGGCGGAGCTCATCGCGCACCGTAACTGCGGTGGAGAAGTTCCAGCCAGGCCTCAGAGCGTGTCTGTTCCTACTGAGTAAGACTGGCCAAGTAGGAGTCGTGATGAGCGAGCGTGTACGTAGTTTCGCCATCGTTCCGGCTGCAGGGCATTCCCGTCGCATGGGGCGACCGAAGTTGCGGCTGCCGTGGCAAGATGGCACTCTCCTTGAACACGTCCTCACGCAATGGAGGCAGAGCCGGGTGTCGGAAGTGGTGGTTGTGCTACGCAAGGACGACACGGAGTTGCAGACTGTGGCCAAGGCCGTCGGCGCTCATGTTGTTGTGGCCGAAGTCGATCCGCCAGACATGAAGGCGTCGGTCGCGTTGGGACTCGATTACGTGCGCGATAAGTTCCAGCCAACGGACCGCGACGCCTGGCTACTGGCACCAGCCGACCTGCCGGGCTTAACACCTGCAGTCATCGACCAGCTGCTGACGCTGCACGAGGAACAAGTCATGGGGAACGGAGGCAGCGACGGAGCGGAGGCGGCGCCCATTCTTGTTCCCACCGTCACTGGTCGACGGGCTCATCCGGTGTTGTTCCCATGGAAGCATGCCGCGGCGGTGTCCGGGCTATCGGATGAAGAAGGTGTGAACGCGCTGCTCAAGCGGAATGACGTTTGCGAGCTTCGGGTGCGAGACGTGGGGTTGCTCGCGGATATCGATACGCCGGAGGATTACCGCCGACTCACCGGAGAATGAGGGCTGCGAATTGTCTGCCCCCAGATACGTGACTATATTGAGTTAGGTCGCGGCACCCGCGAGTACGCCCAGCAACCTTCAGGAAGAAACGAGTCGAATTCGATGGACATCACGAAGGCAACGATCGCACCGCTGCTTGTCATTTTTTTATTCGTCGCCGGCACCGTGCAGGCCGCCGATTATCGCGTTGAGAAGCTCGACGAAGGGCCGTCGGCAGAACATGTTTCGGAGGAGATCGTGGCAGCGATTGCCGGCTCTGGCGTCACGGTTATCCGCGGCAAGAAACGAACCGTCTGCCAAATCTGGCTCGCCAAAGAGTGGCCAGTTGCAGCCGACTTCAAGGCTACGAGCGAGGTGAACTATCCATTCAAGCCAGGTCAGTTGATTGGTCTCGTGCGATTTAAGCGAAAGGGAACCGACTTCCGCGACCAGGTGATTACCAAAGGTTGGTACACGCTCCGTTACGGGCAGCAGCCAGTCGATGGAAACCACGAAGGCACCTCTCCCACTCGCGACTTCCTGATGCTCGTTTCTTGCGAACACGATCGCACGGTCGAGGCGCCGGATGCGGACAAGTTGGTAGAGCACTCCTCCGAGGCGGCCGGTAGCAATCACCCTGCGATCTTCAGCTTGCAACAGGCGGCCGAGGCGGACGAACGGCCCAGCCTGCGGGAAGAAGAGGATCACGAGTGGCAGATTCTGCAGCTCGTCGGCCAGGCCAAGGGCGGCGATGCCAGCGAGGAATTGGCGGTCGATATCGTGGTGGTTGGTCAGGCGGCCGAATAACCCGTATTCGCTTACGTAGATTGGGCAGGTGGCAATCCAATTTGAACACGCCGAGCGTGAATGAGCTAAGCTAAGGGTAGCCACCGACCGCTGCTCGGAGCCCCATTACTTGAGGTAACCACACTCAAATGTCGCCCTACGACACCTTTCACGAACGAGCGCCCCAGCCTTCGCTGAAGCGTACGATCATCGTCTGGATCCTGATCGTCATTGCCGGCCTGACGTTCATTGAGCTGTTGCGCAAGGATCCGGTGAGCGACAAGGCATCTGGCACGCCGGCGACCGCTGATACGAATCCGGCAAAGGACAACGTCGATGAGGACACGCGTCCGGTGATCGCGGGCAAGGAAGTTGTGCCGGTTCCGGCGGAAGATTTGGCTCGTCCGACACAGGCGAAGACAACGGCAGCGGACCAGGTTGAGCCAACCGAGAAGTCTCCCAAGTCGACACCTCTGGTTAAGCTCACGCCAGCGACGCCGGCGGTCGCGTCGTCTACGAGCAATAAGACGATGCCTGCGGTTAAGCTCACTCCCGCAACGCCCGGTCCCAATAAGAAGTCGATGCCTGCGACTAAGCTGACTCCCGCGCAGCCGGCGCCGGAATCACGCCTCGGCGAAATTGAAAGTGTTCCGGCGAAGAAGAGCCCGGCGACGATGGGTGAGGCGGATAACAAGACCACGCCTGCGCTGAATCTAACTCCGGCCAAGAAGATCGAGCCAGCGAGAAAGTCGATTCCGCTAATCAAGCTAACACCGGCCAAGAAGATCGAGCCGACCAAATCGGACGAAGTGAAAGCGAAGCAGGACGCCCCGCACCGCACGGTGTCGCTCCGTGGTCGTGTAGTCTGGCTCAACGAAGCGCTCGCCCGTCGCTACAACATTGAGACGCCAAAGGATGCGGCCGAGCAGATGCTGGCACTCGAGTCGGACGCCGGCACGATTCATCCAATCGTGGAGGACACGCGTGGTCGCGCCTTCCGCCTTGACGAACGTCTTCGCGATCGCCCCGTGGAAATCTTAGCCCGCCGGTTCACCGGCTCCCCGCTGCTTCAGGTCGTTCGTCTCTACGCGGTTCGTGAGGATGGCAAGTACGAGCTCGACTACTGGTGCGACATTTGCGCGATTCAAATGTTCCAGCACGGCCCCTGTTCTTGTTGCCAAGGGGAAAACCGCCTTCGCGAACGAAAGAGCGAAGAGTAGGGGCGGGTCGTGTCTGTCGAAGGGTTTTTTGTCGCGACGCGGCACGCTGTCGCGTGTCTCGGCATTCTCTGAGAAGTCCGTTTGCGTCACGGAGTGCCGCACGACTTTGGCGTTTCCCGTTTGCGTCACGGAGTGCCGCACGACTTTGGCGTTTCCCGTTTGCGTCACGCACGTTCCGCACGACTTTGGTCGTCCGCAAGGGAGCACATTATCGCTAGTCAGCGTATGGGCGGTAGAGGTACTCGCCCTTGCGCAGCTGGGCATTAATGGGGTTCTCGGCAATGTAGGTTTTTAGGTAGTCATATTGATCCGGATTTCGTACGAGGTGGTCGAACGGCTCCCGTTGCCAGAAGTGCCCCCGTTCGCCAATTCTCTTATTGATCTTGGCGGCGCTGAATCTTAGCCAGGATGTGAATTGCTTTCGCATGGCGTCCGCATCTGCAAAGGCAGCAAGCAAGTGTACGTGGTTGGGCATGATGACGAAGTCGCCCATCTCGTATTGGCTTCTGTCGAAATGAAGCAGGGCGTCCGCTACGATTCGGGCGAGCTCTGGCCGGCGAAGCAAACAGCGACCTCGGCCATTGTCTAGGTAATCTTCGCGGCAGCGATTGAACTGTTGGTGGAAAGCAACTTGTTCTCGTTCGTCGATGTTTTGCAGCACCGCGGACCAATGTTGGTCTACTGGATAACCGCGCCGGGCCATCCAGTCGTGCTTTTCCCTCTCCCAACGATCAAGAACCTCTCGCGGGATGGAGTCGTAGGTGCGAAACGTGACGAATACGATAACTCCCGGATGCGACCAATGGGGACGCACTTCCTCCGATACCGTCAGCTCGGAATTCGGGTCGAACAGTTCGCCAAGCATGGTTGCCGCCGTAGCTGGCCAAAGTCGTGCGGCACTCCGTGACGCAAACGTGCATATCCAAGCACGGTAGCACACCTAAAAGGATAATCCAATCAAATTGCCCGAATCTGAGCCTTTCTTAACGAACCGATCGCTTGTGGGCGCTTGGCGAGGCTCTATAATCAACCCATCAGATCCAACCACGCTCGATCGAGCAATCAGGTTCATGCGCACCCTGTTGAAGTGCCCTGTTGAGGTAACAGACCGATGAAGGAACAACAACCCTCGCCGGAGAACCGATTCGGGTTCACGCGGCGAAGATTCTTAAAGGGGAGTGGAGCGGCGGCTGCCGCAACCGTGTTGGCGACCTCCGCTGGCGACGCGGTAGCGGACGATGCCGGTGGTGAAGTCATCCGCGGCATGACCACCATCACACTCAACGTCAACGGCGAAGCTCGTTCGGTCGAGGTCGAGCCACGCACGACGCTCTTAGAGGTGCTCCGCTATCAGCTTGACCTCACCGGGGCGAAACCAGTCAGCGGCGATGGTTCCAGCGGTGCCAGTACCGTGCTGATCGACGGCCGCCCGGTTATGGCCTCGACGACACTGGCCCTTGCCGTTCGCGGTAAGACGATCGAAACGGTCGAGAGCGTTTCGCTTCGCAACTCAGGGGCGATTCCCAAGGCCTTCTCCGAGCACGATGCCCAACAGTGCGGTTTTTGCACGCCTGGCTTCGTCGTCGCGGTGCGAGCCTTTCTCGACAAGAACCCGAATGCCACTGAGGCGGAGATTCGCTCTGGGCTCAACGGCAATCTTTGCCGCTGCGGCACGTACGCCGACATGATTCCGGCGGTGTTGTCGTTGGTGAAAGGAGGCAGCCGTGGCTAACGTTCAATACAACTGGCCGGCCAAAGAAGATACGCGACTGCTCGGGAAGCGAGTGCGTCGCCTCGACGGCGTCGAGAAATCGACCGGAGCCGCCAAGTACACGTACGACATCAACCTTGACGACATGCTCGTCGTTAAGGCACTCGATTGCCCACACGCACACTGTCGAATCCTGTCGATCGACACGCGTGCCGCTAAGCAGACACCTGGCGTGGTTCACGTGCACGTCATTAAGTCGCCCAAGAAGAACGACGCCGGCGAGACGATCCTACCGGAAGTGCACCTGCAGGGTGAGTTGCTAGTTGCGGTGGCAGGCGAAACCGAAGGTGCCGCCGCTGAAGGTGTGAGCAAGCTACAGGTCGAGTACGAGCTACTCGACGCCTTTGTGGCCGATGAACAACTCGACGCGGCCCGCGCTGCCCAGCGAGCCAAAGATGGTCGGCCGCGAATCTCGATAGAAGCGGAGCCGGACGACGACGTCGAGGACGAAGACAAATTTGAGAACGACGAGATTGACCGGCTGTTCGCCGAGTCGAAACATGTCGTCGAAGGTTATTACGGTATCGATGCGATCACGCATTGCTGTCTGGAACCACACGGTACGACGCTTCACTGGAAAGACGGCCGCTTGCAGGCCTATCTCTCCACGCAGAACGTTTCCGGCTGCGACGACGGCTTCGCGGCCGCACTCGGCATCACGGCGGACGACGTCGATGTCTTTTGCGAGCACATCGGCGGTGGCTTCGGCAGCAAGTTTGCCCCCGACTACTGGGGCATCGTGGCCGCACAAATCGCCAAGGCGACGGGTCGCCCGGTGAAATTCATGTTGGAGCGGAATCAAGAACTCAAGATCGCCGGCAATCGCCCCTCGGGCTATCTCAACTGCCGACTCGGTGCGGACGCCGAGGGGGTCGTGCAGGTTTGGGATTCCGAGCAATGGGGAACCGCAGGCATCACCGGGGGTGGCGTGGCCGACAAGTGGATTCCGTATGTGTTTGAACCGCCTAACTGGCGGCGTCGCAGCACCTTTATCACCACCAATGCCGGACAGTCGCGTGCCTGGCGGGCACCGAATCATCCACAGGCGTGTGCCATGTCGCAGACCGCCTACGATGATTTGGCGGCCAAGATGGGTGCGAACAGCTATGACATCTTCGTCCGCAACCTGGAGAATATCAGCAGCCGGCAGAAGGCGGAGGTTTACGCCGAAGAGATGAAGATCGCCGCCGGACTGATGGACTGGCACGCGAAGTGGCACGCCCACGGTAAGGGCCAGCGGCGCGGCAGCGTCGTCGACGGTCTCGGCATGGCGATTCACATGTGGGGCGGCGGGGCGAATACGTCGAGCTGCCTGCTCAAGATTCATCCCGATGGCGGCGTCGAGTCGTACTGCGGATCGCAAGATCTGGGTACTGGTACGCGAACTGTCTGTGCGATGGTTCTGGCCGAAACGCTCGGCCTGCCGGTCAATGCTGTGAAGGCGAACATCGGCACCTCGAAGTTCCCATTCAGCGGGGCCTCGGGCGGAAGTACGACGGTCGGTGCTGTCGCCGAATCGCATCGCCGGGCTGCCCTCGACGCGTTTGCGCAGCTTCGCGACCTGGTTGCCAAGAAGCTCGGCGTCGACGCCGACTCGCTGGTCGCCGGCGAAGGACGCATTCACGTCACGAGCGATCCCACGCAGGGCCTCAGCTGGAAAGAGGCGTGCAGCCTGCTCGGTATGCGGCCGCTGGAAGTAACCGCCACGTTCAAGCGTGGACAGAAAAGCGACCTCTCGGACGAAGGTGTCGGCGGCGTGCAAATGGCTCACGTCGAAGTCGACACAGCGACCGGTCAGGTTCGCATGAAGAAGGTTGTGGCCGTGCAGGACATGGGCCTGGTGCTCAATCGGCAAACGGCCGAAAGTCAAATGCACGGCGGAATCACGATGGCCATCGCCTACTCGCTGTTCGAGCAGCGACTGATGGACCCGGCAACGGGGGCCTTTGTCAACGCCAATCTGGCCAACTATCGCCTACCGCGATTGGGCGACATGGGCGAGGTCGTGGTCGAAATCTACGAGCCGGAAAGTCAGCGTGAGCGTGGCGTTATCGGGTTGGGCGAACCACCGGTTATCAGTGGTGGCGCGGCCATCTCCAACGCGGTCTGCAACGCCATCGGCGTTCGCGTGCCGGTGTTGCCGATCACGCCGCAGCGTGTGCTCGAGGCACTCAAGAAGGCAGGGAGGGCATAACGATGAAGAACTTTGAATACGCACAGCCGCAGAACGTGTCGCAGCTGCTTTCGCTGTTGTCACCAGAGCCGGAGAAGACAGCCCTCTTGGGTGGCGGTACGGACCTGATCGGCCTCATGAAAAACAACGTGATGGCGCCCGACCGCGTGGTCAATCTCTGCGAAGTGGAGGAACTCCGCGATGTGGAGTACATTCCGGCAGAAAACGTGATCGCCGTGGGCACCGCGCTTCGACTAGCGGAACTGCATGAGCATGAATTGTTGGGCGACTATCGGGCCCTGCATCAGGCGATCTGCGGAACCCGCAGTCAGCAGTTCCAGTCGCAAAGTACGCTCGGCGGAGAACTCTGCCGGCGACCGCGCTGCTGGTACTTCCGCGAGGGACATGGCCTCTTGGCCGACAACGGTCAGATGGTGGAAAAGGGTGACAACCGCTACCACGCCATTTTCGATAACGCCGGTCCGGCGAAGTTCGTCAGTGCCTCTCGCCTCGCGCCGGCACTGATCGCCTTGAACGCCAAAGCGGTGCTCGTTGGCCCGGAAAGCGATTACGTGCAGGTCATCGCCTTGGAGGATCTGTATCAGACGCCGACTGATGAGCGGCAGCGGGAAACGATCCTGCGGCCCAATCAGCTACTGGCTCAGATCTTGTTGCCCACCGATGTGCCGACCACGACGGCTTCTTACGAAGTGCGTCACGGCGAGGGGCCGGACGACCCGCTCACGGCGGCGGCCGCTTCGCTCACCATCGACGGTGGCGTCGTTCGCGAGGCCAAGATCGTGCTCGGGCAAGTCGCCCCCACGCCAATCGTGTCAACGGCAGCGGCCAAGGTTCTCATCGGCCAGGCGGTCGATGCGGATGTTGCCGAAAGGGCGGGACGGGCCGCGGTCGCCGGAGCGACTCCGCTGTCAGGCAACGAGTACAAGGTTCAGTTGGCCGAAGTGGCCGTAACCCGGGCGATTCTTAAAGCGGCCGGACTACCGACGGGAGGGTTCGACGGATGAGCAATCAACAACCGCTAGACGAACTGAATGTCATCAACGAACCGGCCTGCGTGCACTTGCGCAGCAAGGCGATGTGTGTCACTGGTGACATGGACCCCAGCGACATCGACGAGGCGTGCGATAACCACTGCTGGTGCAACAAGACCCAGCACATCTTCGGCCCGGATGACGTGGCGGTAGGGCGAAGTGTTTGCGTGCCCAGCCGCGACTGCTACTGCGAGACGCGGTGACTTGTCTTGTCGTTGGGCCAATCTAGCCGGCGTACTAACCCCTAGTCGTCGTGCGCAATTGCTCCGCCCGTCGTTCCACTTCCGCTGCCGCGTCGGGGCGGTTGCTGAGCCGGTATAGGTAGGCCAGGTTTTCCACGGCCGCGGCCGTGGCGGGGTGATGCGGGCCGAGTGCCTTTTCGCGGATCGCGAGTGATCGCTGGAAGAGTGGTTCTGCGTGCTGATAGAGTCTTCGCATCGTTAGCGAAGTCGCAAGGTTGTTCAGCGCGATTGCGACCTGAGGATGATCCTGGCCGTACACTCGCTCGTCGATGCGGAGCGAGCGAACGTAGAGTTGCTCGGCCTCTTCTCTTCGGTCCAAGTGGTCGTAAGCCGACGCTAAGTTGTTAAGCGTCTTGCTCACCAGCGGGTGATCAGGGCCAAACGCTTGCTCGGCCAGTTCGAGCGCTCGTTGCAAAAGCGGTACGGCTTCCGCATCACGTTCTTGGTCAATGTACAGGCCTCCCAGGTTGCTCAGGTCGGTGGCCATGACGTGACTCTCTGGCCCATACGCCTTCTCATCGATCGCGCCCGCCCGGAGGTACGCCTGTTCGGCTTCCTGGTAACGTTCTTGATCTTGAAGCAGCAGTCCTAGGTTGTTGAGTGCCGTCGCGGTGTTGGGGTGCTCCGGGCCATGCGTCTGCTCACAAAACAGTTGGTTTTCCGGCGTTTTTGCCATTGTTAGGACGCCGCGGGCCGTTCTTGGATGTCCGCAGAACTGTCCGCCAGCGAGCACCCTGTCCGGATCCGGACAATTCATTTTCGCGTCAAGCGGCTCGGCTCCCTTTACCTGTCCGGAATCGGACAGCCCCCAATCCACGCGAAAATGCCGTAGTCGTGTGCCACTAAGGAGTTGCGAGTCAGGTGTGCGAATCCGGACACCGCTGGCACGGGCTTTGCATTTCAGGTTCCCCCAGCGGTGCCGCCTGGCATACCGACGCGCGTGGATGCGCCGTCGGAATTGGCGGTTGCGCCGCAGCAAGACGTCCGCGAGGGGAAACGCGCGAACCTTCGTCGTGCTTGTGGCTGTGTCGAGCGCCACTGGCTGCGCTAACGGGCGCGAAGGATTGCGCCGTGATCGGCAAAGCGAAGGAGCCGCGCTAGAGGAAGTTTGTATTCGTGGGGAAGCGATTCGGGGCCTGAATTACTTCAAATGACTTACCGCGAGAATGAATATGCATCATGTAAAGTGCGCCATTGCTGCGCTTGTCTGTCTGGCGTGTAGTGGCCCTTCGGCCGACGCCTTTGTTATTGACTCCTTTGACGATCCGCAGTCGGCTAGTGCCTTCAACGGCAACGACTACGACACCAACGCAGCCGTGGGTGGCATGCTTGGCGGTGACCGCGACTTGATCGCCCATTACCACTACGGTCCGCATTCGGTCGATGCGGACGTGAACAGTGGTGGCGGCGGATTACTCAACATCAGCCTTGGAGCCAACACGGCGGGCCATACCGAGGTCCATTACGACGGCATCGGCGCGATTGGACTTGGCGGAGTCGACTTCACCGCAGGCGGTACGCTCAACGCGATTGCCGTGCACGTTCCGTTTGACGATCTGCCGGTGAACGTCACGATCACGGCACGTTCGGGTCTCGATCGTTCCAGCCTCATGGTCGGCCTGCCGGGTGCGATCTTCTCGCCGACGGTGTTGCCGTTCATGTTTAGTGACTTTATCGTCGACTTTGGCGCCGGTGCCAATTTCACGGCGATCGACAAACTCGAGGTCGCCTTTCGACCACAGATCGAATCGACCGATCTGCAGATCGACATGATCGAGGTTATCAATATCCCAGGTGACAATCCTTCGGTTCCTGAACCGTCGACCTACGCCATGGCGGGAATGGCTTTGGCGGGCCTCGCCTTGTGTGCCTGGCGACGACGAAGGCGAGCGTAGGGGCGCGGCTTCGGTACCGAGCCAACGGTTGGAGCCAAAGGGTGCCACTGGCCTTGCCAGTTCTCGCTTGAATGTCTGATCAGCATTGCCCTAAGTAATCTCGAATACCCGCTCCAGTTCCCGGTCTTCGAGATAGACCCCGTGGCCGGCCGGGCAGCGGTCGACCAGCAGGTTCAGCGGATCGAATAGGGCGTACTCGACCATCGGTTCGTTGCAATCCGGGCAGGCGTAGCGCGAAGAACGCGTGGCTAGGTCCGGCTGCGGAACCTCTTTTTTTACGCCAGCGAGTGCTGTTAGCTCTCCGGGGTCGAACCAAATACTGCGACAGCCCCGGCAGCAGTCGATCTCCACGTCCCGCACGGCAACGACTTCAAACGGCTGCTTACATTCAGGGCACGCGCGAGCACTGGCGCCGGGCTCATTCCCGGCAAGCTGTTCCTCAATACTCTTTAGCACAGCCCGTTCGTCGCTCGTTAGATTGTCGTCGGCAATCCAGGAGAGCCGCTGGTGACGATCGAGTCGCTCTTTGCGAGTGCGAGCTTCTTCCCTCCAACGCTTATGCGCGTTGCCGCCAGCCGCGGAGGCGATGAAAGTAAGTCCGAAGTGCATGTGTGCCGGCTCCCGTAGTGGAGGTCACTGCGATGTGGCAGATGACATTGCTGCGCGAAGTCTAGCACGAATGGAATCAGCGTGACATACGTCTGTTGTCGGCTGTGACTAGAAGGGGGGCTCATTTTGAATTGATATTTCCGCAGAGGTTGCTATAGTGATGGGCGTAACGTGAGTGCTAGGGATCGCGCAGGGTGAGGAACGCGTGCGAGCCTTGGTAGCGTTGCTGGTTGGCGCATGGCTCGGCGGGAGCCTCGCCCTCCCAGTAAGATGACAACCTAGTAATCGCGCCAGAGGTATCCGTCGGAGCTGGAAGGGAAAGTGCCCTTCGGTATTCGAGAGAGCCCGCGCCGATTCGGTTCCGTGTGAGACAGTCCCGTCGACTGCCTTGCGGCGGAAATGATGACCGAGTCTGCGCGGGCTTTTTTTGTAGCTATGACTAGATTCGCGACCACGGAATATAACCCGAAACGTAAGTGAGGGACACGACCATGGGAACTTCCACCCAATCAGAACCAGGAGCTAAGAAGAGACGCTCCATTCGTCCTCAAGAATGGAAGCCGACTTGGTTGCAGGGAAACTACCGCCTTGCGCACGGCTGCTATACGGAGCAGCCGTGCTCAGTTACTCTCGCTGACGCTTTACCCTACGGAGGCAGGAAGGCCCTTTTCGGAATGGTCAGTCATCGCGGAATAACCAAGAACGGAAACAACCGCCGAACATCGATCAAACGACCGTTGAACAAATGCCGAACATCCGTCAAACATCTATCGAACAAACGTTGAATATGTGCGGAACATGTAGCGGTCGCGGCGGATTCGGGCAGCCTACAGGCTCGCGACTGGAGGCGCTATAATGACCTTTGCTAATAACCACTTAGACCATCTGCGGCTGCGCAATCAGGCCGCGTCGCTCCGGCTAGATTCGAATGACCGATCTTCTACTCTCAGTTTCGCTGGCCGCACACCTGCTCCTGGTCAACGTCGCCATGTCGGGGCCGCTGTTCGCGGTCTGGCTAGAACGACGGGGCCGCAAGCTGGATCAGGAGTTGCCAGGCGAGCTTGGTCATCGGATCGCCAAAGCCTCCTGGCATTCGCTCGTGGGCGCGATGGTGCTGGGGATCGTCTCGGCGCTGATTATCCACATTCCTGGCGAGGAATGGTTCGCGGAGTTAGGGCAGATGCCCCACGCTCGCGTCTTCTGGGGGTCGATCGAGCTCCTCTTCTCGCTGACGCTAATGATTATCTACGCTCAGGCGTGGAAAAAGCTTGCCGGCCGGCCGTGGGTGCATCGCGGGCTGGCGATTCTGGCGGCCACGAACCTGATCTATCACTTCCCCACCTTCTTCGTCATCTTCTCAAAGCTGCGCGACGAAGGTCGACTGACCGAGCAAGTAACGAAGAGCGAATTCCGCGGCCTGATTCTCGACCCCGAGGTGCTGGCTCGCTCTCTGCATTATCTGCTGGCCTCGATTGCGGTAACTGGCGTCGTGGTGATGCTGATGGCCACGAAGCGGTACTTAAGCGACGAGGACGAGACCGCGCCACCGCAACGCATCGCGATTGGTGCCGGTCGAGCCGCCTTAGTTGCGACCATTCTGCAACTGCCGGTGGGGTTCTGGGTCTTCGTCAGCGTCCCCTTGCGAGATCGCGATCGCATCATGGGCGACGACCTGTGGGCGGGCGGCTTGATGTTAGTCGGCATTCTGTCGGCAGTGCTGCTGCTGCACACGCTGGCGTCAGTTTCCTTCGGCGAATCAGAACGTGCCAAGGTTCGTGCCGCGGCCCTCTGGATCCTGGTTACGGTCGTAGCGATGACGGGCATGTTGGTCCGGCTCCGCGTACCTGGGCCCTTAACAGAAGAAAACATGGGCGGGGCGAATATCGAACGTCGGCCAGAAAAATCGCCAGTGGGGAATCTAGACGAGCCACGAGCGGACGATGCCGTGGCGGCGAAGCATGAGGAAAGGGAAACGGAATGGAGACAATTCAAATCACAGACGCCGAGAGTGGCGCAACCGCGGAGATTGCTCCGCAGCTAGGGCTGAACTGCTTCAGCTACCAGGTGCCCGCCGGCGACAATGACACGGCGGACGCACCGCTGGTCGAGCTTCTTTGGGCGGCGGAAGAATTCCGCGGCGGCAATGAGCGGCCTTCGGGCAGCGGTATCCCGATTCTCTTCCCCTTCCCGGGACGCATTGGCGGCGCCAAATTCCGCTACGACGGACGAGAGTACGAGCTGGAGCCGGCCGATGGTCTGGGGAATGCGATTCACGGCTTCGCCTACACACGGCCCTGGCGAGTTCTGCGTCAGGAAGCGAATCTTCTTGAGGCTCAATTCACCGCCTCGCTCGACGATCCGGTGATCCTGAAGAGCTGGCCTGGCGACTTTCAAATCACTGCGACCTACTCCATCGCTGCTGGCGAACTGACGCTGCGACTGCGGATGGAGAATCCGGGAGAGACGCCATGCCCGTGGGGACTGGGGCTGCACCCCTACTTTCGGCTGCCGGTCGGACGGCTGGGCGATTTGGCGGCGGGCAAGTCATCAGAGGGAGGGGCGGCGGGTGACTGCACGCTGCAGGTTCCGGTCGGTCATGCCTGGGAACTACAGGACATGCTGCCGACGGGCCACGTCGTGGCGGCCTCGGCGATTGAAGGCGTTGGCGCGAAGGGCGGGCAAGCCGGCGGCGATCTCGCGGCAGGGGTGCGACTCGAAGAGGGGCACCTCGACGATGTCTTCGCCGGGGTGAACTTTGTGGACGGAGTCGCTACCAGCCGGATTCAGGACGGGCGAAGTGGGCGAACGATTCGTGTGAGCTGGAGCGAGGTCTTTCGGGAATGCGTGCTCTACACGCCGGGACATCGCGAGGCGGTCTGCGTGGAGCCCTATACCTGCGTGCCAGACGCCTATCGACTCGAAGAACTAGGAAGCGGCGAGGAACTTGGAGGAACCGGCTTACGCGTTCTTGCCCCTGGCGAGTCGGCAGAGGCCTGGATGAAGATCGCTCTAGAGTGACGGTATACCAAACGTGGCAGGACAACTAAGAAGGGCAGGGGAGTGACAAGAAAGGGCAAACAAAAGCAGAAGCAACTGGCGGCGTTAGAGGGTAGCCCAATTCGCCGCGAGCGCATCGGTCGCCGCGTGAATCAGCTTGCCACGATAGACGGTGGCCTGAACCTGGCCCTCGGCATGAAGCAGCAGAGAATGCGGGTCGTCAGTAGAATCGGGCAGGGCTACGACCGCCAGATTGGCATCCTTGCCGGCGGTGAGACTGCCGGTCGAATCATCGTAGCCCAGGGCACGAGCCCCACGCAGCGTCCCCATTGCCAGCACGTCAGTGAGGGGGACTTCCGGGTGCTTGGCCGCGACATGCCGCATCTCAGAGAGCACGCTCAGGTCGGGATTGCTGCAGCGGCCGTCGGTCCCGAGCGCGACATTCACACCGGCCGACAGCATCGCAGCGAGCGGGTACGGCTGATGCTGAAAGAAGCTTTGGGTCCGCGGGCAATAGACCACGGACGCCGTGGCGGACGATTCCGCAAGGCGGGCGATCTCCTCGGCGTCGAGGTAATTGCCGTGAACGAACAGAGCTTTGGTAGTCGGAGGCAGCGAGCTAATGAACTCAAGTGGCCGGCGAGGGGGATGCGATGACGCAGCTACGCCCAGGTCGGACAGAAGCTCGGCGAACGGGCCGGCGCCACTTTGGAGCCACTCAATCTCCTCCGGCGATTCGGCCAGATGGATGGCCAGCGGAGAAGAAGGGTCGCCGCTGCGAACCTCGAGAAGCGACTGCCAAAGCTGCGGATGGACCGAGTACGGTGCATGCGGGCTCAAGCCAGGACGCCAACTGTCAGACTCATTCCCTGAGGCGAGATGACGCTTGGCCGTGGCGAGACAGGCCGAGATCCGCTCGACATCATCCGAGGCAGAGATCAACTCGCGAAATACGGTCAGCTCGATCGGCGGTGCCCCTGGTGGATCGACTGGCCAATCACGGGTGGCGATTTCGCCCAGCGAAGTGGTCCCCGTGGCGATCGATTCCCGCAGGCCTTGGACAATTGCACTGGTTACGGCTGCGTCGTCAGGAGTCACACTACGATGCTGCATCACCAGGCGGATCCAAGCCGGCAGACTCATTCCGGGCGTCCCGAGCGGCTCGGCGAGATCGGAGAATTCCAGGTGCGTATGAGCATTCACCAGACCTGGCAAGATCGCGACATTGCCCAGGTCGAGCGTGGGGCAACCCGGTGGCAGCAATGATGCTGAGGCGGGTGCGACCACTTCAATGCGATGCCCTGCGACCGTCAGCAACCCGTCAGCTATCGGCGGACTGTCGACCGGTAGCAGGTAGCGAGCCTTTAACGCGTAGGTCCGCGGCACATTCATGCAGAGGCTTCAGAGGGCAAGGGTTGATTGCTCTCGCGACGAATCGCTTCGACCAGATCCTCCTCACGGGTCCGGCGATACGGCAGACGTTGCAGGCCATAGAGCAGCAGACAAGTCACAGCAACACTGCCGGCGACGAAAAGTGCCCAGATGATGGGACGAGTCGAAACGAACTCGCTGTAATCTGGGAGCAGCAGAACGGAGCTCGAATTGTAGACAAGGTGGAACAGGATGCAGGGCCAAATACTGCCTGTCTGGATCGCCATGTAACCAAGGAGCAAGCCAAGAATCAGGGCGTTAATTTCTTGCTGCATGATGCTGTGGGCCAGAGCAAAGAAGATGCTAGTCAAGACGATGGCTCGCCATTTTCGCCCGGTGTGGCGAAAACCAGAAAGAATGAAACCGCGGAAGGCAAACTCTTCGACAACCGCAGGAAGCAACGCGATCGGAATCAGGGCAATCCAAATATTGGGAGCCATCTTGAGTAGATCGGGGATCTTCTTGAGCTGCTCCTCCATCTGTTCCGACAGTGGGAAGACCGTCGTGATGCCGATCTGCAGCAAATGGGCCAGTGGCAATACAGCCAGAGCCAATACAATGGCAACCGGGATGGTCAGCAGCAGACGCGGCGCTTCTTCGAGCAACAACGTGCGGCGTGGGTGGCGAGTGAGAATGAGCGTCATCATCAAGGCGGGAACACCGACCATGACGACGATCGAAATGAAGGCTTGCTTGAAGAGATCCTGGAAGGTTGTCAGGTTCGCGGCAGAGTCGGCCAACGCCACCGTCAGGAAGAACTTCACAATCAAAATCACCAGCCCGCAGAGCAGGGCTTGGGCGACGGTGGGCGTCGGTTGGCGATCGCGAGCGAGTTGGTGGATCCAGCCACCGAACGTCCAACGCTCACCTTCGCGGAAAAGTACCGCCTCGCTATTGAATTGCTCGACCGCCCAACGCACGCTCCACCAGCAGCAGAAGAAGGTGACCACGACAACATTGATCGCGTAGGGCCAGAGCTCCACGATGGTGCCCTCCATCAGAGATCGCATCAACAGCACGATGCCGGAGATGGGGACTAGGCTGAATGGGAAATTAAGCTCAACCTGGGGGGCCATGGGAAGCAGCGTCAGCGGCAGCGCGACCAGCATCACGGGGGCCAGGTAGTGCTGGCCTTCTTTCGTGCTTTTAGCCAAAGCAGCCAGGGCCAGGCAGACAGCGCTAACGAGGATGGCAACTGGTATGATCACCAGGATCGACCAACCAAGGGCATCGAGCGGGGGCGGACCAACGTTCGCCATCTTGGCGAGGTCAGGGATCTTAGTGAGCACGATGGCGCCGGTGCCAAACATGACCAGCAGGTTCAGCATCGCGGTCGCGATACTAAAGATCGTGACTGTGAACAGTTTGCCCATTACGATCTCGCTACGTTGGGCGGGACTGCTCAGCAATGTCTCGAGGGTGCCTCGTTCTTTCTCGCCGGCACAGAGATCGACGGCCGGGTAGAACGCTCCGGTTACCGCCCAGATCATGAGCACGAACGGCAGGACCTTCGACCACAGCGAGGCGTTGATTCGCTTCTTGTAACCGGCACCCAGCAGTGTTTGCGGTTCTTTGCCGACGGCCAGATCTCTGGCGTCAATCCTCGCCGCCGCCTTCTCACGAGTCCGTTGGTTGTGATTCTTGGTCACATCGCGGAGCCGCACGACCGTGACCGCAGCCTCTTCGGTCCGGTTGTGGCCGATCACGATGGGAGTCTCCAGGGAGGGCGCTTCCTGGGTCGGGTCGTCAGCCTTGGCGTGCTCCTTGACTCGCTCGGGGTACTGGGCGATGCGGGTTGCGACCCCTGGCGGATAGTAGAGGACCGCGTGGCATTTTTCGTCGGTCATTGTCCGCCGCAGCTCGTCCTCAAGTTTTTTTGCGAGTTTGGGCGGGGGACCATCGGGTTGTTGAAACGCCTGTTTGTTCCTGGCGTAGAGCGGGATGTCGTCGAGCAGCACAAATGTTACGTGGACCTGGGCTTCTGTCAGTTGGGCGGAAAACGTGTCCCCATCGAACAACCCGGGGATCTCCTTGACGTTTGCCTCGCCGACGACCAGAACACGGCTTTCTTGATCCTTCATGAACTGGGCAATCTGAAAGAAGCAGACCCCCAGCAGCGGATAGAACAGGATCGGCAGCACCGCGATCATGAACAGCGTGCGACGATCTCGCAGCTGATCACGCATCTCGCGAAAGAAAATCAGACGTATGTTAGGCCAGCTCATGATGGGCGATGTGTTCTGTCCGGTGTCGACGCAATTAGTGTCGCCGGTATTAAGGCGACATCTTTCGTTGTTTTATGTTTAAACGGTAGGCTCGGTCACTCGATCTTTCGATGGCTGTGTCGAAATCAAGTCGAAGAAAATGTCCTCAAGGTCATGCTGTCCGTGCTTGGTTCGCATCTCTTCCAGCGTTCCCTGGTCCAGCACGCGGCCGTGGTGAACGATCGCTACGCGATCGCAAAGCCGCTCCGCTTCACGCATGATGTGCGTGGAGTAAATGATTGTCTTTCCCTGGTCTCGCAGCTCGGCAACCGAATCGATCATTGCTCGGGCGACCAATACATCGAGTCCGGTGGTCGCTTCGTCCAGAATGATGACAGGTGGATTGTGGATGATGGCCCGCGCGATCGAGACCTTTTGCTTCATCCCGGTCGACATCTTGCCACCCAAAAGATCCCGAAACTCGTTCATCTGGAACCGCTCGAAGATCTGTTCCATGCGATCTTGCAGCTCTTCATCGCCGAGCCCAAACAAGCGGCCGAAGTACTCGACCATCTCCCAGGCGGTCATTCGGTCGTAGACGGCGGTGTTGGCCGAGACGAAGCCGATCTGATGGCGAATCTGCGAGGCCTGCGTAACGACGTCGTAACCGTTGATCCTGGCAGTGCCAGAGGTGGGTTGAAGCACCGTGCTGAGGATCCGCAGCGTGGTGGTCTTGCCTGCGCCATTGGGGCCGAGGAGGCCGAAGATCTCACCTTCCATGGCATCGAAGCTGACGCCGTCGACCGCGACGATCTTGCCGCGTTCCATGTCCGTGTAGTACTTCGTCAGATCTTGGACGTGAATCATGATGGTCTGCCGTTCTGCGTTTCACCAACCGCCGGCAAACGTGAGATCTGGATGACCGTTCGCGCGTCGACTGGAATATCGCCACCGGGCCATCAAGTAGTCAGGACGCAACTCAGGCGTGTGGTCTTTGCCCGGTTCGACCTGCTCGATTCCCGCCTCCGGTGTCACTCTGCGCCCCCGCAGCAGAGCTTAAATACTATACCACAGCTTAGCTTACGGCTAGCGATGGGGCGGCAGAATTTGGTTCGTCCAACAGTTCGTAGAAGACATTTCGCTGACGCGGAACATATCCGATGTCGCGAATGCTCTGGCGGATCTGTTCCAGAGAGAGGTGATGAACCGTGCCCGCTTCGGCCACCACGTTTTCTTCAATCATCAGACTGCCCATATCGTTCGCGCCGTACATCAGCGCAATCTGGCCAATTTTCTGGCCCTGGGTCACCCAGCTCGATTGAATGTTGTCGATGTTGTCGAGATACAACCGGCTCACGGCCTGTGTGCGTAGGTACTCAAATGCCCCCGACGGCGCAATATGCGCCATGTCGGTATTTTCCGGTTGAAAGGTCCAACAGATAAAGGCGGTAAACCCGCCCGTTTCGTCCTGCAATTGGCGCAATCGATCCAGGTGCTCCACTCGCTCTTCCAACGTTTCAGCATGGCCAAACATCATCGTCGCCGAGCTGCGGCCACCCATGTTGTGCCACACCCGCATAACATTGAGCCAGTCGTCGGTCAGAACTTTGCCGCGCGTGATTTCTTTACGAACACGATCGACCAAGATCTCGGCACCACCGCCCGGAAGGCTACCCAAGCCGGCCGCTTTGAGCCTGGTGAGAACCTCTTCGATGGAGAGCTTCGACACCTTGGTCAAGGCGTGAAGTTCCGGAGGACTGAAGCCGTGTACGTTGACGTCCGGAAAGCGACTCTTGATATCGCGGAGCAGTTCTTCGTACCACTCGATCTGCAAGTTCGGGTGCATGCCACCCTGCAGCAGGATTTGCTCGCCGCCCAGGTCGACCGTTTCCTGGATCTTCTGCAATAATTCGTCGCGCTCCAGGATGTAGCCTTCGGGGTCCTTGGGGCCACGGTAGAACGCGCAGAAATCACAGACCGCACTACAGACGTTGGTGTAGTTGATGTTGCGATCGATGTTGTAGGTGCGGTAGTTCTCAGGGTGAAGGCGACGAGTCACCTCATCCGCCGCCCGACCCAGTGCCGAAAGGTCGCGGCTCTGCATGAGCTGCAGGCCTTCTTCTGCCGATAGACGTTCGCCGGCGACTGCTTTATCAAGCAGTGGGGAGATTTGCGAATTCAAGGTCGACTCCGCTAGGGGCCAGGTCAAGTTGGCTGGCGTGGTGGTAGAAAAGTTCCAAGCCCTGACGTTCTTGTTCGCCAAGGTAAAAATGCAGGTTGTTCTTCAGGTAGTCGAGGCATTGTGGCGTGGTGAGCCCCAACGCGGCTGCTTCTCGCTCGGCAATCTCTGGCAAGTGAGCCACGCCAGCGTCACGAGCGGCGGTTAGTGCCGTATCGAGACCCGTGGTGTCAACGCCCGCACGAGCAGTCCACATGGCGAACACAAAGGGCAGCGACGACCACTGCGTCCAGCGGTCACCGAGGTCCCACACGATGCGATAGGGACCCTGCCGCGAGTGGATCGCGCGGTCACCAATTAGCAGCACCGCGTCGGCGTTGGTGTCCTGCAGGTCGTCACCGATGGGCAGGCCGGTTAGCTGCGGCCGAATATCGTACTGCTCAGCGAGTAAGATCTGGATTAGGGCAGCGCTGGTGCGTGAACCTTCGTCGAGGGCGACCGTGCGAATGTCCTCGATGGCGACCTTGCTGAATAGCTTGACGCTCAGGACAGGGCCCTGGGTTCCAATGCAGACATCGGAAATGATCGAATAGGTAGGGTCCTGGAACACCTCGATCGACGGAATGAGAGCCACATCGAGATCACCGCTAGACAGTCCGTCTGCCAGCCGGCTGGGCAAATCGTAAACGATTTCCGCCTGGGGCGCGAACTCGTCCAGCCGATAGACCAACGGCTTGGTATTTAGGTAGTTCACCGCTCCGATTCGGATCTTCTTGGCGGCATCGTTCATATCGCGGACGGCCCTATCGCGGGCGGTTGGTTCGTTCGTCATCTGACAAGCTCGACAGAGTGGCGATTATATGGCGATTTGCAACTTCGAGGAAGGGGATCGTGCCGTTGCTGATCGTCCTCCGAGAACGCTAACCGTAAGGAATCCCCTGGGTTAACCAAAGCAATCGCGGGAAGGGACGCCGAGCACCTGGGGGTGAATTCGCGAGACGCGTCGCTCGTACGCTGGCAGGACGGGCAGCAGAAATGTGGATTTATAGACAGGTTCGTATTGCGTTGGATCGGCGGGCAAACGATCATTCACGACGTGAGGGCGCGCGGGGCCTTCAGTGACGTCAGGACTTGAAGAGTTTGAAACGCATGGAGGCATTTTTCATGACCCGATTCAGCCATTTATTGCACAGATACTTGCTGACAGCTCTGGTGGGTGTTGTCGTTTCAGCCGGGTGCGGGGAGGAAGCGAATGTCGCCCCTGTCGCGTCGCTTGGAGAACGGCCGCAGGAGGTCACCACGACTTCTGACGTGGAGGCGTCTGCGCCTGCTGGTAATTCTGCGCCTGCTGGTAATGCGGTCGAACTCGATCCGAAATACCCCGAGGTTGCCATCACGACTTCGCTTGGCACGATCAAAGTTCGGCTCGATGCGGTGAAGGCTCCCGTCACGGTCGGTGGCTTTCTTCGCGCGGCGGAGAATGGACTTTACGACGGCACGATTTTTCACCAGGTCGAAAGGGGATACATCGCGGTCGGCGGACAATACGATGCGTCCATGGAGAAGCGGCCCGCAAGCCCAACGCTTCGTAACGAGGCGGATAGCGCTCTTTCCAATAAGCGAGGAGCGATCGCGATGACGCGGGATCCAGCAGTGATCGATAGCTCGACGGGACCGTTCTTCTTTAATCTCGTCGATAACCCACATTTGGATCACGAAAACAGCGAGGATCCGACCAAGTACGGATACTGCGCGTTCGGCAATATTATCGAAGGGTTGGAAGTTCTCGATGAGATTGCCGAGAAGAAAGTCGCGGCGCTAGGCGAGTTGGACTACGTTCCTGCCGAACCGATCGTTATCAAGACGGTTAAGCGGCTTCGCTAAGTAGCTGCGAATGTGCTTGACGTTAACGACTCGCGCCCTCTCGCGTAAGGCGATCCTTCTCATGAGCCACCTCAAGTCGCTCGACTAAATGCGCCTCTGTGTAGATGCGTCCCGTCGGTTGACTAAAGGTGTCGCCGGGGAGACTGCTGGACAATTCTTTCGCCAATTCCTGATTGCCTTCCGGCGTGGTGAGGTAGTGGATAAGCGGCTCCATTCCTCTGCCTTTTACAATCGCGATGAGTAATTGTCGCCCGCGTGTCGTCCCACTCATGCGGTGGAGTCGGTCGTATGCCAAAGGGGAAGTGGCGACCGCTCTTGTGAGCTTGACGCCGGCGGGCGTTCGCAGTTGCCGGACCAGGTACTCGGTGTCTGCCAACGTCGATTTCAGGATGCCGTGATTCGCGCCCACGCGCCACCCGGCGATGTGGATCGCCTTGAGGAGCGATTCGACTTGGCTGCGACTGATGATATCGCCGGGTTGATAGCCCGGGATCGCTGCAAGATGGAGGCGTGTTAGATTCTTGACTACGTCGACATCAGGCAGGGACCTCTGATTCTTGTTGGTAGCGGCGCTGGCCGCGAAACTTGTCCCAATGGCGGCGACAGCGAGCAGTGCGGCCGTGACAGGTTGTCGGCTTCTCATTCCTGGAAAAGCGTGCATGGTGTCGTCTCGTTGCTGTTAATTGTCTATGAAACAGTTGCGGTTTACCGCGGAAAGTGAGAATTAGAGGTGGGTGTGGCAAGGGAATGCCAAGTGGTAAGCCTCTGGGGTAATATAGAATCCGCAATGACTGCTGGAACGCATCGAATGGATTGGATTGAAGTGAGCTTCAATCGCCTTGCTGTAAACGCTGATACGGAAGGGGGTTAGGCTGTCTTGGTGGCGATTTTTTGGCGAGAATCATTGATCTCAAAAGGGCTCTTAGGGTAGAATCCCGTTACCAATAAGGTGGAATGGGGATCGTTCTAGATCACCAGAAGTAGGGAGGGAACCTGTCATGTCGCAATCTACCTATTTCGTACAAGAATGCCCGACCTGCGGGAGAAATCTGCGCATTCGCATCGCCTATCTAGGTCGCCAGGTCGTGTGCCAACACTGCAACGCCACTTTTGAAGCGTGCGATCCGACGAGTGCCGCGTATCCGCCGGACAAGTCGGGGCTTGCGATTCTCAAGCGTGCAGACGAACTGCTCTCGACTGTTCAAGAGCAGAGCCGTTCGCGCCCGCGGTAAGACGCTTTGCTTCGGTGGTACTCTTGTTCGCTGCGTCTATCCCGTGTAGTTGGGCCGTTGGTTGCTGCGCTACTAACTGTCCTAGAAGACAGACCGAGAATTGCCTTAGCATACGCGCGGAAGTATGTCAGGTAGTGCGAGTGAGCGTCCAGATTGTGCTAGTCAGCGCAGAGTCGGCGTAGGTCCTTGAAGAAGTGAGGGTACGTCTTCTCGGTGCAGCCTGGATCTTCGATAATCACCCCGGGCGTCTTCAGGCCGACGAGCGATAAACTCATTGCCATGCGGTGGTCGTTATAGGTGGCAATCGACGCCCCCTGTCTGGGCTGCGGTGTTACGCGCAGGCCATCCGCGAGCTCCTCGACCCCGGCCCCCAGCTTTCGCAACTCGATGGCCAGGTTGCCGATGCGATCGGTTTCCTTGTGGCGAATGTGATCAACGCCCGTGATCGTGGTCGGGCTTTCGGCGAACATGGCGACGGCGGAAAGCGTCTGTACCGTATCGCTAATGTCGCACATGTTCGTGTCGATCCCGCGAAGAGGATTTCCGGTAACTGTGATGCTGTCGTTGTTGTACTGAACGTCGCAGCCCATTGCCGCCAGGCATTCGCAGAAGGCAACGTCGCCTTGCAGGCTCGTTCGTGAAAGGCCCTCAACGGTCACGGTTCCGCCCGTGATCGCCGCGGCCGCCCAGAAGTAGCTGGCTGCCGAAGCGTCCGGTTCGATCGTATAATCTTGGGCGGAGTAGGTTTGCTGTGAGGGAATGGTGTAGGTGCGGCCGTCATTCGTGGTTACGTGCGCACCGAACTGTCGCATCACGGCGAGCGTCATATCAACGTAAGGGACGGAAACGAGGTCGCCTTCGATCTCAATATGAGTGTCTTGCCGGGCATAGGGGGCCGCCATCAGCAACCCGCTCAAGTACTGGCTGGAGATGTCTCCGCGAATTCGAACGGCGCCCCCAGTCAAGCCGGCGGCGCGGATCACAACGGGTGGGCAGTTGGTGTCTTGCTCGCATTGCACGTCGACACCGAGTGCTTGCAGAGCGTCGACGAGGTCGGCGATTGGGCGTTCACGCATCCGCGCGGTGCCGTCGAGTCGGAAAGTGCCGTGTCCGATTGCGACAAGCGCTGTCAGGAAACGAACGGTGGTGCCGCTGTTGGCGACGTATAGGTCAGCCTTGGTGGAAGGCAGATTCCCGCCGCAACCGTCAACAGCGATTGTGGCCGCCTGTGTGTCGACGTCCACATCGATACCGAGGGAACGCAACGCCTCGGTCATGACCACCGTGTCTTCACTGTGCAGTGCACCGGAAAGCCGCGACTTGCCGTCTGCCAACGCGGCGCACGCCAGGGCGCGATTGGTGATGCTTTTGGAGCCGGGCGGGCGGATGCTGCCTGATACCGGACCGGAGACAGGAGTGATTTCGATGGTGTCAGGCACGGAAGCCTCGTCTCTGCGCCAGATGATACCTGGCCGGGCGTATCGGAGGTCAACGGTCGCCCTCCGTGAACCATAAGGCTACAAAAAAAACGGGCAATCGCGAAACGCGACGCCCGTGATTGTCTTCGCCGTAGCGGGTAGTGGCGGCAAAAGCGCCCAGACGCACTAGGCCTGGAAGGAGCTTCCGCAGCCACAGGACTTCACCGCATTCGGGTTTTCAAACGTGAATCCCCGCTTTTCAAGCCCGTCGTAAAAGTCGACCGACGTACCGTCGAGGTAAAGGTCGCTCTTCTTGTCGACGACGATGCTGACGCCGTGCTGTTCGGACTTGGCGTCGGCCTTTTCGTCGAAGTTCTTGTCGAAGCCAAGTGCGTAATTGAATCCGCTGCAGCCGCCGGCGGTAATGCCGATTCGCAACAGGATTCCGTCTTCGAGCTTCTGCTCGCCGATAATTCGCTTGACTTCTTCAGCCGCTCGTTCGGTAAGGGTAACACCCATTTGTTCTTTGCTCCGCGTGTCGAGTTCTCAATTGCTCGGAAGAGAGCACTAGCCGCGTTCTCGCTGCCAGACCCGCTACCGACGTCGCTCTATTGCGAGTGGTTTTTGACGCTGCCCGATTATACCACGAGAGGCCGACTTGCGGAAAGTGGAACACGTGTAGCATTCTAGGGCGAAAAAGCGTGTAGTGCAGGCGGTAGAGGCCCGGTACAATCGATTCTCATGGGGAAGTAGTGGGCGAATTGCCTTCGCCAGACATGGCTGGAGAGCGGAAAGGAGTGTTGGGTTATGGTGGCAACTAGTGAGGCAATTGCTCGCAAGCACGTCAAGCAGACGGAGTGTTTCATTGGCGGGAAATGGCAGCCGGCGGTCAGCGGAAAGACCTTTGAGACCGTCAATCCGGCCACAGAAGAGGTGATTGCTCAGGTTGCCGAGGGGGATGCAGAAGATATCGAATTGGCAGCCCAGGCGGCCCGCACGGCATTGGAGAGCGGCCCCTGGGGATCGATGGATGCCCGTGATCGAGGGCGGCTGATGTACAAGTTGGCCGACCGCATCGAGGAGGAGCTCGATCAGCTCGCGGCGCTAGAGACGCTCGACAATGGCAAGCCGATCAGTGAGTCGAGCAAAGTCGACCTGCCGTTGGTCGTTGACTGTCTGCGCTACTACGCGGGCTTAGCCGACAAGATTCAGGGCGAGACAATCCCTATTCGGGGCGATTATTTCACCTACACGAGGCGCGAGCCCGTCGGTGTTGCTGGCCAGATCATCCCCTGGAATTTTCCAATGCTGATGGTTGCTTGGAAGTGGGGCCCAGCCCTGGCAGCCGGTTGCACGATCGTCATGAAGCCGGCGGAACAGACGCCGCTTACTTGTCTGCGAATGGCAGCCTTGGCACAGAAGGTTGGCTTTCCCGATGGCGTGATCAACGTCGTGCCTGGCTATGGTCCGACGGCGGGATCGTCGCTGGTTAAGCACCCTCTCGTCGACAAGATTGCTTTCACGGGTGAGCACACCACGGCGCAGACGATTCAGCGTGAAGCGGCCGATACGATGAAGCGTTTGACTTTCGAGTTAGGAGGGAAGAGCCCGAATATTGTTTTTGCCGATGCTGACCTCGACGCGGCAGCCGCGGGGGCTCACCTTGGGCTCTATTTAAACCAAGGACAGTGTTGTTGCGCTGGCAGTCGACTGTTCGTGCAGGACTCGGTGTATGAGCAATTCGTCGACAGGCTGATCGAGATGAATCAGTCACGCAATGTCGGCAATCCTTTCGACGCCGAAACCCAGCAAGGACCGCAGGTCGACAGGGCCCAGTTCGACAAGATCATGAAGTACATTGAGCTTGGCAAAAGTGAAGGGGCTGCCTGTTTGACCGGGGGGGAACGTGTTGGTGACCGTGGGTTCTTCGTTGAACCAACCTTGTTTGGCGATGTTAGCGACGATATGGCGATCGCCCGCGACGAGATCTTCGGGCCCGTGATGAGCGTGCTCAAGTTCAGTGACGTCGATGAGATTGTCGCTCGGGCAAACGATACCATGTACGGTTTGGCAGCCGCGGTCTGGACTCGTGACATCGGTAAGGCGCACCATTTGGCGGCTAAGATTCGTGCGGGCACGGTGTGGGTCAACTGCTACGACGTGTTTGATGCGGCAGCGCCCTTCGGCGGCTTTAAGATGTCTGGCATCGGCCGCGAGCTGGGCACGAAGGCCTTGGATAATTACCTCGAAGATAAGACGGTGACGGTGTCGCTGGCGTAGGCGGTGGCGGCGATACAGTTGTTAGTGTGCTACTTAGGACCCTGCGTACGAACGAGTCGATCGGATGAAGAAGCCCGTGATGAAGAAGCCATCGGCCAGAGACGGTAAGACTGGCGGCGGCTGGGGTTCGCTGCGATACGCTATGCGCAAAGCACGCGAGGCGGGCGGTTTCTGGCGATTCTATAAGGCCCTGCGGAGCAAGAATGCCTGTAAGACGTGCGCCGTCGGCATGGGCGGCCAACGCGGTGGCATGGTCAACGAGCGTGGCCACTTTCCTGAGGTCTGCGTGAAGGCCATGCAGGCTATGGCGGCTGACATGCAGGGCGCCGTGAAGCCGGACTTCTTCCAGCGGTACTCTATCGCCCAGTTGCAGAAGTTCACGCCGCTTGAGCTGGAGACGAGCGGGCGCCTCACGCGACCGATGTTGCTGGAGCGGGGCAGCGATCACTATCGACCGATCGGTTGGGGCGAGGCATTCCGTCTTATCGCCGATGACCTCAGCTCACTCTCGGCTGACGAGACCTTCTGGTATTTCAGCGGCCGAAGCAGCAACGAGGCAGGATTCCTGCTGCAGCTGCTGGCTCGGCTTTACGGTACCAACAACGTCAACAACTGTAGCTACTACTGTCACCAGGCCAGTGGCGTCGGCCTGACCAGCGTCACCGGCAGCGGGACCGCCACGTTGGTGCTCGACGACGTTGCTCATGCCGATCTTGTGTTCCTTATTGGCGGTAACCCTGCGAGTAATCATCCACGGCTGATGACCGTACTCATGGAAGTGCGGCGTCGCGGCGGGCGAGTAATCGTCATCAATCCGGTGGTCGAAACGGGTCTGGTCAATTTCAGCGTGCCGAGCGACATGCGGAGTCTGTTCTTCGGCACCAAAATCGCCACGCAGTATGTGCAGCCACATATCGGCGGCGACCTGGCATTATTGACCGGGATTGCCAAGCGGGTCGACGAACTTGGCGCGACCGACGCCTCGATGCTCAATATTCACTGCCACGGCTGGCCCGAGCTGCAGGCTCACCTTCGCTCGCTCGACTGGCAGGAGATCCTCGACAAGTCAGGCGTCACCAAGGAGGAGCTCGACCGCATGGCCGATTCGTATGCCGCGGCCAAGAATGTCGTCTTCTCTTGGACCATGGGCATTACGCACCATGCCTATGGCGTGCAGAATGTGCAGGCGATTGCTAATCTCGCCTTGATGCGAGGCATGGTCGGCCGCCCTCACGCGGGGCTATTGCCGATTCGCGGTCACTCCAATGTCCAAGGCATCGGCTCCGTTGGCGTGACGCCCAAGCTCAAGGACGCCATCTTTGAGCGCTTGGAGAGTCAGTACGGCGTGACGCTGCCGACGACTCCCGGCCTCGATACGCTTGGCTGCATGGAGCAGGCCGCAGAGCAGCAGCTTAAGTTCGGCCTTTGCCTCGGTGGCAATCTTTACGGCTCCAATCCAGACTCCACCTACGCGGCCCATGCTCTGAGTCGTCTCAAGACGTTGGTCTACCTCAGCACAACTCTCAACACCGGTCACGCTCACGGTCTGGCGGAGCGGACTCTCATCTTGCCAGTGCTCGCCCGCGATGAGGAGCCGCAGCCGACGACCCAGGAGTCGATGTTTAATTACGTCCGGCTCAGCGACGGTGGTCCTGCTCGTTACGAAGGCCCCAAGAGCGAGGTCGAAGTGGTCGCTACCATTGGCTCCCGGCTTTTCGGCTCCGCGGCTGAGCCTCAGCAAGACGCAGCTCGGTCAGATCCGGCCCAAGCAGATGAGGCGACCGCGAGTCCAATCGATTGGGCCGAGATGCAGAGCACCAGCCGCATTCAGGAGATGATCTCCCGCGTGGTGCCCGGCTTTGAGAAGCTGGCGACCATTGCCGAGACCAAGCAGGAGTTTCAGATTGGCGGTCGTACCTTCCACACTCCGAGCTTTGCCACGGCCGACGGTCGCGCCAATCTTCACGTCCATGACCTGCCGCCGTTGATTGGCCACGTCGATTCCGGCTCCGACTCATCCGCCTCTCCCACTGACGAAACCCCCGCCTCCAACTCCTCCGCCACGTTGCGGCTGATGACGGTCCGCAGCGAGGGCCAGTTCAATACGGTCGTTTACGAGGAGTACGACCGTTATCGAGGCCAGGAACGGCGAGACGTGATTCTCATTCACCCCGACGATCTTCTGCGGCTTGGCGTGCAGGCGGAGGACCGCGTCACCGTGGTTAGCGAGACCGGTCGCCTGGCCGACATTCTTGTTCGCCCGTTTGAGAAGATCCGCTCTGGCAACGCTCTAATGTATTTCCCTGAGGCGAATGTGCTGGTGCCGCGAACCGTTGACCCCGCATCGCGGACGCCCGCCTTTAAGAATATCGTCGTCCACCTTGAGCCGCAGGCAGCTGTCGCCACTTCTTCTTAAGCGAGCCTCACCATGACGGAATCTGCTTCCGGTCCGGCCTCTTCGGTTCCTTCTTCCGAAGCGACGTGCGGTCTGCTCGTCGAGATCGATGGTCCCCTCGTCACGCTCACGCTCAACCGACCCGATCGCCGCAACGCGCTCTCCGAGTCGATGCTCTCTGAGCTTGAGGCGGCCCTGACGAAGCTCATCGAAGAATCACAGGCCGCTGGCGATGGCCCGCGTGTGGTTGTCATCGCCGCGACTGGCAAGGTCTTCTCTTCCGGCCACGACCTCACGGAGATGCGCAACCGGGCTGAAGCCGATTACCAGAGTCTGTTTGGGCGGTGCAGTCGCGTGATGCAGATGATTCGCCGCCTGCCGATTCCGGTGATCGCCCGCGTGCAGGGATTAGCCACGGCCGCCGGGTGCCAGCTGGTTGCCGCTTGCGACCTGGTGGTGGCCGCGGAAGAAGCCGCCTTCGCCGCGCCGGGCGTGAAGATCGGTCTCTTCTGCGCGACACCGATGGTGCCGCTGGTGCGAGCGATTCCCGCCAAGCCGGCCATGGAGATGCTGCTCACCGGCGATGCGATCTCCGCCGCCCGTGCTTACGAGCTGGGCCTCGTGAATCGCGTTGTTTCGGCCGCCGATCTCGATGCCGCCGTGGCCGAATATGCCGAAAAGATCGCCGCCACCAGCCGCGAGGTGATCGCCTTGGGGAAACGAGCCTTTTACGAGCAGCTGAATCTTGGCGAAGGCGAGGCCTATTCTCAGGCGACCGACATCATCGCCAAGAATGCGACCATGCCGGCGGCTCAAGAGGGAATCGCCGCCTTTCTCGAGAAGCGTCCGCCCCAGTGGCCTGCGTAACGGGGGCCGTAGGTGACCGTGGCCTGGATTAACAGTGGTCCACTGGTTCCAGCAATTAACCCGAAGCGTCAGCGAGGGACACGACGTTTGACACGCCATTCGTATTCGTTTAGGTGCGGGTGCCACTGGCTCTGCCAGTGCCTTGTTGGCAGCTTCTTACCTGGCCGTTCTCCACCGCTTATGCGAAAAACGTTCCGCGCATGTGCGACGGATTTTCACCACTTGTTCCACGTCTGTTCCACGTCTGTTCCACGTCGAACATTGTCGAACATGTTCGAAGCAAGTGTGACGCCATTGCGATTGAGACGGCCGACTTTCGAACTAGCCGTATAGTCGCGCGGCACTCCTGTGACGCATGCGAGAGCTGCTATTTGACCGAGAGGGCGAGGCTCGCGTGCGAGTCGTGGTCGTTCAGCACGTGGACGCTCCACGCCGTGTCACCCGGAACTGGCAGAGCCAGTGGCGCCCTTGTTGGTGATCCGAGTGCGCAAACGCTCCACGCCACCCTCAAGTCTCAGCACTCAAGCCTGCAGTCTATTTTCGAATTGTCAAAGAACGGGCATGCCCGGGATCGCTTGGGTGCCACTGGCTTTGCCAGTGCTAACCTCCCAGCTACCGCCCTGCGCCCGACTGCTATACGCAGCAGTCGTGCTCAGTTGCTGCCACTGCGTTATCTGGCGCAGCTACGCACCCACTATACAGAAGTACCCGGTCAGATCAAGTATTTTTGAACCCACTTTTACCGGTGCCCGTCCGGTCTAGATTCGTTTTGAAAGTTATGAGCGAGTGCTGCCTGCCGGAACCTTATCTACGAGTGCTTCGATTTCGGCGTCTGTGAGCGCGTCTTCGTCGGAGTCCGACCAACCGTCCGGCGCCACGAATGCGGGCAGGAGGCCATTGGTGTCAGCCTGGGAGGTGACTCCAGCTATTAATAGGCAGGCATACAGTCCGATTTTGGATTCGCGTTCCTCCGAGGCGAACTTGTCCAGGGCGGTAGCTTGCCTGGCCGCAATGAATAGCGCAGCTGTGGCGCTAGCGGCCGAAACGACAGACGCTATGACAGTAATCCATTCGCGTACTCGACTCTCGGTTGCACTGTTGCCCCCGCCTCCTTCTGGAAGCAAGGGAGGCGTGGCCTCCCCCAAGCCTCCGTTAGGTGGGCGACAGAAGAGCGATTTCAAGCGATTGCACCACACCACGAGGTGATCGGCTGTTATCGTCTGGTCAATATAGTCGTCGTACATGGTCAGGATTGCCGAAATGAATTGAGTCGTCTTCTTTTCGGATACGTCTAGTTGCTTCTGGATCAATGGCTTTGTTGCATCGAGGTATTCACTCAAGGACTCGCGAGATGCGAACATGGAGAGCGAGCCGTCGCTGAGCGCGTTCACCCGATCACGGAAGTTGACTTCTCCTTCATCTGCAAGGCCATGAGTCGTCATGACGCCTTTGGCAATCGCAGTGATATCACGGACAACGCGCTTCATTGCTGCGCATGCGAGTACGATTGCCTCTTCTAGGGCTTCTCGACGCGCCGAGGCGGTTCGTGATCCCTCGGACCTAGCGACGAGAATATCAAGTTGTTCGATGAGGTTTTGTGTCATGGTACTTGTTTCGGGTAGAAATGAGATTGATGGTGGGATAACTCGTAACCGGCACCGGCTGTTCGTTCGACTAACCAGGCGACGGGGGGTAACCCGGGTTCTCGACGCTCACGGATGTGAGTAAGTATGCCGATCGATATCGCGACAGACTGGCCGTCCCGAAGGGGCAGCCGATGAACGGTGCTTTTTAGGCGCGGTTCACCGACCAAGCACGCTGGGTTGTGACTACCGTTTGTCCTTCCGTCGGCGATGATATCGCATTTTGCGGGAAATGCAAGAAAAATGGCCTCTCAAGCCGTATGTGTGTTGTTGTTCGGTGCGGGCCACCGTAGTGCGTCGGCGGCCGCAATGAGAGAGTCAAACAGCGGCTCCCGTCCCCGCCCCTTTTGCAATAAACTCTCTTGGTAATCCGGTGCGTGACGCCCGGTGCCGTATTCAATGCCATCCGCGGCCGCTAGACTGAACGCAGGTCAGGGATGGATCAGCCTCTTGGGGGAAGGTCGGCCCAGGCGACACCCTTTGTGGGAGTGCGAGACGATCAAGAATTCATTTCATCAACAGATAACATTTCAAAAAAGGGGAACATCATGAAGCACGAACAAATCCGGGCCGCGGTAGGGCGGTCCGTTGTTATGTTGGGGTGTCTGTTGTCAGTGATTGGCTGCGGAAGTGGCGGTGGCGATGACGGCAGTGAGCTGACCAAGGTTGAGCGAGAAGGAGAGCCTGACATTGTCATGGTCGAGGACGACGATGAGGCCATGACGGCGGCGATCGCCAAGGCCCGGACCACCGCGGACGAATTCATTGCTGCGCTCGAGTCACCCACCGCCCAACAAGATAGCTTTGCGGTTAAAGCTGAATTTGAGGATGGCGACCATGTTGAGCATATGTGGCTCAATCCCGTTCGCTTTGCAGATGGCAAGTTTGAAGGGCGGGTCGGCAATGAGCCGAACATGGTGTCGACGGTTAAGCTTGGGGACGTTGTCACCGTCGCCAAAGTCGAGATATCCGACTGGATGTATGTCGACGATGGCAAGCTGGTTGGCGGCTTTACGCTTCGCGTCTTACGGGCGTCGATGTCGGACGCGGAAAAGGCTGACTTTGATAAGCACGTGCCATTCACCATCGAGGAAGATGAATAGGCGGCCACGCTCGCCCTACCCCCAATGTCATTCTGCACTCAAAGGTGCCTAACAGAAGTGCTCTCGTCGGCTTCATGGTGTTCCTTTTGAATATTGTAGGGTGATCTGCGCGATCCTGTGCAGGCGCTGCAGACGTTACCGGTCGTTTTGTGCCCGAAACAACCATGCGATCGCGCGGCGTGAGTACGTCCAAATCGCGCGATACACGAACCACGAAACGGCGACAAGAAAGACAAGGTACAAGCAGTCATTTGTGTGCGCGGTAATCCCCTGATGCCTTGCGATTGCCAACATCAGCGCGACAAACACTCCGATCGCGATGAAAGATTCTATGGTAAATTGATGCCATCGGTCAGGCCGTCGGTAGTAGCATTGAGTGGTGATTGCAATGCACGTGATAAGAAGCAGGTTCACAACGATATTGGCAAGGAGTTCAGGGTACGCAATACGATGCGTCAGCCATTGGACTTGCTGCAATTGGCGTTTCTTCCCAGGAAGCGTTGACCACCTCAACAACTTCGGCACTCGGAGGCAGGATAAGGGCCACCCATACTCGCATTTCAAGTAGGAAATGCTCTCGGTTGGATCACCGTCAACCTGCCGTGCACCCGATATTTCGCGTCCACACATGCAGGTCATGTTAATTCCAGCGAGTACGGCTCCAGCGCCAAGGATCGCGAGCCACGTCACGGGATGCAATCGATACCAGCGGCGTTCAATACCCATTGTTCGGCCTTGTTGTTGGATGGCGCGCTAGTTGCGTAGCGACTGTCTTTCAGGTCATCGATCAGTTGCACATGACTGTGTATCTTCCTGTAAACACAGGTTCTGGTTTCGATGCGCCTGGACCTTCCGAGGGATTGTATGCCGCGCTCTTCAGGAGAGACCGCGCCGCTGAGTGCCTTGTAGGAGTGTCCTGTGGACTGGATCGTGTCGGATGGTCAGGTCCGAAGCTGGAGTGTCATCTGCTGTGCTCTTGCGATTTCGCTCGCTGATTGCGCTAAAACGTCGACGGTGGCATCTAAGGCTTTGGTCGAGAGGACGGGATAAGATGCCAGCTATCGTACTGGATATGAGACCTGCGCCGGCCGAGATTTAAGAAAGACCGGCAAATTTAGTGTCTCGCGTGTGCGGTCGACCGCATGAATCGTTTGCCGGGGAGAACGTAGCGGCAGTCAGACGCGACTACCGCGGCCAGGCTAAGAGTTTGATTGGGGGTGCAGAAGGTGTTTTGGGACGGTTTTAGACATCTCGTGTCCAGGCAGCCAGTGGCCACCAAGGTGTCCTATCCGCCCTTCTAATCCAGCCGCACCGCCGGTTCGTCGGAGTCGCCGGCTTTGAGTCCGCGTCGCCAGTCGTCCATGGGCGATTCTTTCGGCCGCGGGATCGGCAGTTTGCATTCCCACTTGCCGCTGTGCACGCGGTCTTCGACCTTTTCCTTGAGGCCGACGAAGTCCTGGAAGCCCCATTTGAGCACCATCGTGCGGCGTTCTTTTAGCGGTAGGTCTTCCTCCCAGACCTTTTCCTGCCAGACGGCCATCATCCGCCGCAAGATGGGGGCCAGCATCTTCTGCCAGCCGCGCAGCACCACACGGTACGTCGCCGTGATGGTGCTGTCCTCTTCTCCGTGGGGCTCGATTTCGTAACTGGCGAGCGAGGGGATGCCGAACAGCACGAGCTGGTAGTCGTTGAGCGACCACTCGCCGGTCATGGTCATCAGCGACATGGACGAATGTTTGATGAAGGGAAAGAAGGGAAGGCGATAGCGGATTCGCTGCAGCACGTGCTTTTCGTCCTCGTGCATCACGCGGGCTTCGATGTAGCTGCCGTGTAGCACTTCGACATGCTCTTGGTCGAAAATGTTCCAGAGCACGACGGCGGCCGGGAATCCGGTTCTTCTCACGAACGTCTTCGAGAGAATCATCTCTTTGCCAAATAGAAAGCTAATGGTAGAGGACCTCCAGATAGCCGTCGTTTTCTTGGAACTCGTAATGACGCAGACAGGTCTTCAGCTTGGGGAAGGTGAGGCACTTGCCGGAGCGGATGTCGAACTCGTAGCCGTGCCACTTGCACCACGTCTTGCCGGCCCGGCGGTCGAATTTGAACTCGCCGCCGAAATGCGGGCAGACGGAAGAAAAGACGTGCGTCTTGCCATCGAGATCGATCGCCGTGATCTCGTCGCGGAGCTCTTCGACGATTCGCGTGACGCGTTTGCTGCGGTTTAGCTCTTCGAGCGAGCAGAAGCGGTAGCTCTTCAGTTCCGACATGCGATGCCTGGCTCTCGATGGGAATCGCCGCGCCTCGTTTTAGGCGGTAAGCGGGAGCGAGTAAGGTGATGGTTCTATTCTAATCGGCCTGTCAAATCGGGGCGAAGTCGGGGCAGGGGGCGTACGCGGTTGTCGGCTTGCCTTTTCCCCGCAAGAAGTGGGGCAGCAGGTTATGCCGCCCTTGGATCGTGGAAGCAGCCCTTGGCACTGGATCGCGGATTACTGAAATGTAGCGACGAGTGATTAGAAGAGCGAGCCCGACTTGCCGGTGAAATGCAGTCCGAATTCAAACACGCGATTGAAGGTTTCGCGAATTCGCACGACTTCCGCATTGACGTACATCGTCTTCTGCGTGTCGCCCGTCAGGCCGACGGTCACCTTGGTTCCGGGACGGAGTAGCTGGTCAACGAGCAGTAGTCCAGCGGAGTCATCCACGGCGTGAGCCGGCATGAGTTCTCGGAAAGAAAGGCAGCCCAGCCCGGTTGGCGAAAGATTTCGGCCCCAGACCTCAAAGCAGACGGGTTCGTCGAGCACGGCTCCACCACCCACGCTCCAGGGCGAGGTAATCATCAACGGAATCTTGGCGAAGAAATCGTGGCGATCGGAGCTGCGCTTTTGAGTGTGGTGCCCGGTGTTCTTCTTGTCCCAGCGAACCAGCGATTCGAGCGCAATGTTGCAGTCGTAATCGTCAGCGGTGGGAACATGGCTGATGGCCAGTCCGCCTGGATCGATTGTAGCGGAAAGGTAGTTCATCGTGTCCTGGTGCTACGGGGTGCGTCGCTCGAGGTATCGTCTAAGCCCAAGAAGCGTCGTCGAGGCCCACCCTTCGCCCCCCGTCCGGTTGGGGCAACAATTTAAGCCTATGTCAATGTTCTGAGGTGTCAAATAACCGCAAGAATAATGCGCGATGAATGCACGATTGCACGAGGCGCTCGGGGGGAGTTGCGCGTTGCGGGAAGCCGTGAACGGCCGTCGGACGTGGGGGGCGCTGGCCCCTCTGGTGGGGTGGCGTGCGAGGCTATCGGTTTGCGACAGCGTGGCGAGCGTCGTGCGTCTCGTTGAGATTCGGCAGGTCAACGATCTGCCGGCGCTCGGTGTCGTCGGAAAGGGTGATGTGTAGCACGGCCGTATTGGGCTGAGAATGGGAGCAAGAAAGACCGCGGTTTTCCGTCTGGCTGGGACCGCGGCCTTACGCCAGAATCTCTGTTGCTACCTTACCGGCCACATCGGTCAGACGGAAGTCGCGGCCCTGGTAGCGGTAGGTCAGCTGTTCGTGATCGAGGCCCAACAGGTGCAGCAGCGTGGCGTGGAAGTCGTTCACGTGCATGGGATTCTCGACGATGTTGAATCCGAGTTCGTCGGTCTTGCCATAGGTGTAGCCACGTTTAACGCCACCACCGGCCATCCAGATGGTGTAGGCGTCTTTGTGATGGTCGCGGCCCGACTGCCCGCCGCGATCGTTCTGGGCCATGGGGGTGCGGCCAAACTCAGCGCCGAACACGACCAGCGTGTCGTCCAGCAGCCCGCGCGTCTTGAGATCCTTGATTAAGGCGGCGATCGGCTGATCGACCTGGCGGCACTTGGGCGGCAGGCCAGCGCGAATGCTACCGTGGGTATCCCAGCCTTGGTCGTTGAGTTGCACGAAGCGAACGCCCCGTTCGATCAGCCGGCGTGCCATCAAGCAGTTGCGGGCGAAGCTCGGTTTGCCTGCCTCGATGCCGTACATCTGTTGGAGGTAAAGGGGCTCGTCCGAAATGTCGGTGAATTCCGGCACGGCCAACTGCATTCGACAGGCCATCTCGTATTGGCTGATGCGGGTGGCAATTTCAGGATCGCCAACCTCGTCGAGACGGGATTGATTAAGCCTGTTGATGCTGTCGAGTATGCGAAGCCGACGTTGGCGGTCGATTCCCGGCGGATCGGAGAGATAGAGGACCGGGTCGCCAGCAGCACGAAGCTCAATTCCTTGGTAGGTGCTAGGCAGGAAGCCGGAGCCCCACATTGAATTGCCAGCGCCGGCGATGGTGCCGGTATTCATGACCATGAAGGTCGGCAGATCGCGGTTTTCGCTTCCCAGGGCGTAGCTGATCCAGGCGCCCAGACTGGGGCGGCCGAACTGTCCGAAGCCGGTGTGAAACATCAGCTGGGCCGGGGCGTGGTTGAACTGCTCGGTGTGCATCGACTTGATGACGGTCAGCTCGTCAACCACTTCCGATAGATGTGGCATCAGGTTCGAGACTTCAATCCCGCTCTGCCCGTGCTTCTTGAAGCGGTAAGGTGAGCCGAACAGGTTTGGCTGCTTGCGGACGAAGGCGAGTCGCAGGCCTTCCCACAGATCGTCCGGCATTTTCTGGCCGTCGCGTTTTTGCAGTTCTGGTTTGTAGTCGAATAGGTCAAGGTGAGACGGGGCTCCCACCATGTGCAAGAAGATCACGTTCTTCGCACGGGGAGTGAAGTCGCCGGGGCGTGACGACTTGGTCGGCTGAGTCTTGTCGAAGTGAGGAGCCGCTGCCGCGTCGTCCGCCAGGAGCTGCGCCAGGGCCGCTCCGGCGATGCCCATGCCAGATGACTTGAGCATCGAGCGGCGATTGATTGCCATGACTTGTTCGGGCGAGTGCGACACAGCGATACCTATTCCTTGCTAATGGTCTCGTCCAAGTTCAATAGGGCGTTGGCGACGCAGACCCAGGCGGCCCATTCTTGTTTGTCGCTGGGCATTGCCATGGCCTTCGGCAGGCGAGCATCCTTGATTAGAAGATCAACGTCAACCGGCTCTCTGGCGAGTCGCGTTCGCTCTTCGGTTAACAGCGAGGTTAATACCGCAACCTCGGCCTGCTTGGGCTGCCGTGCCACACAAAGCCGAAACGCCATTGTGGCCCGGTCTTCGTCACTCTCGAGCGTGTCGAGTTCTAGCACTCTCGCGGCCAGCGCCTGGGCCATTTCGATGAAGGCGCGATCGTTCATCAGCGTGAGCGCTTGCATCGGGGTGTTGGTCTGCGAGCGATTGACCACACAGCGGGTTCGATCGGGGGCGTCAAAGTTGACGAAGCTGGGGTAGGGAGCCACGCGTCGCCAGATGACATAGACGCCGCGGCGGAAGCGGTCTTCGCCCTGGGCGACTTTGTAGACTGGCTCGCCGCGACCCGTTTGTCGCCAGACCTTGGGTGGTTGCGGGGGATAGACCGGCGGGCCGCCCATCTTCGTGCTCAAGAGGCCGGCGATCGCGAGACCATTATCGCGTATGGTCTCCGCTGGCAGGCGAAACCGCGGACCGCGGGCCAACAGTTCGTTCTCTGAATCGCGCTGTAGCAGATCCGGCGAGACGACCGACGACTGCTGGTAGGTGGCGGACATGACGATTCGTTTGATCATTCGCTTGGTCGACCAACCATCTTCCATAAACTCCACGGCGAGCCAATCGAGCAGCTGCGGATGCGTCGGTAGCGAGCCTTGCGTGCCGAAGTCCTCGCCGGTGACGACCAGGCCGCGGCCAAAAAGTTCGGTCCACCAGTGATTGACGCGTACGCGGGCTGGAAGCGGATTGTCGGTGTTGATAAGCCAGCGTGCAAAAGCGAGACGCGTTGGGGCGGCGTCCTCCGGTAGGTCGTGTAGCACGGCCGGCACGCCCGCAGAGACCGAGGTTCCTGGCGAAAGGAAATCTCCACGTTTAAAGACATTCGTCGCCCGCGGCTCGTCCATTTCGGTCATGACGAGCGTCGTGTCAGGGTTGGTACCGGCGAGTTCTTGTTCTAGTGTGGCGATCTGCTGGTGCAGATCCTTTGTTTCCGTTCGCGTGGCGAGGAAGTAATGCTTGATGCGGCCTCTGTGATAATCGCTGCGCTCGTTGGCCGGCTTGTTCAGGATCGTCTTCAGCCGTGCGATGGTGGACGCCGGAAGGGCCTTGCTAGGCAAGATGTCGCCGGCAAGCAAGTCAATCTCCCACGACGGCAAGTGTTCGAGTAGCTGCTTTTCGAGTGCTGCCAGCTTGGTGCGAGGGCCTTCGAGTTGTTCCTCGATTCGCTTTCGCTTTGCTAGAAGTTCCTGGCTTTGCGGCAGATTCATCTTCGGTCCGTAGAAGTCGAACTGCACGCTGTCCTTGCCGTCTTGTTTGACTTCCAGTGGCGTGTTGTTGAAGTACGCGAAAATCTGATAGTACTCTTTTTGCGAAAAGGGATCGTACTTGTGGCTGTGGCAGCGAGCACAATCGAGCGACGTGCCGAGCCACACGGTGCCAGTGGTGTTCACGCGGTCGATGACCTGGTTCGTGCGATTCTCTTCCGGGTCGACGCCTGCTTCGATGTTGCAGGTGGGCGTACGATGAAATCCGGTGGCGATCTTCTGCGCCAGCGTAGCATTCGGCAGCAGGTCCCCTGCAATCTGCTCGATGGTGAACTGGTCGTATGGCATGTCGGCGTTCATCGCGTCGATCACCCAGTCGCGATAGGCCCACATGTCACGCAGCTGATCGGCCTGATATCCGTTGGAGTCGGAGTAGCGGGCCAGGTCGAGCCAGTTGCGGGCCCACTTCTCGCCAAAGCGGGGCGAGGCGAGCAGACGATCGACCACCGCTTCCAATGCTCGTGGCGAGGGATTGGCACAGAAGGCGTCAACCTCGGCGATCGTTGGAGGCAGGCCGGTAAGGTCCAGGTAAACTCGCCGCAGCAGCGTGGCCGGCTTGGCGATAGGCGAAGGCGTCAGACCTTCTTTCTCAAGCCTGGCGAGAACGAAGCGATCGATCTCATTCTTGGGCCAGCGGGTGTTCTTGACGTCGGGAAGCGGAGGCCGCTCCGGCTTAACATAGGCCCAGTGCTGCTCGCGGGCTTCGACGTGAACACCGACACCGTCGGGCCAAGTTGCCCCTTCATCGATCCAGCGGGAGAGGAGGGCGATCTGCTGTTCGCTGAGCGGTTCGTCTCCCGGCGGCATGCGCTCGTCTTCATCGCTGCTCTTCAAGCGGGCGATGAGTAGACTTGTGTCGGCGTGCCCTTTCTCGAACAGTGGGCCGGAATCACCTCCGTGCATAACGGAGTTGCGCGCGTCGAGACGGAGTCGGGCTTCTTGTTCGTCGGGGCCGTGGCATTCGTAGCAATGCTGCGACAGGATCGGTTGCACGTCACGGACGAAGTCGATCGAGTTGCCAGGCGTGGCCGCGCTTGCCCTGGCGGCAAAGAGCAACGTCGTGAGACTGGCGGCGATGAGAACGCCAAACGACAACGTCGATGTGCCGGTCGATTTGCAGCGGCATGTTTTCATCGACAGACTCTTCATCGACAGACTCTTCATCGACGGGCGCCTTTCTAGGCAGTTCGCGTCCAAGCGGTTCTCGAAGATGCTGCGGTTTGCGAAGAAACGGTTGTTTGTGAACAAGCTATGCCAGGATGTCCTTGATCACGTGACCGTGGACGTCGGTTAGTCGGCGGTCGATACCGTTGCTGCGGACGGTGAGTCGCTCGTGATTGATACCGAGCAGGTGCAACATGGTGGCGTGGATGTCGTACACGGTCGTGGGGTTCAGGCGGTCGAGCGGCTTATAGCCCCACTCGTCGCTTTCGCCATGGGTGACGCCACCCTTGATGCCGCCACCGGTGAGCCAGTTCGTAAAGGTGTACGGATTGTGGTCGCGACCTTTGCCTCCTTGCGAAGATGGCATGCGGCCAAACTCCGTCGTCCAGAGCACGATCGTGTCATCGAGCATGCCACGCTGCTTGAGATCCTTAATCAGGGCGCTGGTGCCGCGAGCCATGCCACGGGCGAGCGGGCCATGGTCGCGCTGGATATTCTCGTGCGAGTCCCAGTTGCGACGTGGGAAGCGATTGTCGTTGCCCGACCAAATCTGAATGAAGCGTACGCCGCGCTCTAGCATGCGACGGGCGACCAGGCATTTGCGCGAGAAGAGGACCGTCTCTTCGCGGGCGTTGATCTCTTTGTCGAACTCGCTGGGGATATGGTCCAGGCCGTAGAGGCGGTGAATGTGTGCCGGCTCCTGCGAAATGTCGAGTGCCTCGGGCGCGGCCAGCTGCATTCGCGCAGCCAACTCGTAGCTGCGAATGCGGGCTTCCAGGCGGCCATCTTCATTGCGCTCTTCCGCATGACGGCGTCCGAGGCGATTGATCAGTTTGACCGCTTCGGCGTCGCTAGCCTTGGAGATAAAGTCGGCCTGCTTGGCGGGGAACAGATCGGCGATCGGTTCCTCGCGCCCGGGATAAACGACCGTGCCTTGGGTGTGCGAGGGCAGGAAGGCCGCGTCCCAGTTCTTGGTTCCGTTAGAGGCCATGCCGCGATGATCGGGCATGACCACGAACGTCGGCAGATTCTCGTTCATCGTGCCGAGGCCGTAGCTGATCCAGGCGCCCATCGAAGGGAAGCCCGGCCGGTTGAAGCCGGTCGACTGCAGCAGCGTTCCTTGGCTGTGGACACCTGTTTTGCCAACTAAGTTGTGAATGAAGGCCATGTCGTCGACGCAGTCGCCCAGGTCGGCCACTACATCGCTAAGCATCTTGCCGCATTCGCCATAGGGAGCGAAGTCCCACACGGGACGGAGCCAGGGGCCGAGCCCGTTTTGGAAGGCCTCAACGTACTCGCCAAAGTCCGACGGCTTGCCGTGATTCTTGATCAAGGCCGGCTTGAAGTCCCATAAGTCTAGGTGACTCGCCGCGCCGGACATGAAGAGCTGAATGACTCGTTTCGCCTTGGGCGGGTGATGGATGACCGACGTGCCTGGCATCGACGCGGCCTGAGCCTGCTGTTCGCCAGCGAGCAGACTGGCCAGGGCAATGCCGCCGAGGCCACCACCGCTCTGCCAGAGGAAGTCACGGCGCGAGCTGGCTGCGGTGCCTTGTGGCGTGTGCGAGAAGGCCGATTGTTGCTGGGCACTCGTTGGTTTCAAGCTGGTTGGTTTCATAGTCGCTTGACCGTTAGTCGACAAACACAAACTCGTTGACGTTGAATAGCACCCGGCAGGTGTTCGCCAGGCCATGCTCTTGGGCATACGCACGCAGGGCGGCAAGCTCTTCCGCGTCCGGCGAGCGGGAAAGTGCAAGGCGGAAGGCCTCGCGGATGCGGGCCTCATCGTCGCCTTCGACGGTCTCGATCCGCTTGGCAAAATGCTTGGCCATCACCACTGCCAGCTTGTTGTTCAACAGAGCCAACGACTGCAGCGGCGAGATTGTTTCGCTTCGCTTGGCGACCATCATGGAGGGATCGGCACAATCGAGTACCGTCATGAATGGTTGCGTTTGCGAGCGGACCAGGAAGCGATAGATCGAGCGGCGGTGTGACTTGGGATCCTCAGGGTCGTGCAGGCGATACTCGTAGTGAGGCGAGTGTTCCGGCTTGTCGATGATGAAGTCCTGGAAGCTGGGGCCGCCCATCGTTAGGTCAAGCTTGCCGGAGACGTGCAGAATCGAGTCGCGAATTGCCTCGGCGTCAAGCTGGCGTCGATTGGCTCGCCACAGGTACCGGTTTTGGGCATCGACCGCCATGCCTTTGTCGGCGAGTGTCGCCGGGGCATGACTCGATTGGCGATACGTCGCACTGTTTAGGATGATGCGGTGCAAATCTTTGAGCGATTGATTGCCGTCGCGGAACTCGGCTGCCAGGTAGTCGAGAAGTTCAGGGTGGGTCGGGATTCCGCCCATGCGACCAAAGTCGTTGGGGGTGTCGACGATGCCACGGCCGAAGTGGTACTGCCAGACGCGATTCGTGATCGATCGCCAGGTGAGCGGATTGCGGGTGTCGGTGAGCCAGTTGGCCAGTGCGACGCGGCGGGCTCCTTCGGGAGCATCCTCTGACACATCCAGGTCGGCGGGCAATTCATCGAACAGTCGCAGGGCGGCGGGGCCGACCTTTTCGCCGGGCGTGAGAATGTTGCCACGCAGCAGCACGTGGATATCGCGAGGCTTACCACCGGTGTGCCCAGTACCCGTGAAGGTGCCGAAGCCACTGTGGATCATGCCGATGTAGGCCTTCTTCGGCGCAGGTAAGGCCGCCAGGTCGGCGCGGATCTTGGTCAGCTCTTCTTCGCCAGCAGCGATCTTCTTTTCCAACTCGTCGATCGAAGGCAACTCGTCGGCTTTCTTCTTGTCACCGTCTTTGTTGGCCTTCGCAGCCGCGTCGGCCTCTTCGCCTTCGGCCGGCATTGCCATCTTGGCCTTCTTGAGCTCCGACTTCATCTTCTCGACGCGTTTTCGCAGCGGCACGCCGACCTTGTAGAGTTTGTCACGCTGCTCCGTGATTGCCGGGTCGTCGTCGTACTGACGATCGGAACGATCGAGGGCCGCGAACACGGCATGCAGGCTGTAGTAATCCTTCTGCGTGATCGGCTCGAACTTGTGGTCGTGGCACTGAGCACAGCCGACCGTCAGGCTCATCAGCGACGTGATCGTGTTCTGTACCATATCGTCGCGATCGAGGTGGCGGGCAATCTTGCCGTCGATCTTCGTTTCCGGAATCTCAGCATGGCCGATGTGATCCCAGGGGCCGGCCGCGATGAAACCGAGCGCTTCGATGCCGTCGATGGTGCCGGGATAGAGGATATCGCCGGCGATCTGCTCTCTGATGAAGCGATCGTAACGCTTGTCCTCGTTCAGCCAACGGATCACGTAGTCGCGATACGGCCAGGCGTTGGGCCGCGGTTTGTCTTTGTCGTAGCCATGCGTTTCGCCGTAGTGAACCACATCGAGCCAGTGGCGGGCCCAACGTTCACCGTAGCGGGGTGAGGCAAGCAGCTCTTCAACCAGCTTCTCGTAGGCCATCGGGTCTTCGTCCGCCACGAACTTCTCGACAGCTTCAGGAGACGGAGGCAAGCCAGTCAGATCAAAGTAGAGGCGGCGAATCAGTGTCGCACGATCGGCCGCAGGAGACGGCTTGAGTCCTTGCTCGCGAAGTTTGCGGAGCACGAACGGATCGACTTCGGTGCGAATCCAGCGAGCGGCCTCGGCGTCGGCCGTGGCAAGTTCTGGCACAGCCGGCTTGTGTAGCGGTTCTAGCGACCACCAAGAGGCGTCACGAACGTTGAAGCCTTCTGGCCACTCGGCGCCGTCTTTGATCCACTTGCGGATGACGGCAATTTCCTTCTCGGAAAGCGGCGGGGCATCCTGCGGCATTTCCGCTTCCCCATCGACCGGTGTGATCAGCTCGATGATCATGCTCGCGTCGGGGTCGCCCGGCTCGACGAGATCTTCTTCACTGTCGCCCAAGGCGGTGAAGCCGTCGAAGTGTTCTAGATTCAGGCCGCCCGCCTTTTCCTTGGGATCGTGGCAGCTGACACACTTCTCAATCAGGATCGGAGCGACATGCTTCTTGAAGTAGTCGGCGGAGGAAGCGTCTTCAGACCCAAAGGAAGCCGCCGGTGAGAGCAGCCAAAGAGCGAACGCAAAGAGCAACCAGAAGCGTGCCATCGTGTATTCCGTCGCGGTGGGGTGGGATGGGGGTCCAATCCTAGACGCCCGGAGTGCTATCAGGTCTAGCGATCTGAAGCCTCCATTCTACCTCAAAACCGCGGCCTAGTTCCAGCAAGCTTTCGGCCAGAACCTAGGCCCAGCACACCGGTTACGTCACGTGCACGTGTCCGTTAGGCACGCCCCGCACACTCTCGATAGGCCGATTAGGGCCGTTCTGAGAGGTTTACGAGACCCACGTCGAGGTAATGCTCGCCCTCGTGATCTTCGCAGAATAGCGCGATTTCATTTGTTTTTTGAGGATTTAGGGCATTTCGGAGCGTTTTTGGGAGCGGAATCAATCGATAACCGGCCGTTGATGTATTCGGCAGCTTCCAGCTTTGACCGTTAATCGAGACGGTCAGCGGGCCGGTGTGGTGGACCAAGAGTTGGACGTCGTCTGGGACATCTCTGAGCAGCTCAAAGGATCGGCGGAGATAAATGTCACCCTCGGTCCACTCGCTGCGAATCTGTTTGCCGTAGTGCTTGCCGTTGCCGAACACGCCGGCCACGACCTTCCAGCGGCGGTCGCTAAAGCCTGGTTGGTTCCAGCCGTCGGCCGGTTTCTTGTCCGACCGTCGCCACGTTTGCGGAGCATGTTCCGAGCCGGGCATCAGGTAATTGACGATCGGCGGTTTCCCGTAAACCGAAAGATTGGCGGCCCGGACTTTGTCCTTGTGCAGCTTGAACAGTTCGCGGTCGTAGGTGAGATGGCCGTTCACTTCGATCTCGACGTCGGTCGTTTGCGTGTAGACCGCACCGGACATTCCGCGGGCGTACATCACCTTGAGGTTCTCCGTCAGTTCGACGTAGGCATCGGTCAGGTCGTCGATGTTGTCGAGGCGACGATAGTCCCATTCCTTTTCATTCTTCCACATGTGCCCTTTCACTCGGCGACCGAGTCCGCCGAACTCGCCCAGCACGACCGAGCGATTCTCTTCTGGCAGTGGCACACTGAGACCCAGGTAGGCGTGCAAGTCATTCACGTCGCCCGTTCCGCGATCGACAAGACCGCTGGCCGAGTCAACCAATCGCGAGGGGTCGAGCTTCTTAGTCAGCGCCGAAATGCGGGCCGTGTCGTATTGGCCCCAACCTTCATTGAAGGGAGCCCACATCAAAATGCAGGGGTGATTGCCGCGGGACTTGATCATGGCGGCCAGTTCCTGTTCAAACTGCGCGGCCGATTCCGGTGAGCGAATCAGATCAGGGTCAGGCACATCGCGAAAGACGTTCAAGAAGCGATCACCGTTCGGCATGTCCTGCCAAACGAGCATGCCCATGCGATCGCAATAGGTGTACCAGCGTTGTGGTTCGATCTTGACGTGTTTGCGAATCAGATTGAAACCGAGTTCCCGCGTGGCCTCAATGTCGTAGCGCATCGCCTCATCGGTAGGCGGGGCATAAATCCCGTCGGGCCAGTAACCTTGGTCCAACAGGCCGTATTGAAAGAGCATCTTGTCGTTGAGGTAGATTCTCAGCTGCCCGGCGGCGTCTTTCTTCATCGAGACTTTTCGCATGCCGAAGTAGCTGGTCACGACGTCGACGTGGCCACGAAAGCGGGGGCGGCCTTTGTCGTCCTTGCCAGGCAGCGGTTCTTTCGCGCCAACCTGAACGAGCAAGTTGTAAAGGAACGGCGACTCGGGCGACCAGAGCTTGGCATCCTTAATGGGGATTTCAATCGGCTCGTTCGGTTTGCCGGTGCCGAGCTTGACCTGTCGGTCACCATCAAGAACGCTGACGTAAGCGCAAAAGCCATCTCCGTTCACTGTCACGGTCACCAGTCCGCGATCGACATCGGGCACGATGTTGAGCGAATCGATGTGCAGCGCCGGGACCGGTTCTAGCCAGACGGTCTGCCAGATGCCACTGTTGGCGGTGTACCAGACGCCTTCCGGATTAAGGGTCTGCTTGCCCCGGCATTGGTAACCGGTGTCCGTGCCGTCCCACACCGACACGACGATCTCTTGCTCGACGTTCCCTTCCTTGAGGGCGTCGGTGATGTCGAACGTGAAGGGATCGTAGCCGCCGCGGTGGCGGCCAACCTCTTTGCCGTTGACCAGCACGGTGGTGTCCCAGTCGACGGCGCCGAAGTGCAGGAGTAGACGTTGCTTATTGGTCCGCCAGTCTTCGGGCACCGTGAACGTGCGGTGGTACCAGAGCCGCTGCGTGTAGCCGAGGCGGCGCATCACGCCGGAGAGCGCCGACTCGATCGGGTAGGGGACGAGGATGTCGCCTTCAAACTCGGCCGGCTGCGAATCTTCTCGCTTGGTGATTGCGTACTTCCAAAGACCGTTGAGGTTTTGCCACTTCTCGCGAACCATCTGCGGACGCGGATATTCGGGCCAGGCGTTTTCAGGCGAGACATCCTTGGCCCAACGCGTCATCAACGGTCCGTCGGCCGGCTTCCAGGTCGACGCTTTCGTGGTGCCGTGCTGCTTGTCATCATCGGCTGATGCAACGTGCGCGGGAGCACTGACGATAGCGAGAAGGGCGAAGAGCAGCAGGCGAGCAGCAAACGAAGGCGACAGAGGGCGCGACATCGGTGGGGAATCCTCACGGAGATGGGCAAGCTAGGTGTGAGGCCCCATTATATCGGCAGCGCCAGGCCTGTGCAGGCGGCGTATTTGAGCGGTGGTTATCGCCGTCGTCGCCAACCGAAGATCGCGAACGCCGCTAGTCCCAGTCCCGCCATGGCGTACGTCGATGGTTCCGGCACGGCGGAAACGGGCGTGACGTCACAGAATGTGGTGCCGATGCGGAGTTCGTCAAAGCTGAAGGCGCCGGGGCCGGAGATGCCAACGCGGGTGACCGTGCCCAGGTCAAAGGATGTGGCAACGGCGTCCGGCACCAACGGCTCTGCGGCTCCTGGCGTTGGGTCGATGTACATGGAATAGGTGTCGGCACCGTCTGCAAAATCCGCTCGAAGAACGAAGAGTCGTGTTTCTCCCACAGCAGCGTGAACGTTCGAGAACACTCTGCTTGACGGCGCGCCAGCCCGGCCGACGGAATACTTGGTGCGATCGCTGCTGCGGCCTAGCGAGAGGTCCCACGTTCCTCGTAACGTAAATGCGAACCATCCATCGTAGGCGCCTTCTCCTAGAACCCCCTCGGGCCGCATCAGGAAACTGAAGTAGGCAGTCGTTCCAGAAACGCCGAGTGGCGTGTCTAGTACCCGTTCGACGTTGCGATTGGCGCCAAATGCCACGGACGTTGCGTGGTTTCCAGTCACGGGAAGCGTGCCGCTACTGTCCGAAAGGGTGCTGGCTCCCACGTCAAACTGGTGGTTGTTCAGCGTTGGAAAGTTCCAGCCAGTAGAGAATCCGAAGCTGCCTCCGCCGCCGTGGTCGCGCAAGTCCGAACCAACCGGCGAGTAGTTGAAGCCGTCGTAGGCGAGCAGGGCGGCGCTGCTGGTGTCTGCCACTCCGGCACAAGCGGTGAGCGTTAGTAGGGTCGCGAACAACCGCGCGCCTCTTTGTCGAACTCGTCGGCGACCAAGAAAGGCGAAACCAAGAAGCCCCATTCCTGCCATCGCGTAGGTTGATGGTTCCGGCACGGCCGAGACCGGCGTGACGTCACAGAACGTGGTGCCGATGCGGAGTTCGTCGAAGCTGAACGCACCCGGGCCGGAGATGCCAACGCGGGACAAGGTGCCAGCGTCAATGGTTGCTACGGCATCCGCGATGGCTGGTTCAGCGTGGCCGGGGACAGGATCGATGAAAAGTGAATACGTGTCAGCTCCCGGCGCAAAATCGGCTCGCAATACTAGGAATCGTGTTTCTCCGGGGACCATTTGCGTGGTGGTTCCGCTCCCGCCACTGCGGACGCCCGCGACGCCATACGTTGTGTTGTAGCTGCCTCGGCCTACGGTAATGTCATCGCGGGTTCCACGTAGCGTGAATGAGAACCAGCCGTTGTAGGCACCTTCGCCAAGAACGCCTTCTGGCTGCATAAGGAAACTAAAATACGTGGTCGTCCCATCGGCCCCCAGCGGTGCAGCCAATGCTCTTTCGGCGTCACGGTTAGCACCAAAGGCAGCGCCGGTGGCATGGTTGCCAGTTGTTGCTAACGTGCCGGTTGGATCGGAAAGTCCACCACCGCCGATGTCGAAGGCATAGGTGTTTAGCTCCGTAGGATCCCAGGGCTCGGCAAACCCGAAGCTGCCGCCACCGCTGTTGCCCGCCACGTCCGATCCGACGGGCGAGTAGTTGAATCCGTCGTAGGCGAGCAGGGCGGCGCTGCTGGTGTCTGCCACTCCGATGCAGGCGGCGAGTGTCAGTATGGCCGCGAACAACCGCGCGCCTCTTTGTCGAACTCGTCGGCGACCAAGAAAGGCGAAACCAAGCAGCCCCAGTCCCGCCATCGCGTAGGTCGACGGTTCCGGGACGGTCGGCACCTCGCCGAAGGCCAGGCCTGTCAGCCCAGCTGGAAGGCCGAAGTTGCCGATGGAATCGTAGTTCTGGGTGCCCAGGTTGAGTTCGACAAGTGCCGCGCCGTAGCCGAGTGTCAGGAAGATTTTCCCCGAGTCCGGAGCAACGGCCAAGTCGCCTACGGAATGATCGAACGGGGGATTGGCGACGGGAGTGATGATCGGGGTGCCAAACGGATCGGCGACTGCCGCTAGGCGTGGTGTTATGTCGTTCGAGTCAAACGTCAGCAGGCGATTTTGGAAGGGATCAAATGCCACGCGGTCGCGATCGCCTATTCCAAGGTTGTCGGAAAGGTTCAGCACGTTGCCCAATAGGTCGACTGCGGCTAGACGTCGCTCGGTGGTCGGGAAAAATCCAAAGGTAATTACGATCTGATCGGTCGAGGCGTCGTATGCGACTCCGTTTACCTTTTCTTGGCCGTCGGGTAGGCCTGTGATCGGAATTACGTTGGCCGTCTGGGCTACGGGGTCGAGCACGACCAGGGCTGGCGGCACACCGTTCGACTGATGTTTGCGAGCGAGGAACATTCCGGTAGGCGCGTGGTAGGCGAGGTTCCTTGGTGAGTCCGCATCGCCGACCGAGAAGTTGGCGACAGGCGTCGTGGCAGCAGTAAGCGTGTCCACTTCGACGAGACTGAATTCTCCGCCGACTGCCTCCGTAATGCCGTACAGGGTTTGGCTAATTGGGGTTGCCTCCCCAAACTCTGCCACGCCGAGGCAGGCAGTCACGAAAAGTAAGGCCACGGCCAGTGTCCGCCCGCCGCGTGTTAGTCGCCGTCGCGCCAAGAATGCGAGACCGAGCAGCCCCAGTCCCGCCATCGCGTAGGCTGAAGGTTCGGGGACCACCCCCTCGTATTCGATAAGGTAGCCGAGTACCGGCGGTCCACTGGGGATGGTTCGGTTGGAAAGATCGTTCCAATGGAAAACGACTCCGTTGTGCGTGCCATACGAAGCGTAGTGTTCGTTGCCGGCGTTGTTCGGCTCCCCGGTCCCCCAAGCGGTGAAGGTCACCGGTTCGCCGGTGATCCAGCGCCAGTCTCCTTCGTGGCCGGCGTCCGTAAAGCCGATCCAAACATGGTTCTCGGGAAAGGCCTCCGTGATGAAGGCCCATTCTTCGGCGCTATTCACCGTGGCGAGATGTCCCGTTGAGCCGAGCAGTATTGAGGCCGCCGCCGCATCTCGAGCATCGGTCCAGCGAATGCCACCCTCCGGCCGGAGGAATTCGTAGTAATGATCGTTGCCACCGTCGGAGGAACTCCACGAGGCGATGTAGGCTTGCGCAGCGGCTGGTGACAACGCAGTAATTAGGGCCGCACCAAACAGGGCGCAGCGCAGCATGAGTATGGAGTGCATGTTTTCTCGATTGGCCGAGTTTGTGTTGATCCCGGCGAGCGCGCGTAGCGCAAGCCACACAGGGCGTGGTCGCAAATACCACGCCAACCGCCGCACTTTGTTGGCGCCATGCCGCAAGTCATTGCAGGCAGAGAGGTAAGGGAGTTAGCCACCTAGAGAGAGCTGTCCGATATCGGACAGTCGGCCGGCGAGTGCCCGAAGTGGAGTAGGGGGCAGCTGTCCGGATCCGGACAGCTCGGGCCTGTTCGCGAGGCGCCGCTAGCCTAGAGAAGAAGGGCGATGACGCTTGGAAAAAAGAATCGCCAGAGCGCGGACCCGCTAGCCGGCCACCTTTGCACGGCCTTGTTGGGCAATCGCGAGATCATCTTTCCAAGTATCGAGCAACGTCAGCTCTTCAGAGGTAACTAGCTCCAAATCGCGCAGCGCTTCGTAGCAAGCGACCATGTTCGGCTGGATATGTTTGGCCCCGAGCTTAAGGTCGATTGCTTCGAGGGCCGCGCGGATTTGGCCAGCCCGTTGGTAGAGGCCCGTTTCCTGGGAGAAGTCCGTGAGCAAGTCGTGTTCGTTTCGTTGCTGCAATACGTCGGCGGCGGTAAACGTCAGACCCAACCGCAGCGTCCAGAGAATCCGCTGGGCGACGTAACCTCGCAGGATGTCCGTCTCGCGGAATGTACAGGTCGAAGGGAGATAAAGCAGCGGAGCGATGTCGTGTCCGATCCAGAGTGTGTTCTGGCTGTTGATCGGGCACCACTGTCGCTCGCCCAGATGCACCGGGGCGGCCTGACGAAAGTAGACGTCTTGCTGGTGCGTTAGTCTGTAGATGGCATCGACGTCGGGATCGCCCTGGGCTAGGCCTTGCTGCACCCGGGCCTCTGTCTCGATGCGTGACTTTTCTAGCTCGGCCGTGTCATCGAGCACGCGTTCCAGTGGCAGCCCTCGCGGCCAGACGTCGCCGCAGCTGAAGTAGCGATAGACATTGTGCCAGCCCTGTGTGTTGGTGACGCGACAGCTGGGCTGGATCGTTCGCGGCCGCCAGAATGACGGTAGCGGAATGTTGTCGTCGTCGATGTCGATGACCGCTTGCCGACCAGACGCCAGCGCAACGAGGTAACCAAGGTTTTTTCTCGCGTAGTGATTCTCTGGCAACTTGGCCGCTAGCGCGAACTCGGACGCGCGTTGCTCCTCGAGGGAAATGAAGCGGCCATGGTTGAGCGGAAACTGGTCGGGCGACTTGCGATCGCCGATCACGATCAGGCTTGCCCCGGTCCTGCCACAACCTTCGTCGAGCCGGCGAATGGCTTCTGTGGGCGGGTTGGTACTGGTGACCACGATTGCGGTGTCATTCCAGTCGAGCACCGCGGCGGATTGGTCCTCGGTTCGGTCTTTAGAAGTGTCTGTGTGCCTCTCGGGCAGCGGAATCGGTCGCCAGGCGGGAGTGACCGTGTTCTTCGGCAACTTCCAGTCGGTCTTATCGCGGGGGTACGGGCGATACTGTTCATTGAAGGTGAGGTGGCGATTCAGCCGCACGATGGCGTGGGGGAATCGCACAAAGGCGCGGCGGTGCATGTCCTCGGACGAACGCCACCAGTTGGTTGCAGTCAGTTCGTCGTCAAGATACGGCAGGAGATCGAAGGCGACCGACTTATGCAGTGCCAGGCAGATGTGATCGCCGATGGAGACACCTTCTAGTTCGTTGCGGCCTCGACGTTTGTCCCAGGGATGCCACAGGGCGGGGCAGGTCGCTACGCCTGGCTGATGCTTTGCGAGGGTCCGCTCGTATTCGCGAAACCACTGGGCCTGGTCTTTTTTACGGTTGCGGAACCAGTCACGAACTTCCACCCAGGCGTGCTTGAGTTGCAAAACAAAGAGGTTCTTGAGTGTCGCCTTGAGTGCGCCGAAGAATCTCAGTGGATTGTCCGCATAGGCGACGGAGATATCGTCGTCGAGGAAGACGAAATAGTCGTAGTCCCCTTTGAGAAGCGCCAGGCGAAACAGCTCGTTGCGGCCCGACATCCAAGTCGACCCGGGTGCGTGGATCTTGTCCGGCCCGGGCACGAAGTCCTGCCCCCAGCAGAGCAGGATTGAATCGCTTCCCTCGGGCAACGGGTAGGGAACCTCGGTACCGTCGGTCTGAATGAGGTAGATGACGTTCATGCAGAGCTTACAGAGGCAGGACGCTGCCAGTTGATGGCACAAAGGACTCGCCCAGAGCATGCGCGGCGTGAAGAACTGTGTGATGTACGTGATCTTGATCGCGACCACCGGCAATGTCGCTCCTGCGGGAGGAGGAGAGCCTACGGTTCCACATCTTTGTACTGCGTTCTTAGTCGCTCGAGTTCCTTTTTCAGGTCGGCCGTGATTGCCGCATACGCCGGGTCGCCGTAGACGCTCTTCAATTCGTTGGGATCTTTTTCTAGATCGAACAGTTCCCACGCCTCGGGGCCGTCCTGGACCTTGTTCTCTTTCGTCTTGAAGCGGATGAGCTTGTAGCGGTCAGTTCGGACTCCGTGGTGCTGGCGAACCATGTGCACCGAAGGGTATTCGTAGTAGCGATAATAGACGCTCTTTCGCCAGTCGTCGGGTTGCTGGCCCTTAAGAATGGGCACCAGGCTGGCTCCCTGCATGTCGCCGGGCGCATCTTCGCCGGCAACGTCGAGGAACGTCTGCGCGAAGTCGAGGTTCATCGACATGGCGTCGGTGGTACTGCCTGCCTTGATCTTGCCAGGCCAGCGAACGAGCAGTGGGGTGCGGAAGCTTTCTTCGTACATCCAACGTTTGTCGTACCAGCCATGCTCGCCGAGATACCAGCCTTGATCGGAGGTGTAGATCACGATCGTGTTTTTCGCCAGACCCGACTCGTCGAGGTAGTCGAGCACGCGGCCGATATTCTCATCGAGCGAATCCACGCAGCGGAGGTAATCCTTCACATAGCGTTGGTATTGCCAACGGGTCTTCTCCTTGCCCGTTAGGTTGGCGGCCCGGAAAGCGTCGTTTTTCTTCTTGTACCCGTCAACGAAGGCCTTCTGTTGCTCCTTCGTAAGATGCCACGGCATGACGAACTTGAGGTCGCCCTCGTGGAGGTCCTTGGCGACCGACATCTCTTGCTCGCGGGCTGGGGGAGTCCGGCCGGAGTAGTCGTCGAACAGCGTTTCGGGTTCGGGAATGTCGACGTCGTCGTACTTGTTCATGTGCTTGGGGCTCGGCTGCCAGTTGCGGTGCGGCGCCTTGTGCTGGTACATGAGGAAGAACGGCTTAGAGTCATCACGGCTGCTCTTGAGCCACTTGAGGGTCTGGTCGGTGATGACGTCGGTCGTGTAGCCGGTGTGATGGACCTCGCCGTCGGAGGTGTGCATCCAAGGGTTGTAGTAGGGGCCCTGGCCCTGGAGCACGTGGTAGTAGTCGAAGCCAGTCGGCGTGGTGCCGAGATGCCACTTGCCGATCACGGCCGTTTGATAGCCGGCCTTCTGAAGCAGCTTAGCAACGGTCTGTTGGGTTGGGTCGAATTGGTTGCCGTTGCGGCGGAAGCCGTTGAGGTGACTGTACTTTCCGGTCAGCGTAACAGCCCGCGACGGACCGCAGATCGAGTTGGTGACAAAACAGCGATCGAAACGCATTCCCTCCTTGGCAAGGCGATCGAGGTTCGGCGTCTTGTTGCGATTGCTGCCGTAACAACTCATGGCCTGATAGGCATGGTCATCACTCATGATGAAAAGGATGTTGGGGCGAGCGGCTTTCGCCTCTTCATGCTGGTCGGCCCTCGCGGCCGGCGCGAGTGTCATCAGGCTGGCCAAGGTGGTGAGCATCATGGCCAGGGAGAGGAGAGGGCGATTTCGCTTCAGGCAGGGTTGCATCATGGCGGGGCGTTTCATGTTGGCTTTGCCTTGTTGGTGATTCGTGTGAGGGAGCAAGCGGCGTGCGCCTGCAGCGAACCTATCGGATTGGTGCAGGCAATTCAACCAGCAGCGGCTGCGCACTTTAAGGCGTGTGGGCAAGTGGGCGCAAGAGAACGCCGACATTTACCGTGCTCGTGAGACACACGCGAGTCAGCTCGCCACAATCTGCAGATATTCCTGAGCGGTGAAAGGCAGAGTTTCTCGATATTTTTGCTCGCGGCTCTTTGGCACGAGATCTGCTCTCTTCTGTGTCGCCTGTCGGCGAATCGATTGACGCTTCTGAAGCAAAGTAAAGTCAATCGGTTCCCGGCACTCCTGACGCCGTACGTCGCCTAGGCAAGGTAAGCGACGGCGATGGTCAGCGATGGCGAGTCTCGTTTCATTAGGGTTGGCCCTGGCTGAGGTCCTAGCTCGGGGACAGCGACCGACGATCGGTCGGGGCCGCCCTTTCTCGCTACTGGTCTAACGGGATTGGATCGCGTCTTTGACTACCTCGGTGGTGATGGGCAGGGAGAACGAGAAGGTGGCACCACCTTCCGTATTCCGGGACGCCAAGATTGTCCCGCCATGGGCTTCAATGATGGAGCGGCTGATCGCCAGGCCCATTCCGAGGCCGTCTTCCTTGGAAGTAAAGAAGGCCTCAAAAACTTGTTCCTCCATCTGCTCGGAAAGGCCATGTCCACAGTCCTGCACCTCGACAACAACCGAGTGCTGGTTGTCGAGGTGCGTGCGGATAGTGAGGAGGCGCGCTGACGCAGGCGTATCCTCCATGGCATCGAACCCGTTGCGAATGAAGTTCAGGAGCACCTGTTGGATCGCGACGGCATCGCACTCGACCGAGGGCAGTTCTTGGCCAAGATCAACAGCGATGGTGACTTCCCTTTGCTTGGCGTCCTGTTTGGAGAATTGGATGACGTCGAGAACGAGTTCGTTGAGAGCGACAAGGGTATGATGGGGTTCGCGTCGCTTAACGAAGTTGCGCAATCGCCGAATAACCTCTCCAGCGCGTTGGGCGTCCGCAGAGATTCGGCCGATTACCTCCGTGAGCACTTCTTTGTCGACGCCGCCGTTGTTCAGGCGGACGGCGGCTCCTTCCGCGTAGGCGGTGATTGCCGCCAGTGGCTGATTGATCTCGTGGGCCAAGCCTGTTGCCATTTCTCCCATCATGCTGAGACGGGATACGTGAGCGAGTTCGACCTCCTGGCTCTTGATCCGTTCTTCGGCATGCTTTCGAGATGTAATATCGCGTAGCACGGCCCGGCTGTAGAGGAGTCGCCCCTCGGAATCACGAACGGCCGATACGTTGAGGCTCACCTCGATGATGCGATCCGTTGCTGTTAGCAGCAGCAATTCAACTTGAGTCTGTCCCGTGCTTAGGAACTGTTGAAACGAACGCCGTGCGTCGTCGAGGCAATCGGCGTGATAGAGATCGAAGACATGTTTGTCGATAACGTCTACGCGAGCGAATCCCGTGGTCGCGAGGAACGTTTCATTGCATTCCATGACCCGCTGGGTGGCTATGTCGACGGATACAAACATGTCGGGCGCGTTGTTGTACAGGTCGAGATAGCGGGCTTCGGATGCCTGGAGTTCGGCTGTCCGATCGAGCACGCGCTGTTCCAGGGTCTCGTGGGTTTGTGAGAGAGCATGCTCAAATTGCTGCCGGCGCACGATCTCTTGGGCCAGCTCGTCGTTTGCTTTGGAGAGGTCGGCCGTTCGGTGGTCGACAAGTTCTTCGACCCTCGCGACTCTCCCGGCGAGAACCAGTAGAAACACAGCAAGCACGGCGGTGAACGATAGGCCGGCGAGCAGGATCGTTGTCGGGTAGCTGATCGGCTGCATGGCGAAGAAAGCAGGGGTCGGTGCGAACGTGCACTGCCAGGTTCGACCTGCCACCTCAATGGTGGTTGCCCAACGGCTATCGGCTGGAGAGGCGGGAGTGACTTCCGAGTGTTTGTGGGGAGACGGTTCCGGTCGGTCATCGTAAATGAGACGTTTGCCAGGGTCCGCATCACTATCTCGGATTTGAAGATGAAAGTCGCGCTGCGAAGCTTTGTAAAAAGAAGCATCGACGATGTCTCGCACACGGTATACACCGAGTACATAACCGCGAATTGCCTGGCGTCGCTGCTCGCTTGTGTCCAATGGGGCGTGACGTGTGTACACCGGATCAAATACCAAGAAGCCGGGTTGATGAGCCGTTTCCTGTACCAGAGTGACCGGAGCCGTGGCCACCTGTTGACCCGATTCTGCAGCGGAGTCAAGAGCCGCTCGCCTAGCCGCGTTTGAAGCGACGTCGAAGCCAACCGCGGCTTCGTTCGTCAGATAAGGTTCGACGTAATAGACCGGGAAATATTCGTCTCGCTTTGCGGCCGTGACCAGGTCGCCAGCAGCATTGCGCTCCTTGAACGAATATCCCGGCCAAGCAGCGGCGCGGGCGCGGAGCTCGTAATCTTCGCGTTCTTCGTGGCGAACGCGCGGTAACCACTCCAGTGCTTGAACGCCGCCATGGCGGGTCGTAAGTTCCTGCGCGAAAGCGGCGAATTCCCCGCGGTCAACCCGCTGGCTGCCAGCGTAGAAAATCTTGAGGAAATGGACGGCGTCGAGATGAACGGTGACTTGCTCGTGCATCTCTTGCATGGCCCGGGCGGCGCGATTTTCAAAATAGGCCTGCGTCTGCGACTGCTGATAGAAACTCGTGACGATATAGCCGATCACGGTAGTGCAGACCGATACAAGAACCGGCAGTACAACTGAGAGGTGGCGCGGTCTCCAAACGCGGCGCGGCTTGGCCAAGCAGATGAGTATCAACGGGGTGAAAATCACGACACCGATCGTGTCGCCTAACCACCAGGCGCCCCAATTCATCAACAGGAAATCAGTTGACAGGAGTCCCGAAATATAGAGGGTTGTAACGCCCCAGCTGGAACCGGTGAGGCAGGCGATCGGTCCGCCGAGCAATAACAGCCCGAAGATATCGCGTTCTTGGGTGAGTGGTGTGAAGCTGGCGACATAGCGTCGGATCAGCAGCAGCCCGACGATCGCCTGAAAAGTAGCTCCGGTGGCGATGCTTGCCGGTACCAAAATCGCTGCTATGGCGGCTGAAAGTGTCTCGGCCTCAGCCAGCGGTGTCCAGGCATTGGTGAGCAGTGCACCTAAGAAAACGCCGAGAATTGCGCGGCGACCTAGCAGTAATAGTGCGGCGAGTGCGATTCCGGACGCTGGCCAAAAAAAAGTGGCATAGTTGGGCGGCGCCGCAAGCATCTGCCCTAAACGACCCGCCACAGCGTAGGCGGCGAGGATCGAAGCGGTCTCGGTTAGCCATCGAACCATTCGTTGCGCATCCTGCCCCAAATCGGGGGCATCGTAAACATGGGCGTCGCGGAAAGGACGATCTTTACGCTAACACTTCTTGGGAATGCGGGCAACGACAATAGATTTAGGCGTTGCGAACCTCTATCCGCAGGAGGATGCTACGGTCGGGCGTACTGGTTGCCGAGGCTAATTCGAGCCGAGTCGTCCTGGGACGATGCGGCGCGACGCCGTGCCGCAGTTGCGAGATGGCGTGCGTTGTCGGCTGTTGATGCTCGATTCAACGGCTGTGGGTTTCACGCTGTGTCGTGAAGGTTCACCGCGTTTTGAAGACCTATTGTGTGCTGGGGGCTTGGGTCAACGCGGTCTGGCGGACGCTGACTCAGGAGCCGCGTCATCGAAAAACCATTGAGTGGAAGTGTTGCCGTCCTTCGCGCGATACATGGCCAGATCCGCATGATGGACCAGGGAGTCGAACGAGGAAAGATTCGCTATTGTCGTGGAAGCAATTCCTACGCTAGCGCGTATCGAGAGTGTCGTGTTGTTCCAGGCGATGGTTTGCGGAATATCACGGGCCAGCCGGCGCGCTATCTCGGTGACCTGGTCGATGTCATCGACGTTTTCAATGAGCACGAGGAACTCGTCCCCCCCGTATCGAACGATGAGATCCGTCGGACGTGTGCAGGCGACGATCCGATCAGCAACGACCCGTAACACGTGATCACCTGCCTGGTGTCCAAAGCGATCATTGATGGTCTTAAAGCGGTCGAGGTCAATAAACAGCAGCGCGATATTATTCTCACCTGTTGCAGGCCGGTCCGCGATCGCGGCAATACGCGCTTCCAGGACGGTCCGGTCAGCCAGGCCGGTCAGCGGATCGTGTCGCGGCGATTGCGCTGAGATCTCTTCCAGACGCTGTCGGATGCTGATGTCGCGAGCGACGATGACGGCCTCGCGGCTGGAATCACGCGGGTTGTGGCGAACGGACAACTCAACTGGAAATCGCGTGCCACCCTTTCGTTGTAGATAGGTCGATTGGTGAGCTAGCTGTTCGCCTGGCTCGGTCGGGTCGCATTCGCGTGAGGCAAGCGTGCTGCCGTTCGCGTCAACGGCAATCTCGCCAATGCACATTTGCAGCAACTCCGTCCGGTCATAGCCAAGGGCGAGGCAGGCTCTTTCGTTGACGTGTACGATCCGAGCATCGGTTGCGTCGACAAATAGCACGATATCGGTCGTCATGTCGAGGGCGCCGTGAATCGTATCGATAGACGGTTCCCAGGACTGATCGTGCGGAAGATTGTACGATGGCGGGTCGGCGTTAGCATCGTGCGATTCGCGTGCCGGCGTTTGATTACGTGTTTGATGCATGGCAAAATCCTCAGTCTGCTGCCGCGTGATCTGATTCCGAAGGGTCTCTCGCTGGAACGGAATTCCCATCGGTGAATGCGCGATCTCGGGAGCGCGGGGCGTTGGCCCGGTGTGACGGATCGTGGTGGTCTGTCCGAGCGGCCGTTTCGGACTGAAATCGGAAGACGCTCAGATTCTCGTGAAAGAACGGCGTTGTTCCCTTTTCTTTCCACACGGACTGCCACTTCTTTGTCGTCGCGGCGTCGAATTCAAAATGGCGTTCGACGAACTTGTCGATCCAGTATTCCCGTCGCTGCTCATTGATCGGACGTCGATCGAATCCGCCGGGCACGTCGGACGAAAATACAACAACGTCGGAGAGTCGGCATAAGAGGTCGACATATTGGTCGGCGACGTCGGTTGGTAGCTGTTGTCCGACCTCCATGCTAATTGCCACATCGAAGTGACCGGTGATTTCGTCGGTCTGCGATTTGTTGGTTAAATCCAGCTGGCGGACGGGGAGTTGACGGCGTCGACAAAACGCCAATGCCTGGTCGGCATACTCGATTCCGTAGGGCGTAACTCCGCCTGTTCTTAGGCTGTCGAGCAACGCGCCTGTACCACAACCAACATCGATTACGGTCTTTGGGGCGAAGCTGGAGACGATCGAGTCAGCGATGGCGTCGACGCTTTCTTGTATGCTTTGTTCGACACCCTGGAAATAGGACTTGTCGTATATTTGGTCATGCGAAGCGTTTCCGTACTTCCATCCACAGACCACGTTTCGCATCCGGTACACTGGTGGATATGTGCGGATGCGACGCTTGACCTGCTTCGGGAGCAGACGCAGTATCGGCTTTAGCAAATGCGCCATCATTCGACCTTTCTGCAAAGGCAGATGCAATGAACGGGTGCGGGCTGATCGAGGGCTGTCATGAATCGTATCCTGCGCGTCGGTGGGTTCCGTTGTGCTCAGCGGCAAGCTGCCTCGACGTGTCCACCGCTGCCATTGCCTCCGCGACCGCTTCGCTGATGACATCGATATCTCGCTCAGCTAGCAGCGGGTGAAGCGGAAGCGTCACTTCCCGGGCAGAGACGTCCTCCGTTATCTCAAGTCTGCACGGCTTCGGCAGACGATCTCGATAATGCGTGAAACGGTGGACGGGCGGGTAATGAACGCTGGTCTGAATTCCAAGCTCGCTCAGGAATCGTCGAATCTCATTTCTGATCGCGCGGTCGTTGAGCAAGATGGGGAAAATGTGGTGAGCACTGTCATCCAATCGATCGCTAAACGGGATAGATATCCCTTCGACATTGCGGAGTTGATGTCGATATCGAGCAACCAGGGTCTTGCGCTTTGCGTTCGAATCGCACAGTTTCTCCAACTGAACCATTCCTAGGGCCGCTGTAATCTCCGTGCAGCGATAATTGAATCCCAAGGAGGCCACGTCGTAGTCGAATGCGCGTCCCTCAGCTTTGTCCCAGCTCGATTTGGTCATGCCGTGCGAGCGGGCCAGGCGAACGCGTTCGGCTAGCGAGTCGTCATCGGTAACGAGCATTCCTCCTTCACCGGTAACCATGTTCTTGTTGGCGAAGAAACTGAAGCAACCAATGTGCCCCAAGGTTCCCGCTTTGCGGCCACGTAGCGTACTCCGCCCGGTGCCAAGGTAGCTAGCGCCGATGGCATGGCACGCATCCTCGACAACCGCCAGTTTGTAACGTTGAGCAACTGCCAGGAGACGTTCCATTTCGGCAGGAAAGCCGGCCATGTGAACGACAATGATGGCCTTGGTATTAGGTGTGATTTTGGTCTCCAGGTCGTCGATGTTGAGGTTGAGATCGTGGGGGCCGGTAATATCTACGAAGACGGGGGTAGCTCCCGAATACAAGATCGCATTAGCGCTCGCGACGAACGTGTAACTCGGTACCAGTACTTCGTCCCCAGGCCGGATGTCCAAAGCTAACAGGCTGAGATGCAGGGCCGCGGTACAACTAGAAAGTGCCACCGCATTTTGCGCCCCGAGATACTGGGCAAACTTTGTTTCGAATTCCGCTGTTTTGGGGCCAGACGAGAGCCACTTGCCCTTGATGACATCGGAGACCGCGCAGGCCTCCTCGTGACCCATGTCGACGTCGGAAAGTAGATATTGAACGGTCATGGCCTTTCACTTCACGAATGTGAGTAAATAGCGAATTTTTAATTGTGATATTGGGGCGCGGACGGGTCGGCCCATTGACCAGCTTCCAGTGCGACGTGAAGTTCGCGGATACCATCTTCAATCGAGAAACGGGGTTGATAATCTAGAGAGTTTGCCGCCTTGGTGAAGTCCACACGGTAGCTGCGCGGATCGACGTTGCTCTGGATGGCTTCGATATCGGTATTGGGAATATGTTCTTGAACGTGCTCTGCCAGCTGTATCTTCTGGACGTTTGCGTCATTCGTGCCAATGTTGAACACCTCGCCTGAAACGATATCGACGTCGACCTCGATGACCGTTTGTACGGCGGCTGCGATGTCGCGCACGTGAACGAACGGCCGCCACAGATGTCCGCCGTAGATGACGATCTTGCCGTCACGTTGTGCGGCCAGCGTAAAATCACTAACCAGCAGGTCGAATCGCATACGGGCCGAAATACCAAAGGCGGTGCTAAAACGAAGGATCGTGGGGTGGAAGGTCTCGGACTTGGCCGCCAGGATTTCGCCTTCGGCGGTCACTTTGGTTTCGGAATAGGTGCTGATCGGCTGGAGCGGCGCCTGTTCGTTGACCAAGCCATCTTCGCCGGAAACGCCGTAGTTGCTGCAGGTGCTGGCAAAAATGAATCGCTCAATTCCCGCGTCTTGTACCGCTTGAACGACTTTGCGCGTGCCATGCAGGTTAACGTCGATTGCCTCTTTGGGGTCGCGATTGCAGGCCGGTTCGCCTACGATCGCTGCGAGCAGGCAAACGGCATCGTGGCCGGGTACGATCTTTGCCAGGATAGCCTCGTCTCGGATATCGCCTTCGATAAGCGTAAAGCGGGGCTGGTTCAAAAGTGGCTTGAGGGCGTCGTCGCCAAACAGAAGGGAGTCGAGGACCGTAACGTCGTAGCCCTGGTCCCAGAGTTGACGGGCGACGGTCGAGCCAATGTAGCCGGCGCCACCAATGACTAAGACCTTCGTGGGTGTTTTCGTGTTGTTTCGCATGGTGCGTATTGGATTGAATAATGAAGGGTGATGGTGGAGTGTAGGACAGACGGGGGCGTGCTGTTCTTCAAGTGAGTAATGACGGCTCCTCGCTCGGTAAGAACTTGTCACGCATTTCTTCAAATGTTTCGGAGGCGCGGGCGTAATCCTCTGGTCGTCCGATATCGAGCCATTGGTCGTCGGATAGGTATACTTTTACGGGACGCCGTTGGGCGATCAGCTCGCTGACCATGGTTGGGAAATCAACGTACTCACCTCGATCAAACATCTCCACAATCGAACGATTGAAGACGTAAACTCCCATCGAAACGTCATAAGGCAGCACGGGTTTCTCGCGGTAGCCAGTCACGTGTAACTGGCCATCGAACTCGATGACGCCTAGGTCAATCTGCGTGTTGCAGCGATGGCAGGCGATCGTAAGATCCGCTTCGCTGCGCAGGTGGTAGTTATAGAGCCAGTCATACTTCAGCGTGGTGAGCACATCCCCGTTCATAACGAGAAACGTATCGGGCAGGTCATCGATGAGAGTGAGCGGGCCCAGCGTTCCAAGAGGCTCTTCTTCTCGCGAGTAGTCAATCTCAAGTCCCCATTTGTCGCCATCGCCAAAATAGGACATCAGCAGTTCGGCCAGGTGGCCGACGGCCATCGTGACACGGGTGAAGCCGGCCGCCTTGAGTTGGCGAATGACGATTTCCAGAATCGGAATGTCGCCTACCGGGACGAGTGGCTTCGGAAAGCTGATTGTGTAGGGGGCGAGTCGACGGCCTTTACCGCCGGCCAGGATGATGGCTCGCATAATGGTCTCTTTCTTGGCAATCAGGTCAGGCGATTTGCGTTGGTCTTATGCTGAAGAGTGGTGGAGACTACGACGAAACAGTTGCGTGGGACCGTTCTGTTGTTGCAGCTGCGGGAAATGGATCCACGCCATACGCCACTTCATACTCGCCGCGGATCCAATCGCAGGTCAGCTTCATGCCGTCGGCCAGGGCGATCGACGGTTCCCAGCTCAGCAGTTCCTGGATGCGGGTATTGTCGCTGTTACGACCGTTCACGCCCTTGGGGGCGTCGAGGTTGTAATTCCGCTCGAGTTCGATCCCGACGATGTTTTCCACGATGTCGACCAGACCATT